>TARA_B100000686_G_scaffold4007_1_pt1 | contig 45279 bp, 50 predicted proteins | sample TARA_B100000686 | Tara Oceans TARA_B100000686 (sample SAMEA2622733) | marine metagenome | biome: marine biome (ENVO:00000447); feature: marine epipelagic mixed layer (ENVO:xxxxxxxxx); material: "saline water (ENVO:00002010), including plankton (ENVO:xxxxxxxx)" | depth 150 m
ACCTCAACCTTGGCAAGGTTGCGCTCTACCAACTGAGCTATTCCCGCAACAATAATTAAACTCCTAGATTATATCATTCCATGACTTTTTAACATAATAAATGAATGATATTAATGTTAGTATTGATGCGATTTGAAGAAAAAATACTCCTAAGTTATAAGTATCTATCATAAGCAAAGGATCTTTATATAATAATAAAAATAATGCTGTTAATTGAGTAGCAGTTTTTATTTTTGAAATAGTAGTAACTTTTAATATAATTTTATTTCCAAGTTCAGCCAAACGTTGTCTTATTGCAACGACTAAAAATTCTCTAGTAATTATTATTATCGCAGGTAGTAAGAAAAATAATTGATTATTTTCTGATAAAAGTAAAACTAATATTATGATTACAAGTAATTTATCAGCAATAGGATCTAAAAATTCACCAAAATTTGTATGTTGCCTCATTTGTCTCGCTATTAAACCATCAAGATAGTCTGTTATTGCTGCGAGTAAAAATAACAGTGACGCTAGAATTCTATTTGATGGTGAATCTGATAAGACAAGAAAAACCATAATTGGTATCAGAGCAATTCGAAGTAATGTTAGACTATTGGGTATATTAAATATCATTTTATTTATGTAAGTAATTATATATAATTTTAGCCATTTTATTGCTAATTCCATGAACTTTTTTTAATTCATCTATGCTAGATTTAATTACTCCATCTATACCACCAAAATGTCTTAAAATTTCTATTTTCCTAGTTTTACCTATACCTGGAATATCATCTAACTTAGAATTAAACTGTTTACTCTGCAATCTTTTTCTCTGAGCTACTATCGCAAAACGATGTGCTTCATCACGTAAAATTTGAAAAGTAATTAGAGTTTTTTTAGATATTTTTTTAGTAATATCTATATATTGACTATCTATAATTCTATCGTTTTTAGTCAATCTTCTATCACCTTTCACAATACCAAAGGTTAAAATATTTTTTATAGACAAATCTTGAAGCACTTGATTTGCTTGTTTAACATGTCCTTTACCACCATCAACAATTAATAAATCTGGCAAATTATTTTCTTGTTTTAACTTTGATAAACGTCTAGATATAATGTTCTGTATAGCTCCATAATCATCAGAACTCTTGACTGAATCTAGATTATATTTTCTATAATATTTTTTTACAGGACCATTATTATCAAACCATATTGACGATCCTACGGTTTGTCTACCACTAGAATGACTTATATCGAAACAAATAACATTATTAATGATTTTGTCAATACTTAAATCTTTAATAACTGTAGAAAATAAATTAGATTTTGATTTTAATAATCTATTTAATCTATTATCTGTATTTTCTTGACATGTATAAAATAACTCTTTATATAAACCACGTATACTACAAATAATATCTACATGCTTTTTATAATTTTTATAAAATAATTTTTTCAATAATGATTTATCAATAATCTTTATCTTACTAATTATTTTATCCGGTGGAGTATTTTTTAGATAATATTGCTTTAAAAATGAATTTAAAATATAAACATCGTCAGAATTATCATGAATAGTAAAGCTAAATGTTTTATTTCCCATATTCAAACCATTCCTAATCATAAATACATCTATACATGTTTTATTCTCTTTTGATGATATAGTTAAAATATCAATATTATCACGATCTAAGAGTACATTTTTATTCTGAGTAAACCTTCTAATCATAGCAATCTTATCTCTAACAGTTGCAGCATCTTCGTATTTTTTGTCTTCAGATAATTGGTTCATATTTATTGAAAGTTTTTTCAGCATAGATTCATCTTTGCCAGTCATCAATAGAATAGCTTCGTTTATAGAATTTTCATAATTGGACTGATTTATATAATCTACACATGGCGCTGAACATCTTTTTATTTGATACTGTAAACATGGCTTTTTTCTATTTTTAAAAAATGAGTCTTCACATTGTCTTATTTTAAAAATTTTTTGTATCAGATTTAACATATATCTTAATGTATTAACGCTAGTATAAGGTCCAAAGTATTTACCTATACGATTTTGATTGCCTCTATAAAATTTAATAGATGGATATGTATGTTTTGTATCAATAAAGATATAAGGATATGATTTGTCATCTCTTAATAAGATATTATATTTGGGTTTGTGTTTTTTTATTAAATTGTTTTCTAGTATAAGAGCGTCTTGTTCGTTTTTGGTTATTATTAAATCAATATCACAAATTTTCTCGACTAGCTTGCTTGTTTTAATTGAATTATTAGTTGATGAGAAATATGAATTTACCCTATTTCTTAAATTAGAGGCCTTACCAACATAAATTATATTTCTATGTTTATCTAGCATCTTATAAATACCTGGTTTTGACGTTAGAGATTTTAGATGTGTTTTATCCATATGTTTACGAACAAGCAATTTTTAAAGATTTTTTAACAACGTGAGAAAACATTTTTTTAGTTAATCTTCCAGTGTTTATATTAATTTTACTACAATGATATGAATTTATCAGGTAGAGATTATTACTTATTTCATGCAAATAACCATGTTTAAATTTATAACTGTTTCTTGGTAGATCTAAAGTATCTAAAATAGAGTTATGGGCAATCAACCCTAAAGATAATATTACTCTTAAATTTTTAAGGTTATATAGCTCGTCTTTTAAATAATTCTGACAATTTTTCAATTCAATATTCAATGGTTGATTATTGGGAGGATAACATTTTAATGCGTTTGTTATGTATATATTATGGTTGTTATATTTTGAATTTTTGAGTGTATTTTTTAAAAACAATCCTGCAAAGTCACCATCAAATGGAATACCAGTACGATTAGCACCATGCAAACCTGGTGCTAGTCCAACTATACATATTTTTGATTTATTACTGCCAAAAGGCTTTATAGGAGAGTTGTAATAATATGGATAAATTTTCTTTAACTTCAAAAAATTTTGATTAAGTCTTCTGCATTTGGAACACCTAGTTATATCCATCAGTGTTTAATTAAAACGTAATAAAGTTGAACCCCAAGTAAAACCAGCTCCAAAAGCTTCTAACATTAACAAATCATTTTGTTTAATTTTTCCAGCAAGAAACGCATCATCTAAGGCTAAAGGAATAGAAGCTGCAGAAGTATTACCATGTTTGTTTACAGTTATTATAATCTTTTCTTTAGGTAGGTTTATTTTCTTTGCTATTGATGTAATAATTCTGCTATTAGCTTGATGTGGAATAAACCAATCTAATTCATTTGAATTAATGTTATTCTGCTTTAGAGTATGAAGTGCTACTTGGCTAAGTGTATTTACAGCAATTTTAAATACATCATTACCTTTCATTTCTATAAATTCTTCATCAGTATTAACGGTTAATAGGTCTTTATACGAACCATCAGACTCAATAAAACTTGATAAGATTCCAGGTTTATCAGAAGCAGAAAGTATTATAGATCCAGCCCCGTCACCAAACAGAACACAAGTGTTACGATCTGTCCAATCTAACAAGGAAGTAATTTTTTCAGTACCAACAACGAGAACGTTTTTTACGCTACCATTTTTTATATATTTATCCGCAATATCAATAGCAAATATAAAACCAGTACAAGCTGCATTGACATCAAATGCAAAAGCGTTTTTAATATCCAACTTATTTTGTAATAACACAGCACTACTAGGAAATTTTCTTTCAGGAGTAGTTGTGGCAACTATTATCATGTCAATTTTCTGTTTATTTATTGAAGCTAAATCAATAGCTTTCATTGAGGCTTGATAGGCCATATCAACAGAAGATTCTTCCGTTGAAGCAATGTGTCTTTGCTGTATACCAGTCCTCTCCATAATCCACTCATCAGTTGTATCTACCATTTTCTCAATATCATTATTTGTTAAAATTTTAGATGGTAAGTAACTTCCACTAGAAATAAGTTTTGAAAATATTGTAGCCATTTTATTATAATTTCGTTTGAATTAAAGATTCTATTTTATCAAGAATTTGATTTTTTACCTCATAATATGCTGTTTTAATTGCACGGCTAAAAGCATAAGCATCTGCACTACCATGGCTTTTTACCACAACACCTTGTAATCCAAGTAGACTTGCCCCATTGTATCGTCTAGGGTCTACTTTTTTCTTTACTCCTTTAAGTACAGGGTAACTAATTAAAGATGAAAGTCTATTATAAGCGTTTCTGTTGAATTCATTCTTCATTACATGACTTATAAAATTAGCAACTCCTTCTATACTTTTTAATGCTATATTTCCAGCATAACCATCAGCAACAATAACATCAAATCTGCCACTAAAAATATCGTCACCTTCAACAAAACCTGAGTAATTGAGTTTGGATGATTGTAATAAAGCGGCAGCTTGTTTAATTGTATCATTCCCTTTAATATCTTCTGATCCTATATTAAGTAAACCCACTAAAGGATTTGATGAAATTTCTAATGATTGAACTAATGCTGATCCCATAACAGAAAATTGGAAAAGATTTGTCGCGTCACATTCGACATTCGCTCCCAAATCAAGCATATGCATTAGTCCAGTTTTTGTTGGTAAAGCAGTACAAATTGCTGGCCTATCAATTCCTGGGATAGTATTTAATATTACTTTTGATAATGCCATTAATGCTCCAGTATTACCTGCACTAACTGCAGCATCTGCATTTTTATCTTTAACAGAGTTTATAGATAATCTCATTGATGAATTTTTCTTTGACCTTAATGCAACTAATATGTCATCATTCATATCAACATATTCATCTGTATGTATTACTGAAAATTTCTTATCTTGATACTCATGAAATCTTTTACCTAATTTGTTTTTAATTTTTTCTTGATCTCCAATCAGGATTAAAAAAATATCATTCATTTCTTGCATGCATTTTAGCGCACCAGGAACAGATATGTCTAACCCTGAGTCTCCACTCATCATGTCTAATGCTATAGTAACTTTATTTTGCATTATAGGAAAAACGTATGTATGTTTTAACTTTCTTTGTTTTCTACTGCTTTAGGTTTTTTAACTTTGGGCGTAAATATTTCTTTACCCCTGTAGAAACCATCTTTAGCGATATTATGTCTAAGATGTTTGGTTCCTGTGGTTTTATCTACAGAATAAGTCGGTGATTGCAAGGAATCATGAGATCTCCGCATATTCTTTTTTGATTTTGATTTTCTACTCTTTTGTACAGCCATAATAATGATCCACAAATAATAACGTTATTGTAACAAAAAATAGAATACTAGCAATTTATATAACTTCTTTTTTGCATAATTTTCATTAAAATACTAATATACTGAAAATGAGAAAACAAATTATATTGGCATCAAGCTCAATACATAGAAAAAAGTTACTGAATCAATTAAAAATACAATTTGAGATTGTACGTCCAAATATTAATGAAACAAGACATAATAATGAAAATATAAATTCATATGTGAGAAGATTGTCGTTTGAAAAAGCACAGTCTGTTGCTAAAAAATATAAGAAAGCACTTGTTATTGGATCTGATGAAGTTGCAGTTGTGAATAAAAAAGTTTTAGGTAAACCATTAACAAAAAAAAATGCTATTAAACAGCTAAAATATCTATCAAATAAGATTGTAACATTTAAAACAGGTTTATGTGTAATGGATTCTGATTCAATGAAAAAATATACATCGGTTGCTAATTTTAAAATTTATATGAGAAAAATAACTGAAAAAGAAATAATTAATTATATTAACAAGGAAGATATGTTGAATTGTGCAGGAAGTATAAGAATAGAAGGTCTGGCGATAGCTTTTGTAAAAAAAATGCATGGCATAGATCCATCATCAATTGTAGGTTTACCAGTTTTAAAATTAATAGAATTTTTGAAAAGATTTAATTATAATATCTTAACAAAATAAAACGATGCAAGTAAAAAAGTAATATTGGCATATATTCCAGCAACAACATCATCAACAACAATCCCTATACCATTTTTAAGTTTTTCATCTATGTATGAGATAGGAAAAGGTTTGAATATATCGAATAACCTAAATAAAATAAATATAGCAATTATATTAAACGCAGTTGGATCTATATTATAAGTTGCAACAAATACTCCTGCTATTTCGTCTAATACAATTTTCTTTGAATCATCTTCAGAATAATAATTATTTGCTATGTTACAAATTATTATACTAACCAAAACAAATATTACTAAACTCAATATATTAAAATAAATATTTAAAGATGTAAGCAGAAAAAATATTAAGATTCCTAAAAATGTACCGGCCGTTCCCGGTGCATATTTTATATAACCTATACCAAAACCACTGCTCAGGAAGATGCATAGCCGTGTGAAATAATTATTCAAAATGATCAAATCCTCCAAAATTAAATTTCTTTTCTAACCCATTAAGCATAAATAGAAGATTCTTTTTTGTAATTTTACCAATAGGGGTTATTTTAGTATTAGTTTTTCTTGCGACATCTCTAATTTTATTTCTCATCTTAGTATGAGCAGTAAAACATAGTTCATAGTCTTCCCCTCCACCAATAATACTTTGATAATATAAATTATCCTTTAAAATTTTTTTTAAATTACTGTGTGTAGGTATTTTTTCTAAATTAATAACCGCACCTACTTTACTCATTGATATTATATTATTAAGATCTTTTAGTAATCCATCAGATACATCAATGCATGAATTGGCAATCTTACTAATTTCCTTGCCTATTTCAATTCTCGGTAATGGTTGTTTCAAATATCTTTCAAATCTTTTATAATTTTTATTATCTTTATTATTCTTAAATATAAGCGCTGCTCTTGCTCCTCCTAATTTACCTGTCACATAAATATCATCGTTAATTTTTGCCATTGATCTGTAAAGTATTTTATTTTTATTAACTCCTATAACTTGTATTGTAATACTTAATGGGCCCTTATTAACATCACCACCAATTAATGTTAGTTTAAATTGCCTGACCAATTTATTTACACCTTTGTAAAATGATTTAATCCATTTATCATCTAACTTTGGTAAAGTTATTGACATTAAAAAAAATTTTGGAATACATCCCATAGCTGCAATATCACTTAAATTGGTAGATAATGATTTATACCCTATTTCATCAGGTTTATAATCTTTTGTAAAATGCGGCCCTAAAAGTGATGTATCAGTAGTTATGATATATGATTTCTTTTGGTTAATTTTTAAAACAGAACAATCATCTCCAATACTTTGGATAATTTCGGAAGAACTTGTATTAATATTTGATAAAATATATTTTACTAGATCTTCTTCATTCTTAATCATGATTTGCACTCAATAAGGTTGTCTAACATTTTATTGATAAATTTGAAGGATTTTTCAGATGAAAATTTTTTAGCAATATTTATTCCTTCATCAATAATAACTTTCCTTGGTATATCAGATTTATATAAATGCTCGCAGATTGATAGTCTCAAAATTGCTTTGTCAATTGAGGCAGTGTATTTTAATTTTATATCGCTTTTTGATTCTATAAATTTATCAATTTTTAATAAGTTATTATCTAAAGCATCTATCATTTCTAGAAAATAAATCTCATCATACTTCCTTTTTTCAATAAAGTACTTCAAGATATAAACGAATGTATCTCCAGATATATCTTGTTGATATAATATTTTTACAATATTTTCTCTAGCCAAAGATCTTTGTTTATTATTCATTATCTTTCAATTTTCGATAATAATCTTTTATATTGATTGCAGTTTCAGCTAGATCTTTTCCTTTATTCATTTTAGTTCCAACTCTGTCAATTGCTTGTTGTAGGGTTTCTGTTGTTATAATACCATTTATTATGGGTGTGTCAGTTTCAAGGCTAATATTACGGATTGCATTAATTACAGTTGATGATAAAAACTCATAATGCTGAGTATCTCCTTTTATTATACATCCAATTGCTATTACAATATCAGGTTTGGTCACTCTAAGATTGATAATTCTTTTAATGGCAAGAATCAATTCAAATACACCTCCAGGTATAGTTTGTATACCAATTTCATCAGATGTAATTCCTAGCTCTGCTAATGTTCTTCTTACGCTACAAGATATACTATTAACAAGCTTTTGATTATATTGGCTTTTAATAATATATATGCTCGTTCCATGTTGATCTTCAAAATCCAGACCATTTTCATTTATCAGCGATGATGTATCAAAATTATCTAATTTCATTATTTTGTCACATATTTTATTACATCTAATTCAAATGCGTTCAATCCATGATAAATTTTTGGGGCACTCATGAGTATCATTTTTTTTACACCTATATCGCGCAGTATCTGTGCTCCTAATCCTATGGTTCTATAGTCATCTGGTTTATTTTTTTTGTTTTTATTTATTTTAGCTATCATTTTTAAATTTTTTGTGTTTGAAATATTAGATAAAGTTAGATTGTTGGTAATAAATACCATAGCACCTTGTTTAGATTTAGCAATTTTCTTTAAAGCATTATCTAAAGGCCAGCTTGTAGTGTTAAGAGATTTGATTGTATCTGATAACACATTTTGAACATGAACTCTAACCAATGTTGGTTGATCTTTAATTATTTTGTTTTTAATTAGTACAAAATGTGTTTGAGAAGTTATAATATCTTCATAATATATTGAAGTAAATTTTCCATATGCGGTATCAATAATGAATTCATCAATTCTCTTTATAGTCTTTTCGTTATTTATCCTATACTTTATAAGATCTTCAATGGTTCCAATTTTTAGTTTATAAAGTTTTGCGAATGCAATTAAATCTTTTTTTCTAGCCATGCTTCCATCTTCTTTTAATATTTCCACAATAACAGAGCTTGGTTCTAGGCCAGCTAATCTTGCTAAATCACAACCAGCTTCAGTATGACCAGCTCTTACTAGAACTCCTCCTTCACTAGCCATTAGTGGAAAAATATGTCCGGGCTGTATTAAATCATTTGGTTTGGCGTTTTTGTTAACAGCGGCTTGTATTGTTTTAGCTCTATCAGCTGCAGATATACCTGTCGTTACACCGTGAGCAGCTTCGATTGATATAGTAAAATTTGTTTCTTTATTTGATTTACCTGTTTTTTTTAATAAGCTTAGTCCTAATTTTTTACATTTTTTGTTTGTGAGTGTTAAACAAATCAAACCTCTACCTTTAGAAGCCATAAAATTAATATCTTTAGGTTTAATATATTGTGAAGCGATTACAAGATCACCTTCGTTTTCACGATTCTCATCATCCATAATGACAACCATTTTGCCTTTTTTTATTGCATTTATAATTTCTTCTGTAGTATTAATCATTTTTCATTTTTTCTAGATGTTTGAGAAGCATATCAACTTCTATGTTAACTTCAATATCATTTTTATAATATTGTATGATAGTGTTAGAAAATGTATGTGGTATTATCATTACATCAAATATATTATTATTAATTGAATTCACAGTTAAACTAACTCCATCAATACATATACATCCTTTTGGAATTATATATTTAGTAAAATTTTGATCAATTTTTAGTTCAATCTTCCATGAATTGATGTCTTTTTCTATATTAATTAATTTTGCTTTACAATCAATATGTCCATTAACTATATGTCCGCTTACAAATTTATTTATTGTTAAGGGTGTTTCTATATTCACAAAGTCATTATTTTTATAATTTTTAAGTGTTGTAATTTTTAATGTTTCAGGAGATAAAGAAAAAGTATAGACAGAATCTATAATATTCTCAATTGTTAAGCATGTTCCATTAATAGATATACTATCTCCAATTTTGAGATTATTTAAAAATTGTGGAAATTCTATATGTAGTTTATAACCACGATTAGTATTATCTATATCGGTAATTTTACAAACTTCTTCAACTATTCCAGTAAACATTATTTTCTTTTTAATTTTAATTTTATATCTGATTTAATATGTTGTATATCATCTATATCAAATTCTATCTTATCTGAAAGTTTATTTATATTATTTATCCCTGAAAATGTTTTTGCATTATTACCAAATATCTTTGGTGCAACATATAAAATGAATTCATCAATATAAGACTTATTCAACAACGAACTAATTAAAATATTTCCAGATTCAACTAATAATTTATGTATATTTAAGTCGGCAAGAATTTGAAATGTTTTAGTTAAGTCTACACCATTCTGACTTTTCTTTACTTTGAAAAGTTGTACGTTTTTTTTATACTTATTTATAATTCTAGATGTAATGTTTTTGCACGTAAATATAATAATATTTCTCTTCATATTTTTAAATATTAGATGATTATTTGATATTCTTAAGTTTGTATCTAATAAGACCAAATATGGTTGGCTATTAATCTTTTTACATATTTCTTTACCTCTTACATTAAGTTTTGGATCATCTGCCAACACAGTACTACTTGTAGTAAGTATTGCAGAACACTTAGCTCTTTCAATATGTACATCCTGCCTGCTTTCTTTAGATGTAATCCATCTGCTTTTTGAGTCAACCGTAGAGATTTTTCCATCTAATGATATAGCGGATTTTGCAACTATATAGGGTCTTCTAAAATTAAATTTAGTAAAAAAGCCAGCATTAATCTTTTTTGCTTCATTTTCAAATATTCCTACTGTAACTTCAATCCCATTTTTTTTGAGTTGTTTAATACTCTTACCTGATATTAATGGATTTGGATCTATTGTAGATATAACAACTCTTTTTATTTTATTTTTTATTATGTAATCAGAACATGGAGGTGTTCTGCCAAAATGACAACAAGGTTCTAAATTTACATATAGCGTGGATCCCATAGAATGTTTACCTGCTTTTTTTATGGCAATATACTCAGCATGAAAATTACCAGGGCCTTTGTGATATCCTGAACTTATAATCTTATTATTTTTAACTAATACAGCACCAACCATTGGATTTGGATCTGCAATATATTCACCTTTTTTTGCTAACTTAAATGTTTCTTTAATAAAATAATTATCTAACTCTTCTTTAGTCATCATCTAATAGTGTTTGTTGTAATTTTTTCATTTCAGGTGAAATATTTTTTTCAAGCGTCTCTACTACTTTTCTAAATGATTCAATATTATCAAAACTAAGATATACTGAAGCAAATCTTATATAGGCTACATGATCAAGTTTTATTAATTCTTGCATAACAATTTCTCCAATTTGTTTAGATGTTATTTCTTTATCTAGATGTGTAGAGCATCTTGTAAAAATTTTTTGCAAAGTAATATCAATATCTTCTGCAGATACTTTTCTTTTTTCTAGTGCCAAATTAACTCCTTTTTTTATTTTGTCTTCTGAAAATATTTCAGTTGATTTATCTGACTTTATTACTCTGGGAAATGATATTTCTGTTAATTCTTGTGTATTAAATCTAGTCTTACATGATAGGCACTCACGTCTTCTTTTAATTGCGAAGTTGTCATTATTTAATCTAGAATCTATGACTTTGGTGTCAGGCTCCCCGCAAAATGGACAGCGCATTTGATGCTCCTAAGCTACAGCTTTTTTATTAGCTGAATACACTGGAAATTGAGAGCAAATATTTAAAACTTTTTCTTTGACGTTGTTTATTTCAGATTCGCTTTCTATGTTATCTAAAACATCACATATTAAATTTCCTAGTGTGGTTGTTTCTGCTTCTTTGAATCCTCTTGTCGTAATTGCAGGTGTGCCAATTCTAATTCCACTAGTAACAAATGGTGATTGTGGGTCATTTGGAACAGAGTTTTTATTAACAGTTATATTGGCTCGATGTAATGCAGCATCTGCTGCTTTGCCGGTCATTCCTTTATTAACCAAGTTCACTAACATCAAATGATTCTTTGTTCCTCCAGAAACAATATTATAACCTCTCTCAATTAGAGTCTTTGCTAATATATCAGCGTTTTTAAGTACTTGTTTTTGGTAATCAATAAATTCTGCACTCAACGCCTCTTTAAAAGCTACTGCTTTAGCAGCTATAACATGCATTAATGGTCCACCTTGCGTTCCAGGAAATACTAATGAATTAAACTTTTTCTCTAAATCAGGATTAGATTTACATACTATTATTCCTCCACGAGGTCCTCGTAAAGTTTTATGTGTGGTAGATGTTACGACATCAGCATATGGAACTGGTGATGGATATAATTTAGCAGCCACTAAACCTGATACATGTGCCATATCAACTAAATAGTATGCATCAACTTTCTTTGCTATCTCTCCCATTCTTTCCCAATCTATAACTTGAGAGTATGCTGAAAACCCACCTATTAATAATTTTGGTTTATGTTGAATTGCGAGTTTTTCAATTTCATCATAATCCAATAATCCATTATCATCTATACCATATTGAACCGCATTAAAAATTTTTCCAGAAAAGTTTACTTTAGCTCCATGAGTTAAATGACCACCGGCATCTAAACTCATCCCAAGTATAGTGTCACCTGGATTTAGTAAAGCTAAATAAACTGCAGCATTAGCTTGCGATCCTGAGTGAGGTTGTACGTTTGCATAATCAGCATTATATAATTCTTTTAATCTATCAATAGCGAGCTGCTCAGCGATATCAACATTCTCACATCCACCATAATATCTTTTTGCTGGGTATCCTTCCGCATATTTGTTTGTTAATAGGGAACCTTGAGCTTCTAACACTCTTGGACTAGCATAATTTTCAGAAGCTATTAGCTCTATATGCTCTTCTTGTCTTTTGATCTCGTTTTTAATTGCTTCATTTAATTCATCGTCAAATCCAGCAATTTTCATATCAACACTAAACATACCAACTCCAAAAATAGAAAATACTAAAACATAGAAATATTAACATTTAATGTCTTTGTTGTAACTATGTTTCTATTCCAATATTATCATTTTCTAATTTTATTTTTGGTTCAAAACTTGTATTAATATCATAATTTTTAATATTTTGTATATATTTACTAGTTATATCCCAAATTGGTTTACCTGATTCTTCTTGATTTACACTTGCCCATCCACTTACTTTGTATGTTTTGTTTGATTCAATTTTATTCCCATTCGATAATGCTAAATCTGATATACGGTGATTAACTTTTGCTTGAGGTGTAATAGTATATTTAAGACCTTTTGTTCTGACCATATCTCCTCCTTGCTGTAAATATGGATCAGGATTAAATAAATTATCAGCCACATCTTCTAATATAGTTTTTATCAGCTCTCCCGACATTTCTCGAGTGTAAGTATTTGGATATGTGATAGCTGTATGATTATAAACATCTTTCATTTTTATATCTTCACCAGATAATACAGATGTTCCCCATCTAAAACCGGGTGATAAAGAAATTTCAGTGTCTAGAATATTATTCATTGCATCGCATATTAAATTGTCAAAAGTCCCATTAAAATTACTTCGTCTATATAGAGTTGTATTAGTTTTACCCAGATATTTATTTAATAAGGAAGCATGTGGTTGATTTTTAATTTTAATTAGATTAATCATGTTTTGAGAAGGTTTAATTAAATCAGAAAAAATAGGAATCAATTTATATCTATAATTGAATGAATGTTTTTTAATTTTTAAGTCTAATGATGATACAAACTTTCCATTGCATCCAGAATTAATAACAAGCGTTCTACCAGAACTGTTTAGTATTTCAAGAGGCCGAGGTAATACATCATGTGTATGACCTCCAAATATTATATCTAAACCAGATACATTTTGTGCAACTTTTTTATCTACATCAACCCCATTATGTGAAAGTAAAATAATTAAAGATGGTTTTTCAGTATTTTTAATTTTATTAACTAGATTTTGTAACTCTTTTTCTTTTATGCCAAAAGTCAGATTTGGAATAAATCTTCTAGGATTAGCTATTGGAGTATATGGAAATGCTTGACCTATAATAGCTATTTTAGAATTATTTATTTCTTTTATTGTATAAGGTTTTTGATAATGATTATCTTCATCTACAGGTTCAATGTCATTAAAAATAGCTTCCTCATTTAACATTATATTTTGGGCAACAAAATCTCCTTTAAATAAAGAAATATTTTCTAAAAACATTTTTTCTCCAAATGTAAATTCCCAATGACCCGTCATAACATCAACACCCAAAAGATTTGAAGCTTCTACCATATCTTTGCCATTTTCTAGCAATGAAAGACCAGTCCCTTGCCAAGTATCTCCACCATCAAGCAAAAGACAATTATTGTTAGATTCTTCTCTTAATTGATCAATAATAGTTTTTAAATATGCATAACCACCAATCTTTCCATATTTATTCGCTAAAATATTAAAATTTAAATATGTATATGCATGTTTATATATATCATTATCAATACCGTAATATTTTAAAAATTCATTTCCAACAATATGTGGTGGTTTGTTTTTATTAGTACCTACACCTATATTGTAATTTGGCTCTCTAAAGTAATTTGGTTCTAACTGTGCATGTGTATCTGTAATATGCAACAATCTAATGTCTCCATATTTTTCAAAATTATATATATTGGAATGATTTGCATGGCTTTTTTGTATAATTCCAGAAAAATATGTTGCTAGTAGTAATTGTAAAAAATCTCTTCTATTCATTTTTATATAATGGAAATAATTTAAAAAATATAATTAATAAAAATAAAAATACATAAATATAAAATACCATATAATCAGCTTTAATTATCATATTATAATGAATAAACGAAAAAACTATAATTATATAAATTAATCGATGTATTAAATGCCAATATGATTTAGTAAGGTTTTTTATATAGTCAATTGAAGTAATTGTAAGAGGAATAAATAGGAGTAAAGCTATATATCCACTTTGGATATACCTTCTAAATAATAAGTCATCTAAAAGTAACTTAAAATTAAAACTATTATCAAAAATATATAGAAAAAAATGAACTAATGCATAGGAAAAAGTAATGAGACCAAGAACTTTTCTATCAATATATTGGCCAAACTTATTATAAAGCGGCAATGATAATATTAGGAGAAGATAAATTAATGTAACATACCCAGTCATTTTGATGGTATACGCCATAAAATCAAATATAAGATTATCAATTAAAGGATAGATAAAAATAAGAAAAATAGGGATATTAAAATAAAAAAGAGTTTTTGATTTTATAGACATAAACTAAAAGTTTTTTTTCAGATCCATTCCATCATACATATGAGAAACAAATTTACTATAACCATTAAACATTTTAGTATCTCTTTTTCTAAATTCCCCGATCCTTCTTTCCCTTGTCTGACTCCATCTGGGATGTGAGACATATGGATTTACATTTGAATAGAAACCATACTCGTTTGGTGTTTGCTGATTCCATGTACATACAGGTTGTTTTTCAACAAGCTTGATTTTTACAATAGATTTTATACTTTTAAATCCATACTTCCAGGGGACAACAAGTCTTATAGGAGATCCATTCTGATTTGGCAATACTCTTCCATAAAGCCCTACAGATATAATTGCTAGTGGATTCATTGCTTCATCTATACGTAATCCTTCTCTATATGGCCAATTTAAAATCTCTCGTTTTTGACCAGGTAAATTTTCACGATCCAAGATAGATTCAAACGCAACATATTTAGCTTTAGATGTTGGTTTTGATAATTTAATAATTTTATTTAATTCAAATCCAATCCATGGAATCACCATGGACCATGCCTCTACACATCTAAGTCTATAAATACGCTCTTCTAATTCAAATTTTTTTAATAAATCATCTACATCAATGACAAAACTGTTTTCTACTTCACCTTCAATAGATAACTTCCAATTATCAGTTTGCAATTTATTTGCATTTAACATTGGATCTCTTTTACCGACTCCTAATTCATAAAAATTATTATAGGATGTAATTTGTTTGATCGTGTTGGTTTGTTCATTTGTACTATATTGTAGGTCTTTTTTAAATGTTAAATCTTCTGTTTTTGCAAATAATAAGTTTGATAATGTAAAAAAAGAAAAAGCAATAGACGATTTAATGATTTTTCTTCTATTGTGAAATAGCTTTTCATCTGTTACTTCGCTTTCTTTTATAATGTTATATTTTGACATTTATCCAATCCACTCTCTTGCATTATAAAATATTTTTCTCCATGGTGATATTTTCCATTCCTCTGGTGCCCAAGAAAAATTCGATAGACTAAATAACCGCTCAGGATGAGGCATCATTATGTTTACCCTGCCATCATTGTTACAAAAACCAGTGACTCCATCTATTGAACCATTTGGATTAAATGGATATTGTTCTGTGTTTGTTCCATTCAATGAATATTTCATTGTAACCTGTTTGAGTTTTGTTTTGTTGTTAATATCTATTCTTCCTTCTCCATGCGATACAATAATTGGAATTATTGATCCTTCCATATCTTTGAATAATATAGAATTGGATTTAGTGATATTAACATTAACTTGTCGTGCCTCAAATTGTTTAGATTTATTTTGAACAAACTTTGGCCAGTGTGTTGCACCTGGAATTAAATGTTTAATATGAGAGAGCATTTGACATCCATTACAAACACCTAAAACAAATTTATGTTTGTTGTGAAAAAATTTATACATATTAGATGAGATATCATCATTATATAAAATTTTATTTGCCCAACCATAACCTGCTCCCAAGACATCTCCAAAAGAAAAACCTCCACATATTGCTAGACCATCAAATATCTGCAATCTAGACGGATTATCAGTTAAATCATTAGTATGTAAATCATAACAATCAAAACCAGATTGCATAAATGAATTAGCCATTTCTTTATGTCCATTAGTCCCTTGTTCTCTAAATATAGCAATTTTTGGTTTATTTTTAAGATTTAAGTAGGTTTTAGATATAGGTTTATGTTTGAAAGTTATATTTGGATTATGTATAACCGGTGTTTGTTGTTTTGCTTTATATTCAGCATCAGCTGTTAAAGAATTATCTCTTATGGATTGTATTTGATAGGATAAATAACTCCAATATTTTCTAAGAGAATTTAATAATAGAAAAATTGGTTCTTTGGTGGAAATATAACAAAATTCACCTACACCAGAATTTTGAAGATCAGCAAATAAATGTCCAATGCATTTTGTATGTTTAGTGAGTGAATATGATTTGATAACTTTTTCAAACTTGCGTGTATCATCATCATTGACGGCTACAACGCACCCTAATTCTTCGTTAAATAAATATTCAATTAATTCAGTATTAGAAAGTTCTCCAAGACTCTTTTCATTCATAGAAAAAGATGCATTTGACGCAAAAGCCATTTCAGATAAAGTAACAAATAACCCTCCGTCTGATTTATCATGGTACCCGTTTATTATTTTATTTTTAATTAGTTTTTGAATGCAATTAAAGAACTTAACAATAAGGTTAATATCATCTAATTTAGGTACATCTTTATCTATAATATTAAGTGACTGATGTAATGCTGATCCACCCATTCTGTTTTTACCTGCACCAAGATCAATAAGATATAAGTTTTGGACACCTTTGCAATATGGGGTTATATGTAAATCAACATCTTGGATTGATGCAAAAGCAGAGAGTACAAGACTGACAGGGCTCTCTACTACATGTTCTTTTTTATTATTTATCCATGTAGTGCTCATTGATAAAGAATCTTTTCCAACTGGAATTGTGATATTAGTTTTTTTAGAAAGTTGCGCAAGTTTTGATACTGCATCATAGAGTGATTTTAATTCATTATTATTAGTTGAAGACGCCATCCAGTTTGCTGACATTTTAATTTTAGATATATCACCTATATAAGTAGATGCGATATTGGTTAGCACTTCACCAAAGATCATTCCAACAGATGCAGAAGAATCTGTTATAGCAATATTTGGTTTTTCACCAATTGTCATAACCTGTCCTGATTTAGAATTTAAATCCGTCTTAGTTATAGCAACATTAGATACAGGTACTTGAAATGGTCCTACCATCTGATCTCTCACAACCAATCCAGAAACAGATCTATCTCCAATAGTAATTAAGAAGCTTTTATCAGATACTGATGGCATCATAAGTACATATCCCATGCATTTTTTTATATCCGGGTATTCAATTTCAGATTCATTAATAGCAATCCAATTTTTACTGCTTATCCTAATTGGTGTTATGGGTGGTTTGCCTAATAAATAAGACATGGGTATATCTATTGGTGTGTCATCGTGGTAACTAACTACTAGTCTTTTCTGAGTAGTTACATTGCCTATCAAATAATACGGGCAATTCTCCCTCTTACATATCCTATCAAACACCTCAATACTTGATGGAGATAAAACAATTACGTATCTCTCTTGAGATTCATTACACCAAATTTCTAATGGTGACATATTTTTTTCTGCATTTACTACTTTATCTAAATAAATACGTGCTCCTTTACTAGATTCATTAACTATTTCTGGTATTGCATTACTAAGTCCACCAGCTCCTACATCATGTATACTTTTTATTGGGTTTTTTCTCATGTAAGTACATCTATTAATAACTTCTTGGCATCTTCTCTGTATTTCTGCATTGTCACGTTGAACAGATGCATAATCTAAGGCTTTAGAACTTTTTCCGGATTTAAGTGATGAAGCTGCACCACCTCCCAACCCAATTTTATATGAGTAGCCCCCAAGAATAACTATACAGTCATCATTATTTAATTTTTGTTTTTTACTAAAATTTATATCTATTTTTCCAATACCGCCTGCAATCATTATTGGTTTATGAAAACCCATATATTTTTTTGTTTTAGAATTATTTATCATTTCAAATTCCATTGTTCTAAAATATCCAAAGATATTAGGCCTACCAAATTCATTATTATATCTAGCAGCCCCTATCGGAGCATCAACTATTATATCTAGTGCATTTTTAATTCTTGCAGGACGAGAGATTGATTTTTTCTCCCAAGGTAATAAAGCGTGTTTGATATTTAAATTCGATAATGTAAAACCGCTAAATCCAATTTTTGGTGTTGAGCCTCTTCCGGTTGCTCCTTCATCTCTTATTTCTCCTCCTGATCCTGTGGCAGCACCATGGTATGGTGAAATAGCCGTTGGGTGATTATGGGTTTCTGCTTTTATAATATAAGCTTCATTGTTATTTTTGTTTATATATTTTTGATCTGAATTTAATATTAAATCTGAAGTTTTATAACCTCTAATAATTGAAGAATTATCTTTATAAGCAGATATAACATCTCTATTAATTTTTTGATATGTTGATTTAATATGGGAAAATAAAGTCTTCTTCTGTTTTGTTTTATCTATATAATAATCAGAATTAAATATTTTATGTCTACAATGTTCAGAGTTAATCTGAGAAAACATCATCAACTCAACATCAGTTGGATCGCGCTTTAATTTTTTGTAAATATTTTTTAAATATGAAATTTCATTTTTTGACAATGCTAATGACATTGAATCAGCATAATTTTCGATTTTATTAATTTTTATTATTTGATGTTCTTGTTTTTGATCTTTTATTTTTTTATTAAAATATTTTTTAATTGTATCTCGATTAATAATTTTTATTTCCGTCATTTTATCAACATAACCTAGCCTTGCGTTCATATCAGCACGCGACGATTGTTTTAGCCAGTTCCTTCCAATCTCAATCTCTATGTCATCAGGTAAATTACAAGATTTAATGATATCGATGGCTTTGCTAGACCAAGGTGATAAGAAACTTGAACGATTGAATATTCCTCCGTATCCCATTTTTTCTTTCATAGGTTCTTTTTTATATTGAGCTGAGAGTATTATTTCAAGTTTTCTAATATCTTTCTTATCAAGGGTTTTCTCAGTTCTAACCCTAAAAATCATAGATTTGTGAAGATTTCTATACTCTTTTTCGAAGAAATATTGCATATACTAGTATAAATATAGTAATACAATTTGATTGTTTTTTCTAAATTATGTATAACTAATGAACTAAACTTCAGGGGGCGACCTGGCTTCGACGCGGGTTGCGATACCAGAGGTGCATGTCGAGTTTTCAGTATCTCGTTAATCTGCTGAGAAAAATATAAACGCAGAAAATAAAACTTTTGCACTAGCAGCCTAACTGCAGCTAGCCTCTTTCAAAGTATGCTTATATGCTCTGAAAAGGGGTCATTTTAATAAGCTCGTGGCTTATAATCTTGTTATTAAGTCATTAAATTAAAACAAGATATGTATTATGTAGGATGTTTGTGGCCAGCATAATAATTAAATTTAAGACAAACTAAACATGTAGTACCAATGGCTGAACGCTCTCGGACGCGGGTTCGATTCCCGCCGCCTCCACCAAGATATTTATGAATCTTTAATAAGGTCAATAAAATGCATAAATGCAGTATCAGTTGAAGTAAAAAATTTTGAGTCATTATATTGATCATTAAATTTATCATACAAAAAAAATTCCCATGTAGTGTATGTATTAGAATCTTCTTCTGTAGTGTAATCTTGGAGTATTAAAGTTAAAACAAGATTATTTTTTTTAGATATATATTTAATAGCGCACGCACTATAAGAATAGTCACATTTTTTTATAAAAGAATTCGTTAGATATTTTTCATACTGATTTTTAAAATATTTTCGTTTTGCACGTAAATTTTTTAAATAAAGATTTTTATGCTTAGGTTCGTTTGTGTAGACTAGTTTATTTTGTCTTTTCTTTAATTCATCAAAAAATATTTTAGCCATGATGTATAATTCTAGTTATTTTTCTAATTATTCTATAAATAATAGACAAAGAGTAATTAAACCACCAGTTTAATGTTTTCAAATAGTCAATCATTGTATAATTATTATTAGATGAAATAGAATCAATTAGACGATTTGTATTATCTGTACTTTGCTTGATTATCATTTCACCATCTTTGTTGTTATATAAATTTAAATTATTATCGAGTACCTTTCTAAGTTCTTCTCCTAGTCCATTTAAAAATGATTGGTCATAATATGAATTAACAGGTAAATTCCAGGGTTTATGAGGATATCCTGATGGATGAAAACATAAAAGAATTACTGTACTATTATCTGTTTCTTTATCACTTTCCTTCATACCATGAAGCGTTTTATTAAAAAAGAAAAGAACATCCCCTTTTTTGCCAGTTGCGGGTTTAAGTTTATTAATAAAATATTTTACATCAATTGATTCAAATTTTGATGCAAACGTAAATGGCAATAAATGTGTTTTTTTGTAAAATACCGTTGTTGGATTAGCTGGAGTAACATCATTTAAAAAGATAGAAATTGAAAATTGATAATTAGCATCTGTGTGTAATCCAACGTAGGATGATTTATGAGATGCATGTCTTAAACTACACGTATAAAGTTTATAACCTTCACCTAATACTTTTTGCAATATATCTTTAATTTCATGTTTTGATAAAAATTTGTCTAATATATTATCAACCTTTTTTGAAATCCCAGCAAGAGATCTCACTTTTGTATTATAGTTTGTTTCAATAGTCTGAGAGATATCATATTTTTTAAAATTATTATTATTGTATTTTAAATCTGATATTTTCTTGTTATTAGATAATATTTTTTTACATTCATTAGTTAAAAGTTCAATATCATCTTTCGATAAAATATCTGTTTCAACTGAAAATCCAGTTTTTTTAATTTTATTCAATACATTTTCAACAGTGTTTTGCATAAACAAATTATATCATATAATCTTTTTTATCAGTATTGAACTATATCAATATCTATTGCTCTCCATAAAAACCATGATCCTACTGTTTTATAAGGATCCCATGCTTTCGCTTTTTGTAATAAAAATTCTTTTGCATGTGACTGTTCCTTTAAATTATATATTTTTTTTGCACTGTTAATTATCCCTAAATCTCCTATTGGTAAAACATTAGGTCTATTAAGTTGAAAAATAAGGTACATGTGCGCAGTCCACTCTCCAATGCCATATAACTTCGATAATCTCTCTATTATAGTATTATCATCAAGATATCTAAAATCATAAATATACGAAGGGTTATTTATATATACATCTGATAATTCTTTAAGATAAATAACTTTTTTTGCAGACAAACCGGATTTTCTTAAATTTTGACTAGAACTCTTATCAATGTTTATTGGATTAATTTTACCCACAATTAATTTTAATCTGTGCGTAATACTTGCAGCTGCACTAATTGATATTTGTTGACCTATAATAGCATTTGCAAGAGTTTGAAAGCTAGTACAGCTTCGTGTCAAATAATCTGATTTTTTAGTTTTTTTTATAACTACTGATAACTTATTGTCACATTGATTAATATGATTTAAAGCTTTATTCCAATATTTTGGTTTTTGGTTGTATCTTAGAGACATAATAAAAAAGGGCATATATTAAATATGCCCTTTTCTCAATTAACAATGTTAATTATTGACTTTTCATTGTGCTTATACCAAATGGTAAATAAAGTGGGCACCATCCTAGTGAGCCTGTGAATATAGGTATAAGTCCAATATAAGACCACATACCCCAGCCTAAACCAGGACCCATTACTACAATTGCTATACCTGCAACAATACGTAGTATGCGTTCCATACCCCCAATGTTTGTGCACATTGTTTTTGGTGTTGTTCCCATTAGTTCCTCCTATGGTTAACCAATACTTTCATGTTAGTAAATATACAAAAAAATTCAATAATTATTTATTTGACTTTTTTTTGTAATCTTGTATTGCTGCAGTAATAGCGTCTTCAGCCAACACTGAACAATGTATCTTTACAGGTGGTAAAGCAAGTTCTTCAGCAATATCAGAATTTTTTATAAGAGATGCTTCAGTAATAGATTTGCCTTTAACCCATTCAGTTAGTAACGAACTGGATGCAATAGCAGATCCACATCCATATGTTTTGAATTTAGCATCTTCTATTATTCCTTGGTTATTTACCTTAATTTGTAATTTCATTACGTCTCCACATGCTGGAGCCCCAACCATTCCTGTTCCGACGCTCATGTCGTCCTTATCAAAAGAACCAACATTTCTTGGTTTTTCATAATGATCTAATACTTTTTTACTATAAGCCATTATTTTCTCCGATGTCCTTACGATGTTTTAATTCCAGTATCTGTTTCATTTGATTGAACAATACCATTAATATCTTCTTTCATCAAACTATCCAGTGTCACTGTATCAAGATATGCATAAAGTTTATCATTAAACTTGTTCCATATCACCTCATCTCTGCGTTCTGAAGAACTAGATATTGATTCTTCATGAATAGCTTTAATAATTTGTGCCACACTTATCTGTTCAGGCGCCGCTGATAGTTTATATCCTCCACCAGGACCTCTAACACCAGAGACTAAATTATTTTTTCTTAAAAGTGCAAATAGTTGCTCTAGATAAGACAGAGATATACCTTGGTATTTAGCAATTTCAAGCAAGGTTTTTGGTTCTTTGCTTGAGTTCATAGCGATATTTAGCATAGCTTTTATTGCATAACTTCCTTTTGCTGATAATTTCATTTCCATTCTCCATGTTTATTATACCTGATAATAATAGTAAGGTATTATTAGAATCAATTCAAGAGTTTTGTCTTGAAGAAAGATGATGTACGATAATAAACTATTGAAATATATAGGGTTTTGAGATAATAGATTTCAACCACTTAAAAATACTAAGGTTGATTTTAATCTTATTATTGATACTATCTTCAAATTTTTGATGCTGACTCAATGATTGTACATCTAAGATTTTAGCATCTTTATATAGAGTAAATATTAAATGCGGTTTAATATGATATTCTCCATTACAAGAACTATCATTCCAATATTTGTAATACAGTTTAAAAATTGAGGTATATTTTGACTCTGAAACCGGCTCGTAATGTAGTGTATGATTGCTAAATTTTATTGATGTAGGCTTTTTATTCATAGATTTTTCACGTAATAGCCTTATGATCATGCAATAATTTGTCTCATACAATTGCATTAAATGATTGAAATTTAATAATTTAAATTGATAGTTGGATTGCATAATCAAATTCTACCTTTCCTCTTTTTTTTGTTATAATATCTAAACTTTTAATTTACAAGTATTATTTATATATGTCAAAACAAGAACAAATTGAAATGCAAGGAAAGGTTATTGAAACTCTCCCTAATACAATGTTTAGGGTTGAATTAGAAAACGGACATGTTGTGATTGCTCATATTTCAGGAAAAATTAGAAAACACTATATTCGTATATTAAAGGGCGATACTGTTATGGTTGCTTTGACACCCTATGATTTATCTAAAGGTAGAATAATTTTTAGAGACAAATAAATTACATATTATTTATTACTGCATCACCAAAACCAGACGTGCTAACCAATGTGGCTCCAGGAACTAATTTAGTAACTTCTTCTCTTATTTCTTCGGTTGTATGTTTGTCTGAACTTCTAGTTCTTATTAATCTTTTACCAGCTCTAGCTCTTGCTAAATCATACGTTAATTGTTTTTTCTGTATTGCTCCTTTAATTCCATTTAAGACATTATCAGCTGCTTCAGTCCATCCTATATAACGCAGCATCATTTCACCAGATAATATGATTGATCCAGGATTAACTCTATTTTTACCAGCAAATGATTCCGCCGAACCATGAGTGGCTTCAAAAACTGCTACCCCATCGCCCATATTACCACCTGGCGCTATACCAATTCCTCCTACTTGAGCAGCTAAAGCATCAGATATATAATCGCCGTTTAAATTAAGTGTTGCAATAATTTCATGTTGTTCAGGAGATAATATTATTTGTTGTAGAAAATTATCAGCAATGCAGTCTTTAACAATAATTTTATGATTAGTATTTGGATTTGTTATAGATAATGTAGAATCATCAATCATAGATCCACCATAATAATCTTTAACTAAATTATACGCCCAATCTCTAAAAGCACCCTCTGTGTACTTCATAATATTTCCTTTATGAACTATTGTTATAATTGATTTATCCTCATGAATAGCATAGTCAACTGCTTTTTTTATTAATCTTTCCGTCCCCTCTTTTGATACAGATTTTATTCCTATCCCACAATTATCTTCAAATTTAAATGGAGAAATTTTAAATTCATTTTTTATAAAATCAATGATTTTTTTTGCTCCTTTAGAATTAGCTTTCCATTCAATACCAGTATATAAATCTTCGGTATTTTCTCTAAAGACAACCATGTCTGTTAAACTAGAATCAACCATTGGACTTGATGTGCCTGGAAAATATCTAATTGGTCTAACGCATGCGTATAAATCTAACTCTTGTCTTAACAAAACATTAATTGATTTATGCCCTGTTCCTACAGGTGTGGTTAATGGTCCTTTTATTGAAACTCTAAATCTTTTTATCGTATCTATAGTTTCTTGAGGTAATAATTCATTATATAAATCTTGCGCTTGTTGGCCGGCAAAAATTTCCATCCATTTTATTTCACGTTTATTGTTATAAGCTTTGTTGACAGCATAATCGACTACTCTTTTCATGACCGGCGTTACATCTATACCAATACCATCTCCAATAATATATGGAATAATAGGATTATTGGGTGTGACAATCTCACCATCCTTGTAATTTATTTCACTTCCATCTGTAGGTATGTTTAATTTTGACATTATTGTTATAGAACAATTATGATATTAATCTTTATCAAATTGATCTTCCTCTGTTGAACCGCTTAAAGCAGTGACTGAGGATGTTTTACCCGAAATAACTTGAGTAACTTCATCAAAGTAACCGGTGCCAACTTCTCTTTGATGTTTTGTGGCAGTATAACCATGTTTTTCAGCACCAAATTCTGCTTCTTGTAATTTTACATAAGCTGACATTTGTTTTTCATTGTAACCTTTTGCTAATTCAAACATACTGTAGTTTAAAGCATGAAAGCCAGCTAACGTTATAAATTGAAACTTGTATCCCATTGCACCAAGTTCTTTTTGAAACTTAGCTATTTGATTATCATCTAATTTCTTCTTCCAATTAAATGATGGTGAACAATTATATGCAAGTAATTGATCTGGATATTTTTTCTTTATTGTTTCTGCAAATTTTCTTGCAAAATCTAAATCTGGGACACCTGTTTCACACCAAATTAGATCTGCATAGGGAGCATAAGCAAGTCCTCTTGATATAGCTTGATCTATACCATTTTTAACTCTAAAAAAACCTTCAGCAGTTCTATCGCCGGTACAAAACTGCTTATCTCTTTCATCTATATCACTAGTTAAAAGGTTTGCTGCTTCAGCATCTGTTCTAGCCAACAAAATAGTAGGTGCATTCATAACATCTGCCGCTAATCTAGCGGCAATTAGTTTTTGGACTGCTTCTTGTGTAGGAACTAATACTTTACCACCCATATGACCACATTTTTTTGCTGAGGATAATTGATCTTCAAAATGTACACCAGATGCACCTGCATCAATCATAGCTTTCATTAATTCAAAAGCATTCAAAACACCCCCAAAACCGGCTTCAGCATCAGCTACTATTGGTAACATATAATCTATAGCTTCATTACCCTCTGCTATATTTAATTGATCAGCTCTCAACAATGAATTATTGATTCTTCTGACAACATTTGGAACACTGTCCACAGGATACAGAGATTGATCGGGGTACATCTGCATGCTTGTATTTGCATCTCCAGCTACTTGCCATCCTGATAAATAAATAGCTTTTAGACCCGCTTTTGCTTGTTGTAACGCTTGGTTACCAGTTAGCGCGCCTAATGCATTGATAAAATTATTATTATTAATTAAATGCCAAAGTTTGATTGAGCCTTGTATAGCCAGACTATGTTCTATTGGAATACTTCCACTTAATTTCACTACATCATTAGCCGAATAATCTCTTTTGACATTTTTCCATCTTTCATTAGTTTCCCAATCTTTACTTATATCCGTTGCAGACCTAAGTTTACTCATTTTAACCTCATTAATTTGTTTATAACGTTGGCGCAGATGATACTATTTTTTTAGATATTTGACAATTCAAAATTACAAAAATTAATAAGATATTTTGATAGAATTCCATATAATACTATAAAAAACATAAAGATGAGTATATACAACAATAATTATAAAATAATAGTTGGTATGTCAGGTGGAGTTGATTCCTCTGTTACTGCAGCACTACTGAAAGAGTCTGGATATAGAATTGATGCATTATTTATGAAAAATTGGGAAGAGGATGATATAAATGAATGTACCTCAAAGAAAGATTATGATGATGCCAAAAGAGTTTGCAAAAAACTTGGTATAAAAATGCATTTAGTTAATTTTTCAGATTCATATTGGGAATTAGTATTCAAATCTTTCATAAAAGGTTTAAAACAGGGCATTACTCCCAATCCTGACATCTTTTGTAATAAAGAAATAAAATTTAAACAATTTTTAAAATATGGATTATCTTTAGGGTATGACAAAGTTGCAACAGGTCATTATGCTAAAATTGAAAAAATAAATAATTTATATACATTAAATAAACCACATGACAAAATTAAAGATCAAACGTACTTTTTATATATGCTAAACCAAAATATTTTGAAAAGTATATTATTTCCATTATCAGATATTGATAAAAAGGATGTCAAAAAATTTGCAAAATCATTAGATATTGAAGTTTCTAGAAAAAAAGAAAGCATGGGTATATGTTTTATAGGCAAAAAAAAATTTACTTCTTTTATACGGAAATATATTAAGCCAAATCCTGGGTTAATATGTGACAAACATAATATAGCTCTTGGAAATCATAATGGACTCTTTAATTATACAATTGGTCAAAGAAAAGGAATTAAAATTGGAGGTAAACAAAATTATCAAAATAAACCTTGGTTTGTTGCTGAAAAAGATTTAAAAAATAATAAATTAATAATTAGCCAAGATGAAAATGATCTTCTATTTAATGGAGAAATTATTTTGGAAGATGTAAATTGGATTTCAAAGAGAATAAATAATAATTATACTAAATGTACAGTCAGATTCAGACATGGTGGCAACCTAGTTGATTGTAAAATTATCAATAGTTCAAACAAGCAAAAAATTAAATTAAATGGCTTCGAAAGAGCCATAAGTCTTGGTCAATCAGCAGTGTTTTATACTGACAATCAATGTTTAGGTGGAGGAATTATTAAATTAAAATGTTAGAAAAAAATATTGAAAATCAGACTATTGCTCTTGCTGCTGTTCATCAATCTTGTTGGATTATTGAAAAAATTTCATGGAATGGTGAATATTCTACTGACAGTTTAATGCCATTGATACATAGTATTTTTAAGATTGATTCAACTTCTATACAAGATATTTATGGGGATATAAGTAAATTAACCATTGGTTTAAAACATTTGAAAGATGAAATAACAAATATTACAAATAATTATGAAACAAAAAAATATTTTAAAGATTTAATATATTTAGCCGATGGGCTTAGTCGTAGAACTGATATAAGCGTTCTCATACAGAATACATTACAAGAATACAATCAAATTATAAAACAAGAAAATCCTACGATTATAGAACAATCAGAAAAATTATCATCTTTGTATCTTAATACCCTTAGTAAAATTGAACCTAGAATTGTTATTACTGGTGATAACAAATATTTAACGATACCTAAAAATGCATCTATAATACGTACTGCTCTTTTTGCTGGATTACGGGCTGTTTATTTGTGGAAACAATCTGGAGGTACAAGAATAAAACTGTTCTTTTTTAAGTCAAAAATAAAAAACCAAATAAATAATTACATGGGATGTTAATTAGTGGCAATTTTATTGAGGACAAAGTTTAAAATTCCATCATCAAGAAAATAATTCCATTCCATTTCCGTATCAATTCTTAACGTAACTTTGAATTCTAGTTCTGAGTTAGACTTAATCATGACAAATTTGTTTTGCTTATTGATGGCAGATATTGTAAAAACCTTATATTTGTATAGTTCTAGTGTATCGTAATCTTCACTTTCCATAAATTGAAGTGGCAATACTCCCATTCCAATTAGATTTGAACGATGTATTCTTTCAAAACTTTGAGCTATAACCGCTTTAACTCCAAGTAATTTAGTTCCTTTGGCTGCCCAATCTCGAGATGATCCACAACCATAGTTTTTTCCAGCAAAAATAATTAAATTATTATTATCTTTTTTATATAATTGAGCTGCATTATAAATGTTCATGACTTTATCTGAAGGGATGTGTTTAGTATAACCTCCGTATGTATCAGGTATTAATTTATTTACTAAACGAACATTTGCAAAAGTACCTCTTTCCATGATTTGATAATTACCCCTTCTAGATCCATATGAATTGAAATCACTTATTTTAGTACCCTTGCTTAATAAAAATTCACCCGCAGGTGATGTGTCTTTAAATGAACCAGCTGGCGATATATGATCTGTTGTTATACTATCTCCAAGCACTACGAGCGGATATGCATTTTCTATAGATTTCAATTTATTAGCTGTTGTATTTGATTTTTTGAAAAACGGTGATGGTTGAATATATGTAGAATCGTTTTGCCATTTAAAATTATCAGACTTATTTATATCTATCCTACCCCATTCGTCTCCACCCTTGTAAATATCTTTATAAGAATCTTCAAACATTTTGCGAGTGATAGTTTTAGAGACAACTTGATTTATTTCTTCAAAAGGCGGCCAAATATCTTTTAAATAAACATCTTTATTATCCTTATCTTTACCAAGACTATGGCTATTAATATCAATATTAATTTTACCAATTAAAGAATAAGCAATTACTAGCATTGGTGATGCTAAAAAATTCATTTTAATTTCAGGATGAATTCTTCCCTCAAAGTTTCTATTGCCTGATAAGATTGAACTTACAACCAACTCATGTTTAGAAATTTCATCAGTATATTCTTTTTTTAACGGTCCAGAATTTCCAATACAGGTGGTACATCCAAAACCTACAATGTTAAACCCTAAGAGATCAAAATATTTAAGCAGTCCAGCTTTTTCGAGATAATTTTTAACAACTCTCGAACCCGGAGCTAATGATGTTTTTACCCATTCTTTAACTTTAAGACCTCTATCTACAGCATTTTTTGCTAACAAACCAGCGCCAATAATAACATTTGGATTAGAAGTATTAGTACAACTTGTTATAGCTGCAATTAATATAGAACCATCATCAATTAAATTAGATTTAGATTTTTTGTTTTTCAGTTTTTGTATTTCGTTGGTAGCTATATCTTTAACATCTGATAAATTAACTCTGTCTTCAGGTTTTTTAGGACCAGATATGCATGATTGCACCGTTGATATATCTAAAGATAGTGTGTCTGTATATTTAATATTAGATTGAGGATTTCTAAATAGCCCATTTAGTTTAGAGTATTGTTCAACAATATTAAGTAATCTTTTAGTTTTACCAGTTGTATCTAAATACTCCAAAGTCAAATTGTCTATTGGAAAGAAACCACAGGTCGCTCCGTACTCTGGGGCCATATTTGAAATAGTACATCTATCAGCAATAGAAAGATTATCAAGCCCATCTCCAAAAAATTCTACAAATTTACCAACAACATTCTTTTCCCTTAACATTTCTACGATAGTTAAAACTAAATCTGTTGCTGTTGACCCTTGATTTAATTTGCCATCCAATTCAAATCCAATTACTTCTGGTAAAAGCATAGGTATAGGTTGACCTAACATTGAAGCTTCTGCTTCTATTCCACCAACACCCCAACCTAATACACCTAGACCATTAACCATTGTTGTGTGAGAGTCTGTCCCAACAACAGTATCAGGATATAAAACGTTATTTTTGTTAAAAATAACTTTAGAAATATATTCAATATTTATTTGGTGAATAATACCATTATTTGGCGGAATGACTCTTAAGTTTTCAAATGCAGACTGTCCCCATTTTAATAATCTATAACGTTCAGCATTTCTTTTATACTCAAGTTTAATATTAAGATCAGTAGCATTGTTAGAGCCATAATGGTCCACCATTATAGAATGGTCTATAACTAAATCTGTCTGACATTGAGGATTAATTAAAGAAGGATCGCCATTATTTTTTTTTACTGCATCCCGCATTGAAGCCAAATCAACAATTGCAGGTACACCAGTAAAGTCTTGCATTATTACTCTACTTGGTGAAAAAGTAATTTCATTGTTTGAATTTACTCTGCCATTCCAATTCAAAAAATAGTTAATAATATTATTATCTAATTTTGTATGGTTATTACGAATATAGTTTTCAAATAATATCTTAATAGAATACGGAAGATGAGAAATATTTAAACGATTAATATTAAAGATACTGTATGTATTATCTGAAACTACGATTTTATCTTTAAAATTCATATTTTAAGCCTATCAGAAATTTGGCATATTCTATCATAAATTTTATAAAAAATAATAACTATTTAGTTGGAAGTTGTTTTTTTATAGTCCTAAAATAGATGCCATAATTATTGTTAGACAGTTTTTGATCGATTACTCCTATCATATTTAAACCTTTATTTAAGTTATTCATAGCAGCACTAAGTGTTTCTTCAAGTTTTTTGGTGTATTTTAATTTATATAATCTTGGTAAAGCAGATGTGGATGGATCTTTAATCAACAATATTAATTCATTATTGTCAGTCTTGTAGACATTCAAAAGATAGAATTTTTCTGGTAAATCTTCAGATATAGGATAACCTAAATTATCAAAATACTTGAATTGTATAAAAATAAAAAATAAGAATATTGATAATACTAACAAAATCTTATTTTTTGTTTCAATTTGAATAATAATTTTATGTATAAGAAATCCATATATCAATGTAATAAATAATATTATAAGGATAATTTCAAATATCATTCAAAAACCTTTTAAATCATATGGAGTTAAAATCTTTTTTTGATTTGAAGTAAAACTAAAATCTCCCCTATCATTCAAATGAAATCTAGCAATTGTTATTTCAGTATCTTTTTGATCTAAAATTATATTATCAATAAAAACCATTTTTAATGTAGGATTAACTTTCTCAATAATTACTTTAGTTCGAACAGGTTGATTGCTTTTGTTTTCATATAAATACAGATTAATAATATATTCTCCTGGAATAATACCTCTTAATGTAACAACTTCACGATTAATAGGATATATTACCTCTTTGCCATTTATAATAACTTTATCATTAATTACACCCCTATCGTCTCTATCTAGATGTAGCCATCCTGCATCTTTTTTTAAATAAGAAACAATTTCTCCGTTTGGATCTTGTACCCACAAATCTACATCGTCAGGTAAAGTATCCTTCCAGTCTACTGTAATAATGTATTCTGCTTTTAAATTAACGTTACCTATTTTTGATATTGGATTAATAAATAAAATTGTTATAAAAAAAAGAAAAGTAAATCCAAGTAATATATTAAATAATAAATCTGTAAATGGATCAAAGTTGGTATTTCTGTTTTTTCTAATCATTCTTTAAATAAAGTTCAATATTTTCATTAGTGATACAAACAATGTCATAGATTTTTTCTTCTAAATATTTATATTGCGTTGAAAGTAATATAGATGTAATAAGACCTGTTAGTGTGGTATATAATGCAACCTTCATCCCGCCACTCATTTGTTTTAATAAATCTTGCATCATCGTTAAATCAAAATTTTCTATCAAGGTAACGGAATTAAGCATTATTATAAAACCTATAACAGTACCAATAAGACCTAGTTTTAATAATAAATCTGACATTAACCAGCCTATTTCCAAAGGTTTTGTAATTTTAAATTCAAATATTTTGTTTAATTCGTCAGTTGTATCATCCGTATGATTTAAAGAGTTTATAAGGTGTTTTGTTATACATTTATTAAAAAAATTATCTGGAATATCTGACGTCTTTTGTAAGTTTTCTAGATCTTCAATAGTTGTATTAGTTAAAAGGCTTGAAAGATATTTATTTGTGTTTTTAATATGATACAAGGTTAATCCAACTTTTATAGTAAATATAATAAATAAAAATAATATTAGAGAGGAAATATAACTTATATCACTAATAAAAAGATCTTTGATAAATCCAACTTGATGGAGTATTGATATAGCTATCAAAAGGATAACTACAAAATATACCCATTTTATAAAAATAAAATCAGCTTGATTATCATTTAGCATTCTATACAAGTTTTTTTGGATCTAACAATTTTCTTAGTTCAGATTTAGAAAAATCTGTCATCTTTTCAGCTATATCAATAATTGATTTATTGCTTTTATATGCCTCCTTGACAATTTTAGCGGTTAAATCATATCCAATAATCTCATTTAGTTTTGTGGCTATGATAGGATTTTTTTCTACATTGGATTGAATTTTTTTAACATTTACTTTGAAAGTATCAATAACCTTAGATAATGCTAATAAAGAGTTTTCAAGTAAGTTAGCAGACTCTAAAATATTTAATGCTATCACGGGTAACATTGTATTTAATTGAAAATTACCGGAAGTACATGCAATATTAATCGTTGTATGATTTCCAGTAACTTGTGCCATTGCCATTAAAACTGCCTCAGGTATTACAGGATTTATTTTGCCAGGCATTATACTGCTTCCAGGTTGTAATGGTTTAAGTGTAATTTCACCAAGTCCTGAAATTGGACCACTATTATACCAACGGAGATCATTTGAAATTTTTGTTAGTGCAGATGCAAGAACAAGATATCTACCGCTTAACTCAAGTATATGATTTTGTGAACTAATATATCTATATGTATGAATCGCATCAAAACCTGATTTGATCTTAAGTATTTTATTTAAATTCTTACAAACTTTATTTCCAAAATCTTTAGGTGCATTTATTCCTGTTCCTACTGCTGTTCCTCCAATAGGCAAAGACGTTGGATGGAACTCAAGGACAAGAGAATCTAAAATCATTCCATACCAATTCATAATTTCTTCTGAAAAGTTTACTGGGACTGCATCCATTAAGTGGGTTCTTGCAGATTTAATAACATTGGTTTTTTTTGCTCTTACTCGTAAACTGTTTAACATGACTTGTATTGCATCATCTAAATGTTGACTTGATAACCATGAACTAATAATTATAGTAGATGGTATTACATCATTAGAGCTTTGAGACATATTAACATCATCATTTGGATGTACTTTAGACTTAAGTGTTTTTGAAGCCATATTGGCTATAACTTCGTTCATGTTCATATTTGTACTTGTTCCAGAACCAGTTTGAAAGATATCAATTGGAAATTGATTGTAATATTTATCAATGTTATTACAAATATCCATAGCAGATTTATAGATGGCTTGAGATTTTTTAGGAGTAAGTAAACCAAATTCTTTATTTGCTAAAGCACATGATGCTTTTATTAATGCCAATGCCTGAAGAAAAACAGGTGGGAATGGTTCTCCACTAATCTTAAAATTATCAATTGCTCTTTGTGTTTGAGCTCCATATAAAGCATCTTTTGGGACTTTTACCTTTCCTAAAGAATCTTCTTCTATTTTATATGTAATTTTCTTTTTCATGAGGACAATTGCTAGTCTTATAACATAAATGTTTTATTTATGCTATAATAACATTTTTAGGGTAAATATTAAGTATGAAAAAATATGATTTACTCTCAATCTCACCAATAGACGGTAGATATTCTGAAATCTGTCATAATATGACGCAACTATTCTCAGAGTATGCATTGATTAAAAATAGAGTTTTTGTTGAAATAAAATGGCTTATATTTCTTAGTGATTTAAAGGAAATAAAGAGCTTACCTAAACTAAGTAACACATCTAAAACATTTTTGCTGGACATATATAATAAGTTTTCTATTAAAGATGCTGAAAAAATAAAAAAACTTGAATCTGTAACAAAACATGATGTAAAAGCAATTGAATATTTTATAAAAGATAAGATTAAAACCCATAAAAAGTTAAAAGAATATACTGAATGTGTACATATATGTTGTACCTCTGAAGATATAAATAATATGGCGTATGCATTGATGATTAAACATGGACGACAGCTTTTATCATCAAAAATGAATAATCTAAACAAATTAATTAATAAACTTGTAAAGAAATATGCTAAAAATGAAATGATATCTCATACACATGGTCAAGTAGCCAGCCCAACTACAATGGGTAAAGAATTTTTAAATTTTTATACAAGATTAATGAACATATCAAATAATTTTTGTAAAATTGATATATACGGTAAATTTAATGGAGCCACTGGAAATTATTCGTCTCATTCAATAACATTTCCTAATGTAAATTGGCCTAAAGCTACTAAGAAATTTATTGAATCTTTTGACATTAAACAAAATAAATATACAACACAGATAGAACCTCATGATTATATTTGTCAACTCTCTAATACACTAACACATTATAATTCAATATTAATTGGGTTGTCACAAGATATATGGACATATATTTCCAAACATTATTTCATTCAAAAAAATGTTAAAGGTGAAATTGGATCATCTACAATGCCTCATAAAATAAACCCTATAAATTTTGAAAATGCTGAAGGTAATTTAGGTGTTAGTAATAGTTTATTAAAATTTTTCTCAGAAAAATTGGTAATATCCAGATTACAAAGAGATTTATCAGATTCAACAGTTTTAAGAAATATAGGAATATCTTTTAGTTATTCATATCTTGCGTATGAAAATATGATATTAGGCCTAAATAAAATTTCTATAAATAATAAAGCATTAGATCAAGATTTATCTGATTCATGGGAAATACTTGCAGAACCAATACAAATGATTGCAAGGAAATATAATATACCTAATTCTTATGAAATTTTAAAAAAAGAAACTAGAGGTAAGAAAGTTACAAAGGAGATAGTACAAAAAATCATCAATAATTTAATGATACCAGAAAGCGATAAAAGATTACTTTTAAATTTAACACCAAAGAAGTATATTGGTTATGCAGTAAAAATGACTTATGACGAATCAAAATGATATTATTTATATTATAATAGCAGAAATTGAATTTTTTTTAGATAGCAATAATATTGAATATCAATCAACAAATAATCAAATTGTAATATATCCGCAAAATCATAATCAAATAACTATTAATGTAGATAATAACATCAAAATTAAGGATCTAGAAAGAATCTTTATATATGACAATGACCGAATAGAGGCAAAATTTTATACTTTTTTAAATAACCTGCTAGAAATTTAATTCTTTGGTTTCATTAAGGGAAATAATAATACATCTCTAATTGACGATGAATCTGTCAACAACATAATCAATCTATCAATTCCTATTCCAGCGCCTGCTGTAGGTGGCATTCCATATTCTAATGCTTTCACAAAATCTTTATCATGCGACATTTTTTCTTCATGTTTTAATTTTGATTGTTTGATAAAACGTTCTGCTTGTTCTTGTGGATTATTAAGCTCAGAAAAACCATTTGCTATTTCTCTTCCCGCTATAAATAATTCAAATCTTTCAACTACGTCAGGATTATTATCTAAACTACGTGCTAACGGAGATACTGCAGTTGGATACTCAATAATAAAAGTAGGATCTATTAATTCTTTTTCTACTGTTTTTTCAAAGATATCTAATTGTATTAAATATAATGAATTATCGTCTGATAATGATATTCCATTATCATTTGAATAATTTTTTAAAAATTTTATATCATTCATGTTTTTATTATTAATTTCATTATTATAATTGATAAGTGCATCATAGAATTTAATTCTTTTGAATGGTTTTTTTATATTAATTTTAGTTCCTTGATATTTCAAAACATCAGTTATTTTAAGAGATGATTTAATTGTCTCAAAAATGTCTTCAATAAAATTCATTAAAAAAAGATAGTTTTGATATGCAATATAAAACTCTATCATCGTAAACTCAGGATTATGCTTAACTGACAATCCCTCATTTCTAAAACTTCTGTTAATCTCAAAAATCTTTTCAAAACCTCCAATAATACATCTTTTTAAAAAAAGCTCTGGCGCTATTCTTAAAAACAAATCTAGATCTAAAGCGTTATGATGTGTTATGAATGGTTTAGCTAATGCACCACCAGGGATTGTATGCATCATTGGTGTTTCTATTTCTAGAAAATCATGCTTTATAAAATGATCTCTAATTGTAGTTATTATTTTTGATCGTTCTTTAAAAAGATTTCTTGAATCTTTGTTTATCATAAGATCTAAATATCTTTGTCTATATTTAATCTCTATATCAGCTATACCATGGAATTTTTCTGGTAGTGGTCGTAATGATTTTGCTAGTAATAAAATCTCAGATATTTTGATTGTTAATTCATTGGTTTTGGTTTTAAACAAAATACCATTTACACCAACTATGTCACCCAAATCTAGATTTGATAATACTAATGAACTTCTTTCATCTAGCGTGTTAGGTTGAATATATATTTGAATTTTTCCATGCTCATCATGTAAGTCTGCAAAAATAGAATTTCCCATTTCTCTAATGGTTAGTAATCTTCCAGCTATAGATATATTTTTAGATTTCTCAGATAATAATTCTTTGTCATCATTATCATAGTCAGTATGCAATTGTAGTGTATTATGATTTTTTTCAAATATATTTGGGTACGGATTGACTTTTTCCTTTAAATTATCTAATTTTCTTTTTCTTTCTAATATTAATTTATTATCATCATCCATTTTATAAACCCATTTTTAAACTTTCTTGTATAAAATCGTCTATATCTCCATCTAATACAGCTTGAGTGTTTCCTGTCTCGTATTTAGTCCGTAAATCTTTAACTCTAGAATCATCAAGGATATAGGATCTAATTTGATTTCCCCAAGATATGTCAGATTTTTCTGATTCAATTTTATCTTTGACCTGATTCTTTTTTTCTAATTCATACATGTACAGTTTAGCACGAAGTTGCTTTAATGCTGATTCTTTGTTCTTATGTTGAGATCTATCATTTTGGCATTGTGCTACAATTTTTGTTGGTAAATGTGTAATTCTTACTGCTGATTCAGTAGTGTTGACATGTTGACCTCCTGCCCCACTTGCTCTATAAACATCAATCCTTAAATCTGATGGGTTAATATCAACTTCAAAACTATCATCAATCTGAGGATATACAAAAACAGATGCAAATGATGTATGTCTTCTATTACCAGAGTCAAATGGTGATTTTCTAACTAATCTATGTATGCCTGTTTCTGTTCTTAACCATCCATATATATAATCACCATTGATTTTAATTGTAACGCTCTTATAGCCTGCAACTTCACCTTCAGATAGTTCTGTTATTTCAGATTTGAAATCATGAGATTCTGTCCATCTTAGATACATTCTCATTAACATTGCTACCCAATCTTGAGCTTCAGTTCCTCCTGAACCTGATTGAATATCAATATATGCATCATGAGAGTCTTGTTCTCCAGTAAAAATATTTTGAATTGATAATGTGTGTAAAATTTTTTGAGTTTCTTTTGATAAATTTGACATTTCATCTATTAAATCATTATCATTTTGCTGGTTATCGGAAATTATAGATTCAAGAGTATAATCAATCATTTCTATATTATTTTGAATTTTATTAATATTAGTAAATAATAATTCAAGTCTTTTTTGTCTTTTTTGCAGCGAAGTAAGTTTTACTCTTTCTTTCCAAACCTCTTCGTTAGCCAAGTCTGACGTTATCGAATCAATTTGTTTTTTTATATTACTAAAGTCAAACTAACCCCCGGAGATCATTTAACTCATTTTTTAATTTTTTATTAATGATTAGAATGTCATCAATCTTTTGATTTTTATTATTCATTAGGTAGCTCTTTAAATGATTCTAATCTTAATAACCATTTTTTTTTATATTTATCAACTTCATCATTTTCAAGTTCAATTTTCTCATAATCCCCACTTCTATAACAAATTAATACAATGATATTGTTTGTATTAGAATTAAATTGCCAGTCATGGGCCATAGAATATGCAGCTAATTGTAAAAAATATTCATGTAATTCTTTTTTTGTTTTTTTTCTATATGATGATTTATAATCTATGATCTTGATATTATCTTCAGATACTCCAATTAAGTCAATCGTACCTGCATAGTCTGATTTATATCTTACAGTAATCTCTGTTCCCCAGATCTCATCTAAATTAATTATATAATTATCAAGAAGTTGATGGGCTAATTTTTTTGCGATCATATAGTTGTCGTTTCTTTCTTCAGGTAATTCGGATTTAGATATATAGTGATTAAGATAACTATGCATATAGTTGCCTATTTGCATGGATGAAGTTAGATGGTTGTTTTTATTTAAGCGATGATGATTGCGTGTTGAAGCTAAAATTGATGTAACACTAGGTAAAAGATTGTTGTCAATACTGTAATATTTAATTCCATTCTTTTTATTAACTATGTAATTAGTATCTATATACTTGGTAGAATAATTTTTTAACATTCTTATCTTTTTAGCGCAGATAAAATTTTCTCTAAATCAATTTTAATTTGATTAATGAGTTTTTTGCTATACAAATGATCTTCTTTGTTGTCCTTTTCCTCAAGCTTATGCTTCGCCCCATCAATTGTGTATCCTTGATTTTGCAATAAATCATTAATTTGACTAACTAAAATTAGATCTTTTTGTTGATAATATCGTCTATTTCCAGTTCTTTTGATTGGATCCAGTTGTTTAAACTCTTGCTCCCAATATCTAAGTACATGTGTTTTGATGCCACAGATTTCAGATACTTCGCCAATTGTAAAATATCGTTTATTAGGGATATTAATCATTTGTTCTGGATTATTCACCATCAAAAGCCTCTATTTGAGATTTTAATTTCATACCTGATTTAAAAGTTACTACCCTTCTTTCATTGACTGTTACTTCTTCTCCTGTCCTTGGATTTCTCCCTGGTCTTGCTTTTTTGTTTCTGAGAATAAAATTACCAAATCCAGAAAATTTTATGTCATTTCCATCTTCAAGAAGTTCTTTTATTACCTCAAAAAATTCCTCAATGAATTCTTTAGCTTCTCTTTTATTTAACCCAACTTCATCATGAATCATATCTACTAAGGAGTTTTTAGTTATTGTCATCTTATTTATCTCTTAATTTTGCATTTATTCTTTTCTTTAATAATTCCAATATTCTATTAATTTGATCAGTTACTTGGCTATCTTTTAAAGTTGTATTCATATCTTGAAAAACAAACTCTAAAGAGACGCTTTTTTCATTTTCTGAGAATTCTTTGCTATTATAAAAAATATCAGTAATTTTAATATTTATCAAATATTTAAAGCGTTCTCTTTCAAGAAGATTGATGATGTCCTGAGATTTTAGATTTTTATCTAATATTAATGACAGATCTCTTCTTATTTTAGGAAAAGGTGAAATTTTTTTATAAACAATTGGTTTAGATAGATCTAGCATTTCTGTAAATAATTCAAAAACGTATATTGTTGGTTTTATAGATTCAAGTTCATAGAATTTTTTAGAGATTTCACCACAATATCCTATTACTTTACCATTATATATTATCTCGGCTTGACATCTTTTGTTTAAAAGATTATTAGATTTTATCGACCTGAATTTTATATTAGGTAATATAGATAATAAGTCACCTTTAATGTCAAAAAAGTTATAATTAATAGAATCTTCTTTTAATGCGTAATTACTATCACTTCCAGAAATTAATCCAGCTAAGGATTTTTTCTCAGTTATCTTAGATTTTAAATTTTGAAAATATACTTTACCGTTTTCAAATATTTTCATAGAAGGATTTTGTCGACTATAGTTATATTTATAACTTTTAATCAACCCAGGAATCATAGATATTCTCATATCACATTTATCTTCAGATATAGGGTTGTCTATAGATATAATTGAGTCTTTTTTATTAAAATGTTCTTGATAAAATTTTGGTAAAAAAGTGTAATTAATTACTTCTCTGTATCCTCGTGTAACAAATAAAGAGGAAAATCTGTCTTCATGTTTATTCTTGACTCCTGAACTATTTACAAATGGAGGTAGAGATAAGGAGTCAAAATTTTGATAGCCTATGACCCTAGCTACTTCTTCAAATAAATCATATTCATTGCTAATATCAAATCTATAACATGGTGCTTGGACTAAAATTTTATTTCCTCTAATTTTAACTATAAAATTTAAATTAGATAAAATTCTTTTTATAGTGTTTAATTTGATGTGTAATCCAAGAATTCTTTGAAAAGAGTGCAAATCAGTAGTTATGATGGATTTATCCTTATTGGTTTTTTTTAAATTTTTATTAGTAGAGAAATTATAACTATCATAATTTGAATATTTATAAATTAAATTTAATACGATTTCTAGTGCTTGAATATGTGCAGTAGGATCAACTCCTCTTTCAAATCTATACGATGAATCTGTTTGCAACTTATAAGTTTTAGATGACTGTCTAATTAAATCAGGTACAAAATAAGCACATTCAATCAGAACATCCTTAGTATCTTTGGTAATTGCAGATTTATTTGATCCAATAAGCCCTGCGATTGCTTGTATATTTTTTGAATCAGATATAACTGGAGTGCTCTTCATTAATTTATAATGTTTTTCATTTAATGCATCTATATATTCTCCAGGTTTACTAAATCTAATATTAATCGGTCCTTCTAATAAATTTAAATCAAACGCATGAAATGGTTGTCCAATTTCAATCATTGAATAATTTAAAATATCAACTAATAAATTAACAGATGATATTCCGCAATTCTTTAACCGTTGTTTTATTATTAAAGGGGTTGATACACGATTATTTAAATTTCTTATTTCAAAACAACTATAAATTGGGCTTATTGTGTGATTTATTTTTTTAATATGTTTATTTTTTGATGATTTTTTTATTATTTTCTTTCTTTTCAGAGGTTTTAGATTAGTTTTGTAAAGTGTTTTTAAATCTCTAGCAACACCATATACAGACAGACAATCACTTCTATTGGGTGTAATATCTAAATCTATAATCTTGTCTGATTTTAATTGTTGTATTCGTGAAACTTCTAAACCTAACGATGTCATTTTATGAGATAGTTTTTTATCTCTTTTTAGAGGCTCTAAAAATTCTGATAACCAATTAACACTAACTTTCATATTATCTTATGGATTCAAATTGACTTAAGAATGATAAATCATTTTCAAAAAATTCTCTCAAATCTGATATACCATATTTAAGCATGGCAAATCTCTCAATCCCCAATCCAAATGCAAAACCAGAAAATATTTTATGATCAATTTTTACATTTCTAAGGACATTAGGATGCACCATGCCACAACCTAATACTTCTAACCATTTATTTTTAAATTGAATATCTATTTCAGCAGATGGTTCTGTAAATGGAAAATATGATGGTCTGAAACGAATTTCAATTTTTTTATCGTCAAAAAATTCTTTTATAAACTCAGTGAGAAATCCTTTTAAATGACAAAAATTAATATTTTTTTCGACAGACAAGCCTTCAATTTGATGAAACATTGGTGAATGAGTTGGATCTGAATCACATCGATATACCTTGCCGGGTGTCATAATACGTAATGGAGGAGATTGTTGAAGCATCGATCTAATTTGTACGGATGAAGTATGAGTACGTAATAATTTTTCATTATTAATATAAAAGGTATCATGCATATCTCTTGCAGGATGGTTTTTAGGTATATTAAGCGCTTCAAAATTATAATAATCATCTTCAATTTCTGGTCCATCAGATATACTAAACCCATATTTATTTAATATATTTGTTATTTCATTAATTGTAATAGTAATAGGATGATGCGATCCAATCGTATATCCCCTAGCTGGAAGTGATATATCAATCTCATTATCAGTTGAATTAAATGAATCTAATTCCTTGGATTTAGCATTTAAAAGAGATTCTATACTAATTTTAGTTTGATTGAGTAAAGCTCCTTTTGTTTTTTTTTCATCTAATTCTAAATTTTTCATCTGAGAAAATAATTCAGTTAGTAATCCTTTCTTTCCTAAATAATTAGATTTAATTTTCATTAAATCATTATTTGAATTACAGTTCGCCAATTCTTTTTTGAATGATGATAATAATGAAGTGATTTCTATGCTCACAGATTTAATATATTATGGTTTTAGGTTATTGATAGTCTTTAATAAATCTGTAAAGCTTTTCTGATTATTAACAGCTAAATCTGCTAAGACCTTTCTGTTTATATTAATCTCAGCAACTTTTAATTTATGCATAAACTGGCTATACGATAAATTATTCATTCTTGCTGCTGCATTAATTTTTGCTATCCATAGAGATCTGAATTGTCTTTTTCTTTGTTTTCTGTCTCTATAGGCATACTGACCAGCTTTTATTACAGCTTGTTTAGCAACTCTAAATACTTTACTTCTCGCTCCTCTATACCCCTTAGCAAGTTTCAAAATTTTCTTATGTTTTGAATGCGCTACTACTCCTCTTTTGACTCTTGGCATCTTTCAATCTCCTTGTATTAGTATGGCAACATTCTTTTAACTAAAGGTTTGTCAGCCTGGCTAATCATAGAATCATCTCTTAGGTGTCTTTTCCTTTTTGCGCTTTTTTTTGTAAGTATATGCCTTCTATGAGATTGAGCTCTTTTTATATTACCAGATGGTGATTTGCTAAATCTCTTAGATGCGCCTTTGTTGCTTTTCATTTTTGGCATAGCTGATTTTCCTGTTTATTTAATCGGACAGTATACAATAATTATTTCTTTGGTGCTATAACCATTACAATTTGTCTTCCCTCAAATGATGGAAATTGTTCTACGATACCGTGATTTTCAATATCCTGTAAGACTCTATCAAGAAAATCTCTTCCTATAGTCTGATGTGCTATTTCTCTTCCCCTAAATCTCATGGTAATTTTGGTTTTATCTCCACCAGTCAAAAACTTAATAATACTCTTCAATTTGACTTGATAATCAGCTTCTTCGGTGTTGGGTCTAAATTTTATTTCTTTAACTTGAGTTTGTTTTTGCTTTTTTTTGGCTGTATGTGCTTTTTTAGACTGTTCAAATTTATATTTTCCAAAGTCCATTATCCTACATACAGGAGGCTTTTGATTTGGAACAATTTCAACTAAATCAAGATCTTCATTCTGCGCCATTTCTAATGCTTGTTTGGTTTGAACAACTCCAACTTGGTCTCCTGTTGAAGATATTAACCGTACCTCAGGCACAAGAATTTTAGAATTCATCCTCAGTCTCTTATTATTCGATATAATACTTCTCCTAAATTAATTATCTTTTATCTGCCAATTCATTTTTGAGTTTTTTAACTAACTCCGAAGATGTCATACTTCCTAGATCATCTCCATTTCTAAGTCTCACAGAAATTTGATTATTATCAATTTCTTTATCTCCTATTATAACTAAATAGGGTATCCTTTTAATAGTGTGTTCTCTAATTTTATAACTTATTTTTTCATTTCTGAAGTCATTATCAACCCTAAAACCTTCTCGACGGAGTAAATCAACTATATTATTTGAAAATTCTTCATGTTTAGAGGTAATATTTAGCACTACTACTTGAACAGGTGAAAGCCATAATGGAAGATTTCCAGCATAATTTTCTATTAGTATTCCAACAAACCTCTCTAAAGATCCTAATATAGCTCTATGAATCATTACAGGGTGTTTTTTGATGCCATCTTTATCCACATAGTTAGCTTTTAATCTTTCTGGCATTGAAAAATCTAATTGTATAGTTCCTAATTGCCATATTCTGTTCAATGAATCATGTAAAGAGAAGTCAATTTTAGGTCCATAAAAAGCACCATCTCCATCATTCAAAGACCAGTCAATATTCTTACGCTTTAAGGCAGACTTTAATGCGCTTTCTGAGATATCCCAAATTTTTTCACTTCCAACTCTTTTTTCTGGTCTAGTAGAAAGTTCTATTTTTAAGTTTTTAAATCCAAAGTCTTGATAAATATTTTGAATATCATCAATGAGTTTAATTATTTCTTCTTCAATTTGTTCGGGTGTACAAAAAATGTGCGCATCATCTTGTGTGAAAGCTCTAATTCTAAGAAGACCATGTAATGTCCCTGATGGTTCATTTCTATGCACTAAACCAAACTCTGCTAATTTAACTGGTAAGTCCTTATAACTTCTGATTCCTTGATTATAAATTTGTATATGTCCTGGGCAACTCATTGGTTTAATAGCATACTCACGATTTTCTGAATTTATATCAAAAATCAAATCTGAAAATTTATCCAGGTGTCCAGATTTTTTCCACAAAGATTTATCAAGAATTTGCGGAGTATTAATAACTTTATAGTTATTAAGATATAAGTAATTTGAAATATATTCTTTGATCAAATTAAATAAAGTCCAACCTTTATCATGCCAAAACACCATACCAGGAGATTCTTCCTGGAAGTGAAAATAATCAAGTTT
>TARA_B100000686_G_scaffold299096_1_pt1 | contig 44720 bp, 42 predicted proteins | sample TARA_B100000686 | Tara Oceans TARA_B100000686 (sample SAMEA2622733) | marine metagenome | biome: marine biome (ENVO:00000447); feature: marine epipelagic mixed layer (ENVO:xxxxxxxxx); material: "saline water (ENVO:00002010), including plankton (ENVO:xxxxxxxx)" | depth 150 m
AATTTATATTAGAAAAATCTAGCATATACTCCTTCTGGAGTAAGTAAGTGTAACTGTAAAGGAATATTCCTAGTGAATAATGAACCCATTGATGCAAAAAAATATAAACAATTATTTTTGGATAATTTTGCAATAGAAAGATCTAGTAATGTTACACAAACACTACACCAACCCGAACCTCAAGGGCCTGTATTAGAAGCAAATTCTGATTTCAACCAAACAGGAACTCAAACTAGATGCTCTCCTCAATGGAATTCACAAAAAAAAGCTTGGGAATGGTGGTATTGGGCATTTTATGGTGAGCTGGCTGAAGCTAGAAAATGTCATTATGCAATTTCAAAAGATGGAATCAATTGGGAAACCCCTGATCTAGGATTATATGAATTCAATGGAGCAGGCAATATACCTTGGGATATACCTGGAGAACCAACTTCTGATGGTGATTATCTATATCATGTAATATTGGATGAGTCATCACAAAACAAAAAAGAAAAATACAAAGGATTATTTGGTACTCTACATAGAAAAATTGGAATTTCTTCAGATGGATTGAAATGGGAATTTCCTGATATTCCAAAAATTCCAAGCCATGACGAATCTCATTTGACTTTTGATGAACAATCAAATCAATATATTGCTTCCATAAAACATGAAACACAATGGGGGCGTTCAGTATATTTATCTACCAGTAAGAATTTTTATGAATGGACTGAACCAAAACTGATTTTTCACACTGATGAAATAGATAACGAAAACAGAATTAAAAGAATACAATTTGCTACTAATCATCCAGAATATTTATCTCCAGAAATAATTGATGAAACAAAAGGTGGATATACGGCTCAAGTGTATAATATGGCAATCATGCCTTATCATGGAATATATATCGGTTTCCCTCTGATTTTTAACCCCTCTGGAGCAAGTAGAGGTAATCATGACGGATTAAATTTAACTGAACTAACAATATCTAGAGATCTTCACAAATGGGATAGAGTTGCAAATAGAGAACTATTTTTAGGCCTAGAAAAATGGAAATGGGATGGAAGTAATTATGCAACTGCACAAAATTTAATTACTGGAAGACCTATTATCAAAGAGGATGGCGAAATTTGGATTTACTATAACGGACTTCGATTCAGAGCACATCCAAATTCCCCTTCAGATCAAATGAATGAATTTTTACAAACACATAAAAAGATGACTGGGATTTGTTTAGCAAAACTAAGAGCAGATGGTTTCGTTTCAATGGACGCAAAAAAACAAGGGATTATTATAACTAAACCAATAAAAATAAATCAGTCAAAATCTATCCATGTCAATATTGATTCAACAAGTGGATATTTTGGTGCCGAAATACTAGACCCTATATCTATGGAACCATTATCAGGATATACATTTGAAAATTGTGAAAAAATATCTGAAAATTCTACTGACAAAAAAATCAATTGGAACACTACAGATACAATAAATTTTGAAACTGTAAGACTGAAATTTATTTTAGAAAAATCGAGTTTATACTCTTTTTGGACTAACTAATAGGAATATTAGAAATATAAATGAAGTTGAAAAACTGGTTACATCATAAATTTTTCTGGAATTTATTTAGATTTACAGATGCAGTCAATGTTAATGCAGAAATATTTTAAGAAGATTATAGCCGATCAACGATAGAAGGATGTTCAGATATAAGATTTTAAAACATTTAATTAATGCCAAGAAAGTTGTAGATCTCTCCAAAATCTGAAAGGTAATTGTAGGCCAGAATGATCATTTATATAGTTTGTTGGTATAAGCCAATCAATAATATCGAATGCATAAATAGGTACTATGAGCAAGCCAATATAAAATATTAAAGCAAAAAGATAATTGAAAGCTTTATACACAATATGATGATTATGCGATTTACTAAAAGAAGTAAAATTTTTGAAAGCACTCGCAATCTGAATCGAGATAATCAAGTAAGAAATCCAAAGAATTATGACAATTATGATAAGTAATAAGTACATAAATAAAATTATACAGAACTTAAGATAGTAACAAAAGATATCTCTAATAATTTAGAGATTACGCAATCCTAGAACATCTCAAGAATATATTCAAAAGTTATTTCGATCAAAAACAAGTATTAAACATGAATTATTACAATAATCAATATGAATTTATTTGTTAAATTAACAGAATATACGCATTTATATTTATAATATATATTATATACGCATAAATAATTTGTACTTAAGCAATGCAATTTTATTAAATATTAATAACAAATGCATTAAAAATTGATATTTAGACTAAAAACGGAATTAATAATATATAATTTTATCAATTTAATGCAAAAACTATTGATTTTTATTAAATTAATGAATAAAATACCAAAATGACAAGACCAAAGTTACAACAATCTATTATAGATAAAATATTGACGGTATGGATCAATTCCGGTGGATTGAACAAAGGTTTTTCTTTGTCTTCTGCAGAAATACACCGACGAATTCAAAATCTTTATGGAGAAGTTGTTTCGATCAGGAAAGTCCAGCAAATTATTTCAGAATTTAAAAAATCACAATTTAATTTAACAAACAATAAATTTCCTGTTTTAACTTGGGAGCCAGAAAATGAAAATAGTGAAAACCGAGCTTTACTTTTTAAGATGAGGAAATTAAAAACTCAGTGTTATTTAAATCAAGATGGAATCAATTCGGATTGTTTATTATATGAACATGAAGCTAAATGGGCTATAAAAAATCATTATTCTCTATCTACCGCAAATGACTTAATAAATTTATTAATAACATTGCTATATTCAAATAGAGAAAAATTAGGATATTATATTAAGCCTTCAACCTCTTATAAAGACTTAGATTCTATTCTTACCTGGCAGCCGTGGTTGGGTGGTAGCTACTTCCGAGATTATGAAAATAGTATCCTATTAGAAATATCAGAACAGCCAAATATAACTTTTGTAGACTTTAATGATACGAATATTCCAACAGTCTGTTTAGAAGGTATAGATGCATTGTTATTTGGCTTTTGTTCAATCATATATAATTCTAAAACAATCAATTGCATGGTGCAGTCTACAAATAAATTTGATTTTTATTATTCATCAAATACATCTTCTGTTGTCTCATCTATAGAATATTCAAACACTTCATCTTGTCAATCAGTTCCAAAAATTTTAAAAGGTGAGAATTTTTTAAAAAATGAAAATCAAACAATTAGACATTTAAAAAGAAAAGAAAAGATCGAATTAGCAAATTGGTTAGCTAATTCACATAATATTCAAGGAAAAGAATCTGAATATGGAAAATCTTGGGAATACGAAATAGCGGAAACGTACGGTGGAAAATAATTATAGATACTCTTGGGTTGAGCAGTCTGTAACGTACGATGGAAAATAATTATAGATACTCTTGGGTTGAGCAGTCTGCATGAAAAACTTGGGTTAAAACTTCTCTGACAAACGTGCATTTGATTTTCGGTAATTAAGGAAAATATATGCTTAAATATAACATCGTAAATATACATAAAATTGAAAATGCAAAAAAACGCATAAAAGATAAAATTTTAAGAACACCTCTGGTCAAATTAAATTATCAGAAAAACAACTGTGAAATTTATCTAAAATTAGAATCAATTCAATCAATAGGTTCATTCAAAATTCGAGGTGCTGCAAATAAAATTCTAAAAATGAATTCAGACCAACTGAAAAATGGAGTCTGGACATGCAGCGCTGGAAACATGGCGCAAGCTGTAGCTTGGATGGCAAAAGAATTAAATATTAATTGCACTACAATAGTACCTGATACTGCTCCAATAACAAAACTTGATTCAATAAAAAGATTGGGAGCTGATTATATTAAAGTTCCATTTGAGGAATTTGAAGAAATCTTTGCTACAAGAATAAAAAAAGGTATAAAAGGAACTATGATTCATCCTTTTAGTGACTTAGATGTTATCGCAGGAAACGGGACAATAGGTATAGAAATACTTGAAGATTTACCTGATGTAGATTCAATAATAGTTCCATACGCAGGTGGTGGTTTGATATGTGGTATTGGCTCAGCTATAAAGTCACTAAAACCAGAAACTTTGATTTATTCATCAGAAGTTTCTACAGGTGCTCCTTATGCTGCTTCAATAGCTCAAAATAAACCTGTAGAAGTAGATTATTCTCCTAGTTTTGTAGATGGAATTAGTGGTTCAAAAGTATTCACAGAAATGTTCGATTTAGCTAAAGAAGTTGTTGACGAAACAATAGTTTGTTCTTTAAAAAATATTGAAAAAGCCATTAAAATTACTGCTGAAAGGAATAATATAATTGCAGAAGGAGCTGCAGGATCAGCAATTGCAGCTGCAATATTTGATCAATCAGTAAATGGTAAGGTAGTATGTATCGTTTCTGGAGGAAATATCAACTCAATCAAATTGTCAGAAATTATTTCAAAAGATTTGTAAATCTATTATTGAGGTTATTAACATGAAACTTGGACTGGACGCACGCGGAGGTGTAACCAATGAGTTACTAGACTTCGGAGCACAACTTGGAGCTACAGATGTAATTGGTGGTGGAGTACTCCCGGAGGAGTCAGGGTATTGGGAGTATCTTGATTTGCTACGAACCAGATCTCAAGTAGAAGCCGTAGGCATGCGACTATTTGCAATTGAAAATCTGCCCCAACATTGGATGGACAAGATAAAACTAGGACTACCAGGACGTGACGAGCAATTAGATAAAATAGGCAAAACAATACAGAACATGGGTGCAGCCGGCATACCGGTACTAGGTTATAATTTCATGCCTATGCGTAGCCGAACGGGATATGCATGGCGTACATCTCTCCACGCCCATGCCCGTGGAGGGGCAAGGGTGTCAAGTTTCGATCACAATCTTGCCCGTACCGCTCCTATAACCCAATACGGAGAAATCTCCGACGACGAGATGTGGGCAAATTTTGAATACTTCCTTCAGGCTATTGTTCCAGTCGCAGAACAGGCCGGTGTCAGGATTGGAGTCCACCCAGATGATCCACCAATATCACCGTTGGCAGGATTACCACGTATATTAAGAAGCCACGCCTCTCTGCAAAAACTTTGCGACCTAGTCCCAAGCAAAAATAGCGGTATCGAGTTTTGCCAAGGCACCGTGGCCGAGATGCCAGAACGTGTTGTTGATGCTATCCAAAAATTTGGTAAACAAGATAAAATTTTCTACGTCCACTTTAGGAATGTTTCAGGGACCGTTCCAAAGTTCCAAGAAACGTTCATTGACGAGGGACATGTGGACATGCGTGAAACGATGCAGGCTTATTATGAAATTGGCTTTGATGGTCCTTTTATCCCCGACCACGTCCCACTGCTCAGTCTACGTCCAACTGAAAATGCAAAATTCGCTTCTGAAGCTTATGCGATGGGTTATATAAAAGCCCTAATTGACGAGGTAACCCTCGGAAGATAGAGATTGTACAGATTCAGATTTACATATCCTGCTATAACCGTGAGGATAACATCGAACAAGCAATCTCTAGCCCAGGAGTGATAAATATTCTTTATTGGTTTTTAGAAAAAATTGTCCTGATCGTTTTAATCCTATAATCAAAAATTCTATCCAAATCAGACTTTATTATCAAAAAATCTAAAAAACCATCAATTTGTTTATTCCCAATGATTTTATAAAAAACAGTATCTGTAACTAGAGTTCCACTATCTTTTGATTGAAAATTATGAAAATGAATCCATTTTCGATATGGTCCTTTTATTTGCTCATCAATAAAAAAATATGGTGGCTCCCATTCATTGATATTACTAGTCCATCTAATCGGAACACCTCTATACTTCAACTTATATTCGATTTGAGTGCCTTTAGAAATTGATATAGGCATATCTGTCAGAATGTTAAAATTTAACCATTTAGGAGTTAAGATATCTAAATTACCGGCATCAGAAAAAAAATCAAAAACTTTATCAATAGAATAATTGAGAAAAATTTGACGCGAAAGATTCAAATATCCATCACGTTGAAATTTTTCAATAATTTCATTTCCTAACATTTTTATTCCCAAGAAAATTATATGATCAAGAAATTTACATCTGATTTAATACAGACCATAAATCCAATTGTTCAACACTTTGAGCTTTATAAATACCTACAGAATATGCACCTTTAGATTTTGCAATACTTGAAGCTTTTAAAATTTCTTCCCCATCTTGAAAACTCCCGGGGTGGTAACTAGAAAACTCTGCAATTACTGGACATCTATCTTTAATTTTTCTAACAAAATTATCAACACCATCAGAAACTTCATCCAAATTGTTAGTGGTTCTAAACCAAATATATAACTCATCAATCAATCCATCTGAAACCCATTTTTCCCAATCCTGACCAACTTTTAAGTATCCAGTTTCTTCCCTTGAAATTACAGTAGCAGAAATTCGTACTGAAGATTGTATTGAATTTCTCAAATCTTTAAGAAATACAGTAGTTTGATCTGCACGAAATTTCACCCATTCCATATCATCATTATTAACATCTCTAATAGATCTTCCTGTGTGTTTTTCAAATAAGTCAATCATATCTTTTTGATATCCATAAAGACCAAACCCATTTTGATCTTCATTTCCTAAAACAAATTCAACTTGTAAACCAGCAGGATTAGATTCTTTAAACATATTAGAATATTTGGATACTTCATGTTCTCTGACAATTGAATTTGCCAAACTCATTGTAAGTCTTTCACCTGGTTTTAATTCCTTACTATCTAAACTACTCATAGACCAAAATTGTGGATTTTCAGTAGCAAAGTCAGTAATTTTTATCTCAGGAGGCTTATAATCTAAAATCGGTCTGTGATTATCAATCACACTTCGTGCAAGATCTGATTCTACGTTAGGTAAAGCATAATTAAGTGACCAACCATGTGAAGATTTGAATTCTCCATGATAATTTAATGCAACATAAGAATCTACTTCAATATCAAATTTTTTAGCAGCCACGACAAGTTCTGATGAAGCATGTCCCGCAATAATCCTTTCCACACCAAATTCTTTACATTTATTTAAAAATAAATCTACAGACTCAGGAACTGACATCCAAGGTTTTATAGTATGGAATCCATTTTGATCAGCCCATAATATTGCCATAAAAATCCTACCTGCTAACCTTAATTATTATCTATTTCAGCATCCAAATTGAATACTTGCTCACCTACATTCACTTCTGCACTAACCTGACTTTTAGCTTTCACTTCATCATTAAATGAACTATAAGAAAAAATTTCACCAGACTCATCAACCACTTCCAAGGAAACTCCATCAATAGTGATTCTATTTTTATTTTGATTTTCATTAAAATCAGTACCATTTAAAACAGCGTGAATCAATTTTTCTTGAATCATCAATGCATTTCTAGCCTCATCAACTGACACTAAAACAAATGATATCGAATCTCCTGGCATTAATTGAGCTAATAAATTCAAATCTGAATTTATAACAGAAGCTATTTTTGAGTATCCGCCTGTAGTTCCTCTGTCAGATAATAAAATAGTTATTACTCCATCTCCTGATACTTGAATGGCACCCGCAGGATTACCTTCAGAAATAATATCTACAGAATCAATAGGTTGAATATAAGGACCTTCAAGCTTGTATCCAATCCTATCCGAATCATTTGAAATTTTATAAGTAGAACTTGTAAGATTTTGAAATTCAGAAGGTGTAAATTTTTGATTTTGTGCACCTGGAACAATTCTAATTTTTTTAATTTCTGAATAGTCTGGTTGAACAAATCCTGATGGCATCATTTTGGTTTCAGGCTTATGGGTATCTGAAACCGAATTCAACACATCCTCTTTTTGCAAAGATCTTCCATCATATCCTCCAAAATTACCCTGTAAATATGTAGATCTACTACCCATTACTAAGGGAACATCAAATCCATTTCCTGAAACAGATAAATATGCTCGTGCACCATTTCTACATTCGCCGAAAGATAATTCAGAACCTTTTTCAACTTTTATTGGTTCCCATCTTGGAATATATTCACCATCGAGATTAGCAGTCAAATCTGCTCCAGTTAAAGCAATAACAACACTCTCTAAGAAAACTAATTTTGGGCCAAGAATAGTTATTTCTAATACAGCATCGGTTTCAAAATTACCTACCAAAATATTTGCCAACCTAGATTGAAACAAATCCAAAGCTCCAGAAGCTGGAACTCCCAAGGATTGAAATCCGTATCTACCTAAATCTTGTACTGTTGTCATTAGACCAGGATAATCAACTTTTATAACAGGTGTACTCAAATTATTGGATCCTTTATTATTTTTTAAAATTTTTTCCCTCTAAATGATTAATTTGGTCGAACTCATCGAGAGTAGTAATTTCAAAAAATTTTACTTTATCACCAGGTTTCAATAGAGTTGGAGAATCTGAGGTAGAATTAAACAATTCCAGTGGAGTTCTACCTATAATATTCCAACCGCCCGGACTTTCTATAGGATAAATTCCTGTTTGATTTCCAGTAATTCCTACAGAACCTTTTTCAACTTTTATCCTAGGTTTTTTTAATCTTGGAACATCCAATTTACTATCTAATCCACCCAAATACGGAAAACCAGGAGAAAACCCCATCGTATAAACAATATATTCTTTACTTGTATGCAAATCAATAATTTCTTCAAGTGCCAAACCAGTTTGATTAGCAACACTGTCTAAATCTAATCCAAATTCTTTAGAATATAAAACAGGAATTTCAACTATTTTTTGATCAGAAATTTTATTTTTCTTTAATCTCTTAGTTACTATCTCTTTAATTTTTTGCAGAAATAAATGGTGCGATATCTTTAAAGAATCATAAAAAATTAATACAGTTGAATAACCTACAGTAAAATCTTTAATCTCTGGAATTTGGTGATTAGTAAGATATGAACTCAATGACAAAACTTTGGAATTAATTTTAGAATCAATTTCTTCACCAAATTTTACCAAAATAGAATCATCACTTGATAAAACATACTGTGGTTCTGACATTTTCCTCATACTAATGAATCCATTGAATCTATTTGAATACCGGATTTTGTTAATTCCAAATTAACTAATCTTGCAATCTCTGATGCATTAGGTGTATCTCCATGAATACATATAGTATCTGCTTTAATTTGAACTTCTTCACCAGAAATAGAATTTACAAAACCATCATTTACTATAGATAAAGTCCTCTCAACAATTTTATCAACATCATGTAAAACAGCACCTTCTATAGATCTAGATACTAAAGATCCATCAGAATTTACAGCTCTATCAATAAAAGCTTCTCTTGCAACCCTAACCCCCATCTCAGTCGCGATATCAACCCAAGACGATCCAGTTAATGCAACAAGAATTAGATTTGGGTTAATTTCCAAAATTGCTTCGCAAATATTCTTAGAATGAATTGCATCATTTACAGCAACATTATACATCGCACCATGTGGTTTCACATGTTGAACACTACCATCTTTTGTAAAAGCTGACAAAGCACCAATTTGGTAAATAATATCTGCCTTAAGTTGATCAGGGCTAATTTCAATTTTTCTTCTACCAAAACCTAAAATGTCAAAATAACTTGGATGAGCTCCAATTTTGACACCGCTTTCTTCAGCTAACTTAACAGTTTTTTTCATATTCAAAGGATCCCCCGCATGAAACATGCATGCAATATTTGCAGAAGTAATATATTTCATAACTTCTGAATCATTCCCTAGTTGGTATATACCAAAACTTTCACCCATATCGCAATTGATGTCTATTTTTCTTAGCATTGATCCATTTCCAAAACATTAGAATAATATTTCTAATATTCCCCTATCCGAAAAAAATGTCGAATCTGAATAACTAAAAGGGAAACATATGATTAATTAAACAGAATATATATTAACACAACAAAATTTATTAAAAAATGATATAGATTTGTATTTGAACTAATACTATATGTGATGATACTGTAGAATAATTATTTAATGAAAATCTGCTGTTAATTTTGAAAGAATATATCGTGATACTAGATTCTGAAATTATCAATCAAGCAATAAAGTTAACATTACTTGGCATGGGAATAGTTTTTGCTTTGCTAATAGTATTAACATTGCTTGTTTATGCAATTGGACTAATAAATAAATATGAATCTCGAAATATTCGGAAAAATACTAATTCAAAAAATTATGCTATAGCAGCTTTTGCCGCAGTTTCTGCTATTAAGGCAAAACAATCAAAAAATGAAAAATAAATATATTTAATAAAAACCCTCAAAAATCTAAAGTCAAAGCCATTGCAAGAACTAATAAATTTCTTTAATTCATCAGGAGTATACGCAATTAGTTGGCAACAACTAATTATGTTGTCAATTGGAACTTTTTTCATTTATTTAGCAATCCAAAAAGAAATGGAACCTTATGAATTGCTACCTATTGGATTAGGGGTACTTATAGCAAATCTTCCAGGCACAAACATGCTTGCTAGCCCAGAAAATGCAGTAAATTACCAAGAAGCAGGGCTGTTTGGGATAATTTTCTATTACGGATTAGCTTTTTGGAACATTTTACCTCCTATAATTTTCTTAGGTATTGGTTCACTAACAGATTTCACTTCTCTAATAGCAAATCCAAAAACTCTTCTTCTTGGAGCAGCAGCACAAATAGGAATTTTTATAGCATTTTGGGGCGCAATTTTAACAGGTCAATTTAATATTTCTCAAGCAGCATCTATTGGAATAATAGGTGGAGCTGACGGCCCAACAACAATATTTCTATCTGCGTTGATTGCCCCAGAACTACTTGGAATTACAGCCGTAATAGCTTACTCATATATGGCTACAATTGCTTTTATTCAACCACCAATTATGAAACTCCTAACTAGTAAAAAAGAACGTAGTATTATAATGGCTACGCCTAGGGATGTTTCGAAGCTTGAAAAACTTCTGTTACCTCCAGTTGCGATGATAATTATCATACTAATTGTTCCAAAATCTGCACCTTTAATTTCAATGCTTATGATAGGTAATTTATTCAGAGAGAGTGGTGTTGTGCCTAGGCTTACTAGTGCCTCTTCTAATGAAATACTTAATATCGCAACAATCTTTTTGATGTTAACTGTGGGAACTCAATTATCTGCAGAAAGAGTATTCAACATTGAAACTTTGTTGATACTTTTTCTTGGACTTTTAGCATTTTCTTGCGGAACTGCAACTGGACTACTTTCTGCAAAATTTATGAATCTTTTTCTCAAAAATAAAATCAACCCACTTATCGGATCTGCAGGAGTTTCTGCTGTCCCTATGGCTGCAAGAATTTCACATCACATCGGACAAGAATCTGATGATAAAGTCTTCCTATTGCCCCATGCTATGGGACCAAACGTAGCTGGAGTAATTGGATCTGCAGTCGTAGCTGGAGTATTTGTATCATTTTTAGCTTAATTAATAGAAAACTAACCAAATGAAAACAAACAAAAATCAACAACACCTTCGAGTAAAAATCCAAGACACCTGGTATTTTGTTGAAATACTAGATATAGATTCAAATCCAGCTAAAGTTTTAGTAGATGGTGTCCCTGTTGATGTTAAAATTCATGAAAAACCAAAAGTTCAAAAAACAGAAAACATCAGCCAAAAAAATGAACCGGAGAATAATCTACATTCTAGCAAAAAACAATTCAAATCTCCTATGCCAGGTACAATTATTTCATTCGCAATTAAAGAAGGTGACACAATAATTACTGGAGATGAAGTATGCATTTTAGAAGCAATGAAAATGCAACAATCACTAAAAGCTGAACTTTCAGGTATAGTAAAAAAAATAAATTTTCAACCTGGGGCACAAGTTGCTACTGACGACATCCTTGTTGAGCTTGAATAAACATCATAAAGGAGTTAGAAATGGTTTCAAATCCGATAAATCAAATCAAAGAAATTGGTCAATCAGTTTGGTATGACGATTTATCAAGAGAATTAATTTTATCTGGCAGCTTAGAAAAACTAGTCCAACGTGGAATCACAGGAGTCACTTCAAATCCTTCGATATTTAACAAAGCTATTTCATCTGGAAATGAATATGATTCATCATTAAATAAGCTCAATCAAAAACAATTCAATATACAACAAATTTATGAAAATCTAGCTATAGAAGACATCAAAAATGCTGCAGATATCCTTAAACCAGTATATGACAAAACTAACATGAAAGATGGTTATGTGTCTTTAGAAGTTAATCCACATTTTGCTAATGATATTTCTTCCACAATTTCTGAAGCTGAAAAACTATTTCATGAATTAAATAAATCAAATGTAATGATTAAAGTACCTGCAACTGATCCAGGTATTGAGTGCGTAGAGCATTTGATTTCTAAAGGTATCAATGTGAATATAACTTTAATATTTTCATTAAAAAAATATAAAAAAGTTAGAAACGCTTATATCTCCGGTTTATCAAAACGTCTAGAATCAGGAAAAAAAATTAGTAGTATTGCATCAGTTGCATCTTTTTTTGTAAGCCGAGTAGATTCTAAAGTAGACCCTTTAATAGAATGCAATTCTAATTTATCTGAAATCCAAAAAGAAAAATTATTAGGTTCAGTTGCTATTTCAAATGCAATCTTAGCTTACGAAGACTTCAAAACTGATTTTTCTAATGAAAAATTTAAAAAATTAAAAGATCATGGTGCAATGGTTCAAAGACCGCTTTGGGCAAGTACTAGTACTAAAAACCCAAAATATAATAACACATATTATGTTGAAAATTTATGTATGAAAAATACTATTAACACAATGCCAGAAGCAACTTTAGATTCTGTTGAAAAAATACTATCAATTAAAAAAAGTACTTCATCTAATGATGCTCAATATAACATACAACTTTTAGAAAAAATTAATATTGATCTTGAAGCAATTACACAAGAACTTCTAAATGAAGGAATTGAATTATTCTCAGATTCATATGATGAATTACAAGAAAATCTTTCTGGGAAAATAAAAAATCTAAAAAAGGAGATTAAATAAATGTATAAGATAGGTTTCCTTGGTTCAGATAATAGCCACGTTGAAAAATTTTGTGAAATTCTCAATTTAAATAATCATGAAAAGTTTTGGGCAGAAAGTGGCGTTAAGGTTACTGGAATTTGGGGTGAAGATAATGAATTAACCAAAAAAATGGCTTCATATGGCAAAATTAAAAATATAGAGACAACTCCAGAATCACTTGTCTCAAATAGCGATTTAGTCTTTGTAATAACTAGGCGTCCAGAAAAACATTTAGAATATGCAAAATTTGCTATAGATCAAAAAAAGCCATTGTTCGTTGAAAAACCTGTTACTCAAACGATAAATGAAGCAAAAACATTAATTAATCTTGTAGAACAGTCAAACATTATAATGACATCTTTTTCTACATTACGGTTTTCGTCTGACACAACAAATCACATCAAACAGTTAAATCAAATTGGTGATTTAACCTTCGCTAATTATTTGGGTCCAGCTTCAAAGTATAAAAGCCTTTTATTCTATGGAATTCATATAATTGAATTAATGCTTCATATTCATGGTGATGAAATAGAATCAATTAAAGCCATTGAACATCCAAAAAATGAGGTTGAGTCTAACGTACAAGCCTTATGTCAATTCAAAGATGGTCCATTAGTCACTTTGTCATTCATTGGAAAAGGTATTTATCAATTTCAAATGACGGGATTAAGCAAAAATGGTATTATCAACACTCAAATTAATTCTGACGACTTTTACGAAAAAGGAATTAAAAAATTAATCCCTATTCTAACCGGAAAAACAAAAAATCCTATCACATTTAATCAGATGATAAGAAGCATTCAAGTTGCTGAAGCAATAGAACTCAGCTTAGAAACAGGCAATTCAATTAGTCCTAAAGATTTATAAATCCGTTCCATGGCATTTTTTATATTTTCTACCACTTCCACATGGACATTTCTCATTTCTACCCACTTTTGATTTGATATCCTTACCGGTGGTGCTTTGTTTTTCGACCACATCAGACATTATGCTCTTGTTGCTAACATTACGAGTAGTATTAGATCTAGAATTTGAAGATGAATTTATTGAATCTCTTATCGAAAAGATCCCTCTTACTACATCATGTTCAATTCTTGCTAGTAAATCTTGGAACTGATCGTGTGCTTCTTTTTTATACGCAACTAGTGGATCTCTCTGTCCAACAGCCTGTAATCCAATACCTTGCCTGAGATTCTCCATTGCAGTTAAATGATACACCCAATGACCATCGATTATGTGTAACAACAATTGCTTCTCAAATTCTCTCATTTGTTTAAGTCCAACAGAATTTTCGGTATCATCATAGAGTTCTTTATATGCGCTTAAAATCAAAACTTGTATCTGGTCTGTCTCTAAATTTTGCAATTCTGAAATCTCAGGGACAACGTGACTATTGATTAGTATTCCAGATACTTCTTTTAGCAATCCTGGTATATCCCATTCTATTTTTGATAACCCACTAGTATAATTTCCTACCATTTCGAAAATTTCTTTTTCTACAATTGAAAATATATGAGCAGTTAAATTTTCTGAATTTAAAATTTTTTCACGTTCCGAATAAATAACATTTCTATGGGCATTTGCTACATCATCATATTCAACTAAATTTTTCCTAATATCAAAATGATAACCTTCAACTTTTACTTGAGCGCTTTCAATTTGTCTTGTAATCATTTGGTTTTCTATAGCGACATCCTTATCCATCCCAGCCATATCCATAAATTTACGAATTGTATCTCCACCAAATCTCTTCATCAAATCATCATCAAGGGCTACAAAAAATCTAGAATTACCTGGATCTCCTTGCCTACCAGCTCTTCCGCGAAGCTGATTATCTATTCTTCTAGCTTCATGTCTTTCAGTTCCAATAATATATAAGCCTCCCAAATTAAGGACTTCTTGATGATTTGAATCCCATTGATCTTCCGAAAGATTCAATGAATCTGGGTTACCTCCTAAAACAATATCAGTTCCTCTGCCAGCCATATTGGTTGCAATAGTCACTGAAGAGGTTTTACCAGCCTGAGCAACTATCTCTGCCTCTTTCTCATGCTGTTTAGCATTAAGAACTTGGTGAGGAACATTTTTTGTTTTAAGCATTCCACTTATTAACTCTGATTTGGCTATATCGGTTGTACCTACTAAAACAGGGGTTCCCTTACCATAAAAAGATATTATTTCAGAAACAACTGCATCATACTTAGATTTTTGATCTCTATAAATGAAATCATTCTTATCTTCTCTGAGCATAGGTCGATTAGTAGGTATTTCCACAACATCAAGTTTATAAATTTTATGAAATTCCTCAGACTCAGTAACTGCTGTTCCGGTCATGCCTGATAGTTTAGGGTACATTCGAAAATAATTTTGAATAGTAATCGAAGCGAAAGTCATTGTTTCACGTTGAATAGATAGGTTTTCTTTAGCTTCCAAAGCTTGATGTATCCCGTCAGAGTATCGTCTACCAAACATTAATCTACCTGTAAATTCATCAACAATTACTATACTCCCATCCTTAATAACATATTCCACATCCTTTTTGTATAGTGCATTTGCTTTCAATGCATTTTCAGCAAAATGAACTAATTTTAAATTGGCATAATCATATAAATTAGAAACATTTAATATATCTTCTAAACGAGAAATACCTTCTTGGGTCAAAGAAACAGTTCTATGCTTTTGATCAATCAAATAATCAGATTCTTGGGATAGATTAGAGACGACCTTAGCAAATCTCTTGTATTCATTAGTAGATTCCTGTGCTGGGCCACTAATTATTAAAGGAGTTCTAGCTTCATCTATTAGAATATTGTCTACTTCGTCAACAATAGCATAATTAAGCGACCTTTGAACTCGATCACCTATATTACTAACCATATTATCCCTCAAATAATCAAAACCAAATTCACTATTAGTTCCGTAAGTAATATCAGCTTCATATGCTTGTCTACGTGGGATTTCTCTTAATTTTTCTCCATCACCTTCAAGTGAAGGATCATAAATATAAGCAGTTTTATTTTGCAAAGCAGCAGTTGAAATTCCTAAAAACCCATAAACAGACCCCATCCATTGAGCATCACGTTTAGATAAATAATCGTTAACAGTAATAACGTGCACACCTTTTGATTCAAGAGAATTTAAATAGGCAGCTAAAGTTGCTACCAAGGTTTTACCTTCACCAGTTTTCATTTCTGAAATTCTACCTTGATTAAGAACAACACCTCCCATTAATTGAACATCAAAATGGCGCTGACCTAACACTCTTTTTGCTGCTTCTCTAACTAATGCAAAAGCTTCAGGTAAAATATCATCTAATGATTCACCGTTTTTAATCCTTTTTTTAAATAACAAGGTGGTTTGTGATAATTTTTCATCAGACAAATCCTGATAATTTTTCTCCAACTCATTCACTTGATTAACTATTGGCTGCAACTTATTTAACAAGCGATGATTTGAACCAGGGAAAAATTTTGATAGTCCACTAAACATTTATTGAAATACACTCCAAATTACTGTTTGAAATTCAAAATTAAAATCAATCCAAACATTTGAAAAAGTCAATTAATGACCAAACATTGCTCCTACGGACAAGCCAGCATGAATCCTAGAAATAGCTTCACCAAGCATATTCGATACAGAAACTACTTTTAAATTAGGTATCATTTTATTAGCTGGCACAGGCAATGTATCTGTAACTATTATCTCTGAAATATTACTTTCAGCTAATAAATTAGATGCATTCCCGGACAAAACAGGATGTACAGCACAGCAATATATTTTATTCACACCAAATTTTGTTAAAATTTTTGATGCAGCAACTACAGTTCCACCAGTTCCTATCTCATCATCCACAATCAATGCACATTTATCTTTCACATCGCCAATCAAATTAACTGCTTCAACAACATCTTCATTTCCATACCTTTGCTTCTCAATTATAGCCATAGGAGTTCCTAATAAATCTGCCAAATCATGTGCACGTTTTGCAGCACCAACATCGGTAGCAACAACAACAAGATCATCCATATTTTTATCTTTATATTGGCTAGCAAGTAAAGGTATAGAAGTTAATTCATCTAAAGGAATATTAAAAAACCCTTGAATTTGACCTGCATGTAAATTCATAGTTAATACTCTATCTGCTCCTGCAGTAGTAATAAAATCAGCTATTAATCTTGCAGTAATTGCAACTCTGGGCTGATCTTTTTTATCAGTCCTACCATAGGCATAATATGGAATTACAACAGTGATGCGACCAGCTGAAGCTCTTCTAGCTGCGTCAATCATAATAAAAAGTTCCATTAAATTGTCATTAACCGGAGCTGAAATTGGTTGTACTAAAAAAACATCTTTCTCTCGAACATTCTCTTGGATCCTAACAAAAGTTTCATCATTGCTAAACTTAAAAACTTCAGATTTACCCAAAGGAATTTTCAAATATTGACAAATATCTCGCGCCAATTCAGGATGAGAATTGCCAGAAAAAACTTTAATTTCATCAAATATTGACATACAACACCAACTAGTAATTTATTCCAATATACATCTAATTGGCATAACTATGCACTAATTAAAGTAATGGTTATTAAGAAAAAACAAAAATTATGATTTAAATGATAATTATATAAAGAAAATAATTCGATTAAATTCAAAAATATTATGGAAATTATAAAAATTTTAAGATTAATTTAGTCCAGATTTCAATTTAAGTCAATATTGATTTTTTATATTATCAATGCTATAATTTAGTACCTTTAAAGCACCAAATGTTCTGTCAATTGTTGCTTAATTCCGATGTTTATTTAGGGCTAAATTAGTTTTGACTTACAAATCCACTAAAGATGGAAATTTTCACAGAGTTGGGTGGCGATAATGAGTGCCAAAAATTCAATTGAATTAAAAAAAGGGCTTAAAAACGTCTACTTCGACAAAACAAACATTAGTGATATTGATGGAAAAAATGGATTATTAAGTTACTGTGGCTATGACATTAACGATTTAGCCACAAATTCTACATTTGAAGAAGTTTGCTTCCTACTTCTATATAAATATTTACCTAATGATTCCGAGTTAAAAATATTTCAAAATAAACTTAATGAGATAAATCAACTACCAAAAATTGCGCTTGATATCATTTACAACCTCAAAGAATCTCATCCAATGGATGTTCTGCAATCTGTAATTTCAACTATAGGATCAATGGAAACAAAACCCTCAAACTTTGATACTAATTCAACTATCAATATGGGAATCAAATTAATAGCCTATACACCTATGATAGTTGCAGCCCACCAAAGAATCAGAAACGACCAAACTCCAATTCAACCTAAAAAAAACTTTTCACTAGCCGAAAATTTCTTACATATGTTGTTTGATAAAACTTCAGAACAATCGGAATCTAATGCTATAGATAAAGATTTCATTTTACATGCTGAACATGGAGTAAATGCATCTACTTTTTCAGCTAGAGTTTCTGCTTCAACTGGTTCAGATTTCTTCTCCTGTATCACAGCAGCAATTTCAGCTCTAAAAGGCCCCAAACACGGCGGAGCTGCAGAAGGTGTGATAAAAATGGCAAATGAAATCGGGAATGAATCCAATGCAAATACTTATGTCGAAAAAGCCTTAAATAATGGGGAAAGAATTATGGGATTTGGTCACCCAGTTTACAAAACTACAGATCCTAGAGCAAAACATCTTAAAACAGCAGCAAAAGATTTAGCAAAAATCAAGGGGCAGCCCAAATGGTTTTCAATTATCCAAGCTGTTGTAGATACAGATGCTATGCAAAGTAGAGCACGGATTGGGCTACATCCCAATGTTGACTTATGGGCTGGTGCATCTTATTCATTATTAGATATACCAGAGGATTTATTTGTACCAATTTTTTGCATTGGAAGAATACCTGGATGGGTTGCTCATATTATAGAACAATCTGAAAAGAAAGATATCCTACGTCCTAGACTTTTATATTCTGGGAAAAACAATGTGAAATACAAAAAAATCGAAGATAGATAATTTGCCAAAAATTAATCCAAGGAAATTTTATGGAAAAAGAAAATGCAGAGCAAATTAAATGCGTTCACGAATGGCTTATTGAAAGTCCTAACGGCCCGGTAAGTAAAGGTGAGTGTTTAAATTGCGGACAAGTTTCTGAATTTAAAAATTCCATGCCTGTTTCGGGTTGGGATAGAACAGACAATAGCAAATCCAATGACAACAAAAAAAATGACAACAACTCCAATGACAACAAAAAAAATGGATCTGGAAAATCATAATACTCCGTGGTAATGTATTTTGACTCAATCAGAAAAAATTATTCGGAAAGAAATACTTTCTGAAGGAAAAATTTCTTTTGCAAGATTTATTCAGATTGCTTTATACCATCCAAAATTTGGATACTATTCAAGAATAAACCCCATCGGTACAAATTCTCATTACCTCACAAGTCCATATATCCATCCAGCATTTGGGGCTGCTCTTTCTCAACACATTTACTTAATGTGGAAATTTATGAAATATCCAAATAAATTTCAAATTGTAGAATTGGGATGTTCAACAGGTATTTTAGCAGAAACAATATATTCATATTCAAAAAGTATTTCTTTAGATTTTGCTAATTCTATACAATACATAGGAGTAGATAGAACTCTTAATAAAAAAACTGATTTTAACTCTATCAAAAGTAATCTCATCCCATTAAAAAATATTTCTGGCTGCATCATTTCAAATGAATTAATTGATTCATTTCCTTTCCATAGATTCAAAATAATTAATAATGAAGTGAAAGAAATATATGTAACTATCAAAAACAACAAATTAATTTCAATATTAGATCAACCTTCATCAAAAAAAATTAACCAAAAATTGTCTCAATTAAAATTTCAATTACCCAACAATTTTGAAGGAGAAATTTTCTTAGAAATAGACAATCTTTTTAACTCTATAACTCAATCACTTAAAAAAGGGTTTATTGTTACAGTTGATTACGGAGAAGAACGTGAAAATTTATATTCCAATCAATCCCGTGGAACAATGCAAACTTATTTTAAGCACACCTCTGGAGCTAGTCCATTCCAGAGAATTGGGGAACAAGACATTACTGCAAATATAGATTTTTCATACCTAATTGAAGCTGGACTATTGAATCAAATCAGACCTGTAAGTTTATGTTCTCAAAAAGAATTTTTGGAAATATTTGGGATAAAAAAATGGATTGAAAATATACAAAACTCAAAGCTTGAACAATCAAAAAAACAAATTAATCTAATAAACATAAAAAAATTGATCAACAATCAAGGTTTAGGAAATTTTAAAATCCTGATTCAGGAAAAAAACACAAACATTAAAAAAGCTGAAGAAATTCTTCCTGAAATAGGTACTAATCAACAAAACTTCTTTAATTTACCAACACCTGTAAATAATATTTCAGAAGTTGAAAATACCTTCATGGAATTAGCTCACTATAGAATGCACTAATAAAAAATTTATAAATCTTCTATAAAACTAATTAAATCTTTAACATTAAAATCTAAGTCAACAATCCCGTAACCATTTGGACCTAAAACTGATCTAAATTGATACTTGTTAACTTGACGTACATACCCACTCTTATCAATAACAACAGCTGATCTATCTGCTGTTCCTATTTCAGAATTAAACAATTTATATTTTTTTGTAACATCTCCATGAGGGTAAAAATCGCTTAATAATTGGACTGGATATCCTAAAGATGGGCCAAATGAAAGATTATATGCAGCCAAAGTGGCTGTAGAATCACAACTTATACCCAAGACTTGGGTATCTCTTCTTGAAAATTCGGATTGTGCTTTCCGCAATTCCAAGATTTGGCTTGTTCAGCCATCTGTAAAAGCAAAAACAAAAAATACGAGAATTACATTTTTTCTACCTAAAAACTTTTCCAACGAAACATTTTTTCGATTATGATCCATTAGTGTAAATAAGGGAGCCTTATCACCTGGTGCAATAGCCATCAAAACCTCCTATCTAATTTCAGATTCATACTTTAAATCTCCATCATTTTCAGTAAAAACCATTTCAATATTTTCCGTTCTAGCTGCAGAACTAACATCTTTTAAAACCAATTCTAATTCTGACATACCTTTTTCATCAGTGAAAATCTTTACATTTTCTAATTGAGCTCCTAAACCAATACCTAAACTATTCTTAGATTTACGAATCGAGGAAATAGCTGCGCAAGCGGCACTGAATGAATAAATATTTCTTGGATCAGATATCCTACAAAAATCATATTTTAAATCCTTATTCAAATCTACAAATTCATCAGGCAAGTTCATTTGAAAATCTGAACCTAAATCAACTATTGGCCAAGGTGCAATATGAATTGATTTTAAATCTAGCTCTTCTGCAAAAACCCAAGACCAAATCTCATCGGTAATAGTAGGTAAAAATGGGGCAAAAAGTCTAAGAAAAACATTTAATCCAAACCTAAGAGTTGATAGACCTGAAGATTGACCTATGGCATCTGAATCATCTCTAATTCTAGTTTTAACTAATTCTAAATAATTATCTGTAAATCCTCTCCAGAAGAAATCTTCAATAATCTGAAGAGCTATAGCAAAATCATATTTTTCAAAAGCAATTGTAGACTTTCTAACGACCTCTTTTAATTCATAAACAAAAGCTAAATCTAATTCATTTGATATTTCTCCTTCAAATCCTTCTTGAGATAAAACAAATTTTGCTGCATTAAATAATTTTGTAACTAATTTTCCTCCAATTTTAAACATTGATTCATCATAAGCCATATCCATTCCAAGCCTTGCATTACTGGCCCAATATCTTACAGCATCCGAACCATGTTGCTCTAAAAGCGGAATGGGAGTAACAACATTTCCTTTAGATTTGCTCATTTTTTTACGATCTGGGTCTAAAATAAATCCAGAAATAGCAGCATTTTTCCATGGTATATTATTTTGATGCAACATAGATTTGACAATTGTATAAAAAGCCCAAGTCCTAATTATCTCATGAGCTTGAGGCCTTAGATCCATTGGGTAAAGTAAATCCATCCGATCATTTTTTTCTCCCCAATTAGCTACAATTTGAGGAGTTATTGATGAAGTAAACCAAGTATCAAGTACATCTTTCTCAGCATCAAAACCGTTAGGTTTGCCTCGTTGAGATTCTTCAAAACCTGGAGGATTTTTCTCTACAGGATCAACTGGCAACATCGATTCATCAGCTAGAATATAATTACCAAAAATTCTATCTCCATTTTTATCCAATCTATACCAAATTGGAATGGGTACGCCAAAATACCTCTGTCTACTAATTGCCCAATCATGAGCTAAGCCATCTGTCCAATTTGAATATCTTTTCTCCATAAAATCAGGGAACCAATTAACTTTTGAACCTTGATTTAAAAGTTGATCTTTTTTATCCATAATTTTGACAAACCACTGCCGAGAAGTTAAATATTCAATTGGATTATCACCTTTTTCATAATATCTAACTGTATGATCAACTATACGAGGGTCACTTTTCAAAGGTGGTAAATTACTGCCAAAAGAATTCTTCGGATCTTTTAACATATCTACCAACAAAGATTTTGCTTGATAAATTTTCTTGCCTATAATTTTTTCATAATTAAGATTTGCAACCTTAGGGTTAAAGCTAAACCACTCTTGCAAATCATCAGAACCATGAAAATCAATCTTCATTACTCTTCCTGATTGATCAATAATTTGTTTGAGCATTAATTTTTGTTCCCTCCACCATTCAACATCAACTTGGTCGCCAAAAGTGCAGACCATTAGAATTCCAGTACCTTTCTCAGGATCAACTTTATCACTTGCAAAAATTGGAACTTTAGAAAAAAAACAAGGTGTAATTGCATGTTTACCAAACAAATGTTTATATCTAGAATCATCTGGATGAGCGGTTACTCCAACGCAAGCAGGTAATAATTCAGGTCTAGTAGTTGATATAACAAATGACTCACTATTATCATCTGACAAAACTGAAAATTCTATATCATGAAAAGCACCTTGTTTGTTTCGATCCTCAACTTCAGCTTGAGCAACAGCAGTCTGAAAATCTACATCCCACATCGTAGGTAATTCATGATTATAAATATGTCCTTTATTATATAGGTCCAGAAAACTTCTTTGTGAGATTCTTCTAGACTTGTTATCAATAGTAGAATATTCTTCTTCCCAATCTATAGATAAGCCTAAACGTTCAAATAAATTCTTAAATGCTTTTTCATCTTCTTCAGTAACTTTATGACAAAGTTCAATAAAATTACCTCTTGAAATTTCCAATTGATTTTTAGACTTTAAATTTAATCTCTTTTTTTCCTCTTGAACATCAAAATTTTCAACATATTTTATATTCGGATTAGTTCTTACATTGAAGTAATTTTGAACTCTACGTTCTGTCGGCAATCCATTATCATCCCAACCCATAGGATAAACAACATTCCAAAAATTCATGCGTTTATATCTTGCAATCAAATCTTGATGAGTATATGAAAATATATGCCCTTGGTGTAATTCACCACTTGCAGTTGGAGGAGGAGAATCAATAACATAATTTTTCTCTCGTGGAGAAGAACGATCATAATTATGAATACCCAGATCATTCCATTTATTACGGAAAGAAACATCTTTCTCAGCAAAATCAAATCTTTTGCTAATAGAATCTGAATTAATAGATTTAACTTTTTTATTTGTCATTTTTAAGTGATTTTTTGATGCTAACTATAGAAACTCCAAAGAACAATATACATAATAAATCTATACTTTTACAACAAATATTAATGTATTTTAAATGATATACTAAATTGTATAATATTTTACAGAGGTTAAGTTCTGGCTATATTAATTACAAACGATGACGGAATTGATGCACCAGGTCTTTGGGCAACAATAAATCACCTACAATCATTTTCTGAAATCATTGTAGTGGCACCTGCTAATAACCAAAGTGGCACAGGAGCTTCAATGAGCCTGAAATCTCCTGTTAAACTGATCCAAAAATCAAATTACAATAGCAATGTCCAAATTTTTTCAGTAGAAGGAACTCCTGCAGATTGTGTGATATTAGCTTGTGAAAAACTCTTCAAAAATCAACCTAAATTAATAATTTCTGGAATTAATTCAGGTGCAAACTTGGGGTTAGATGTAATGTTATCTGGAACAGTTGGAGCAGCAATTCATGGATATTTAAGAAACATACCCTCAATCGCAATCTCAGCTTCCTATAAAGACATATTACGTTTCGACGTTGCAGGGCTAATGATACAAGAGTTTGTATCTAGTTTAAATAAAAACCCATATCCAAAACCATTTTTGCTAAACATTAATGTTCCTTGCGTAGATCTAAAAAAAATCAAATCTTTAAAATCAACTTTCTTAGGAGGCTCTAACTATCAACAAAATGTAGAAAAAGAAATAATTTCTAATGAAGAGTATTTTTGGATCAAACCAGATAAAAAAAATCATCAAAAACCTTTAGAAGGAAGCGATATTTGGGCAATTGATCACAATTATATATCCATTTCAAAAATTGACCCATTTTTTTTAAGTTCATCAAACGACAATCATATATCGCTTATAATAGATTCAATTAACAAAAAATATTTTAATTGATTTAAAGCTTGGATATTTATATTAAAAATCTCTTACAAACTAACAAAATATGTATTAAAATTAACTAACCTTTATACCCAAAAATTGTTTAATAAATATATAACAATTCTAAATTAAATCAAAAATTGGACTACAGTTACTAGTGACAACAAATAAAAAAACCTCTCTATTTCAAAAGCACGTTGACGAAAATGCTAGAATTGTCGACTTTGGGGGCTGGGATATGCCAGTCCAATATGAAGGTATCCTTAAAGAAGTCAACCATGTTAGATCAAAAGCCGGAATGTTTGATGTTTCTCATATGGGAAGAGTAAATATTACCGGTAAAGACTCTGAAAGTTTCCTTAATAGAGTCCTTAGCTTTAACACAAAAAAGCTAAAGCCTGGAAGAATTAAATATGGTGTGATTTGCAACAAAAATGGCGGAATAATTGATGATTGCGTAACACTAAGAAAAAACGAAACTGATTTTTTAATTATTCCTAACGCTTCAAACACCGATTTAGTATTGAACTGGTTCAACCAAATTTTAGTTTCTGATAAATATCAAACTAGCATTGATACCTTAAAATGGACAAATATTCAAATAGAAAATATCACTGCAACAACTGCAATGATTGCAATCCAAGGGCCTGAATCTGAAAATAAATTATCAAATATACTTCAAACTGATCTATCAAAAATAAAATATTTTGGTTCAATAAAAATAAAATTCCAGAATCAAGAATTAATTATTTGCAGAACTGGATATACCGGTGAAGATGGATTTGAAGTAATTACTCCTGTAGATTTTGCAACTTCCCTCTGGGATTTACTTAAAAAATCAGGCGTACACCCGTGTGGTTTAGGTAGTAGAGATATATTAAGGCTAGAAGCAGGTTTGTTACTTCACGGAAATGACATGAACTCTAATACAAATCCTTTTGAAGTAGGTCTTGGAAAATTTTTAGATCTATCAAGACTAAATTATGTCGCATGTGATTCATTAAAAAACATCAAGTTAAATGAATTAACAAAAATATTAGTCGGCTTCGAAATGGAAGATAAGGGAATCCCTAGACATGGATATAAAATAAAGCATAAGAATGAAATTATTGGTGAGGTAACAAGTGGAGGAGTCTCTCCAACCCTAGACAAGATAATAGGTATAGGATATATTTCAAAAGAATTTTCTTCATTAGAAACAAAAATTGTTATAGAAATCCGAAATAAAAACTTGTCAGCTAAAATCACAAAAATACCATTTTACACACGGAGAAAAAATGTCTAAAGAGAAAGAAATGTACTATAGTGATGAACATGAATGGGTACTGATGAAAACAGATAACACTGTTTTCATCGGAATTACAAAATTTGCATCAGATAATTTAGGTGATATTGTATTTATTGAACTTCCTGAAGCTGGAAATGATGTCACACAATTTGAACAATTTGGAGAAATTGAATCCGTCAAAGCAGTTTCAGAACTATATAGTCCTGTAAGTGGAAACATCAGTCAAATAAATGAATCTGTTGTTCAAAACCCAGAAATACTAAGTGATAGCCCTTATGAAGAAGGCTGGTTAATTCAAGTGGAATTAAAAGATAAATCAGAACTTGAAAACTTAATGAATTTAAAAGATTATGAGTCTTTCCTAGAATCTGGCAAGGATTAATAAATATTCAAAATGGACACAAAGAATTTTATTTCTAGATATACACCAAATACTTCTCTTCAAAAAAATGAAATGTTAAAAGATATTGCTGGTGTATCTTCATTAGAAGACCTTTTTTCGGATTTACCTTCACACTTAATTAATCCTAAGCTTAATTTACCTAATGCTCTATCCGAACTTGAATTAAGAAATGAAATTGAAAGCACATCAAAGCTTAATGACACTCCTGGAGAATTTTCATCTTTTCTTGGAGCTGGATCATATAGACAATTTATCCCTTCAATCGTAAGACAAATTACAAGCCGAAGCGAATTTATGACCTCTTACACTCCATATCAACCTGAGATATCTCAGGGTACTTTACAAGCTCATTATGAGTTCCAATCTATGATTTGCCAATTAACTAATATGGAAATTGCTAATTCAGGTATGTACGATGGAGCTTCTTCAATGGCAGAAGCAGCTTTAATGGCTGTAAGAATTACTAAAAAAAACAGGATTTCAGTTTTAAAAACTGTATCTCAATCTTATATAGAAGTACTACAAACTTTTCTTGAAGCTCCTGAAATCAAAATAGATATAATAGATAATTCAACATCGTTAAAGCCAGATACAGCCTGCATCATTTTGCAACAACCTAATTTTCTTGGTAATTTAGAGGATATTGAAAAATTTTCGAACTTAGCAAAAGAAAATGATTCTTTATTAGTTGTAAGTGTAGATCCCATATCACTAGGAATGATTAAACCTCCTGGTGATTATGGCGCCGATATAGTAGTTGGTGAAGGTCAATCTCTAGGAATTGCTACTACATTTGGAGGTCCGTATGTAGGTATCTTTGCTTGCAAACAAAAATTCATACGTCAAATGCCAGGTAGAATTGTTGGACAAACAATTGATACTGAAGGTAAAACTGGGTATGTACTAACAATGCAAACTAGAGAACAACATATTAGAAGAGAAAAAGCAACTTCAAATATATGTACCTCTGTAGGTTTAATTGCTCTTGGAGCAACAGTGTATCTAGCAGCTTTGGGTAAATCTGGATTAAAACAAATAGCAAATTTGTGTTATGAAAAAGCACATTATGCTGCAAATTTGATAAATTCAATTCCTGGCTACAACGTTGTAGATAATGGACTATTTTTTAGAGAATTCGTAATCAAGTGCCCTATACCTCCAAAAGAAGTGAACAAGTTACTAATTAAAAATAAGATAATTGGTGGACTTGACGTAAGCTCTGAAATAGAAAATGGCATGCTAATTTGTTTCACAGAAATGAATTCCAAAAAAGAAATTGACAATTTAATTGATAGCTTAAAAAATATTCAGGCGACGAAATGAATAGCAATCAAATTACAAACGAACACCATATTAAAAAACAAAACTTAATCAGAAAACTTCTAATGGATAGAAGTCAACCTGGAAAAGTTGGCGCCCATACCCCAGAATCTGACGTTCCTAAGCAACAAACACTTCCTAACAAATACCTTAGAGAAGAATTACCTCTTCCAGAAGTTAGTGAAAATGAAATAGTCAGATATTTTTCTCAATTAAGTCAGTTCAATTTTTCTATAGACCATAACTTTTACCCACTTGGAAGTTGTACTATGAAATACAATCCAAAAATTAATGATGAAATTGCATCTCTGCCAGGATTATCAGAAATTCATCCACTGCAACCTGAAGAATCAATTCAAGGTGCTCTAAAAATTATTTTTGAACTGCAAGGCTTTCTTGCAGAAATCACGGGTTTTCATTCAACTTCTTTAGCTCCTATGGCAGGTGCTGAAGCAGAATTAGCAGGAATGTTAATCACAAGATCATTTCACAAAAATAACGGAAATGATCACAAAACAAAAATCTTAATCACTGATTCCGCTCATGGAACAAATCCAGCATCTGCAGTCATGGCGGGGTTTGACGTAATTTCTATACCTTCTGACCAAAATGGAAATACTGATCTAGAAGCTTTAAAAGCTGCAATTAATGATGACTTAGCTGGTTTAATGATTACTCAACCAAGCACACTTGGATTATTTGATACAAATATTATTGAAATTTGTAAAATGGTGAAAGATGCTGGCGGTGTTTTATATGGAGACGGAGCAAATTTGAATGCTTTATTAGGAAGAATCAAACCTGGAGATCTTGGGTTTGACATTTTACATTCAAATCTGCATAAAACATTTACTCAACCACATGGAGGCGGTGGACCTGGAGCCGGAGCAATAATGGTTAGCGAAAAACTATCACAATATCTACCTTCACCAATAGTCAAATATGAGAAAAATAATAGTCAAAATGATTACTCACTTATTTCACCAGAACATAGTATTGGCAAAATGGGTGGGTTTCACGGAAATTTTGGAGCATTAGTCAGAGCATATTCTTATATCAAAACTTTGGGCAAACAAGGTATCAATCAAATTAGCCAAGATGCTGTCATTAATGCAAATTATATTAAATCTCATTTAGAAGAATATTACGATTTGCCAATTAAAAGAAAATGTATGCACGAAGTTGTTTTTTCTGCTAGTAATTTCAAAAAATTAAATGGAATACGGGCTCTAGATATTGCAAAGAGGCTAATTGATTATGGAATTCATCCACCAACAATGTATTTTCCTTTAATCATAGATGAAGCTCTAATGATAGAACCAACAGAAACTGAATCTAAAGAAACATTAGATTATTTTATATCTTCTATGATAAAAATTTCAGAAGAAGCAAAAAACGATCCAGAAATACTCAGAAATGCACCTCACAACACTCCAAATTCTAGACTAGATGAAGCATTAGCTGCTAGAAAACCAAATTTGAGATGGGAGAAAGAATCAAATTAAAACTCCCTATATTTATTTACTATAGGTAACCTTCTATCCCTTCCAAAATTTTTGGGAGTAATTTTTATACCCGGAGGTGATTGCCTTCTCTTATATTCACTTTTATCCACCAAATTAATTACGTCTCTAACAATTTCATCATCAAACCCTAATCTTAAAATACCATAATAATCTAAATCATCTTCAACATATGCTTTCAGAATAATATCTAATAAATCATACGGTGGTAATGTATCTTCATCCTTTTGATCCGGACGAAGTTCAGCACTTGGAGGTTTGGAAATAATTTCACTAGGAATTATAGAAGATTTTTCAATAATATTTCTGTATTTAGATAGTTTAAAAACCATAGTTTTAGGAACATCTTTAATTACCGCATATCCTCCAGCCATATCCCCGTAAATTGTTGCATATCCTACTGCCATCTCACTTTTATTTCCTGTCGTTAAAGCCAACCATCCAAATTCATTTGATAAAGCCATAACTAGATTACCTCTAATCCTAGATTGTAAATTCTCTTTAGCAACACCTTGGCTATCAGAAGGAATCAAATCTGATAAATCATTCATAAAAACATTAAAAATATCTTTGATAGGAATTTTTATCAATTTTATCTTTAAATTTTCAGATAATTTGACTGCATCAATTACACTACCCTGAGAAGAATACATTGAAGGCATAGAAATGCCAATTACATTTTCAGATCCTAATGCATCTACTGCTATAGTTGCTACTAAACTAGAGTCAATTCCCCCAGATAAAGCTACAACAACTTTTTCAAAACCACTTTTGGAAACATAATCTTTAGTTCCCAAAATAAGGGCTTTATAAACCTCCTCTACGTGGCTCATATATTTTGGTCTTGAAGGTCGAATATCTTGATTCTTAATTTTGAAATTTATATCCAAATCAATTTTTGAAATATTAATTGGAGAATCATTTATTTCTTCAATTTCATTTTTAGGAAAAACTTTGATTCTATTTTTATCATTAAACGTTGAAATATCTAAATCTGAAATCAGAAGTGCTTCTTCAAATTGCGGGGCACCAGAAATTAAAGACCCATTAGGAGAAATTATAGAACTTCCACCGTCAAAAATAAGTTCATCCTGTCCCCCTACATTATTGCAAAAAACTACATAAGCATCATTTTCAATCGCTCTCTGAGACAGCATATTTCTGCGGTCCATATATTTCCCATAATGGAATGGGGATGCACTAATATTAACTATCAGATCAGCTCCTGACTTTTTTTGAATCTTAGCTGGTCCGTCTTTATACCAAATATCTTCACAAATATTAACAGCAAAATTTAAATTGTTTAAATTTATTACGGATATTTTGGAACCTGGAGTAAAATAACGATCTTCATCAAATACACCATAATTGGGCAAATAAATTTTGTGATATACATCAACTATTTCTGATCCATGAGATATAGAAACAGCGTTATATATTTTTTCATTAGAATCTATGAAACCAACTACAATAATTATGTCAGATCTAGACTTAACGATATCATTCATTTTTTCCATATTTGCTTTTACAAAACTATTCCTAAAAATCAAATCTTCTGGTGGATATCCAGTTATAGCAAGCTCTGGGAAAACTACCATGTCACAATCTGAATCTACAGCTCTATCAATATAATCAACAATCTTCTTGGAATTTCCAGAAAGATCTCCAACAACAGAATTGATTTGGGCAAGCGCTATTCTAAATTTATTCATTTGTCTTTATTTGTAATTCTCTTAATTTAATCCACATATCATTATTATTCCTTAAATAGTGTTTAAAAGCTTATTCCATGATATCAAATCAAAAAAGGTTGTTTACCAACAGCATCATAAAATTCCTTAGCATTTTTGAATAAATCTAAAACTTCCAAACGTTGTTTTTGGTTATAGTATCTCCCTTTATTACCTATCCATTCCATAGATTTTTCAATTGAATCTACAAAAAATAAAGCTGATTCATTTCGTTCTGCACTATTCGCAAGATTAGAAATATAAATTGGACTAGTGTGGGCAAAAACTTTTTCAAAATAACTGTCAGTATGTTCACTGGATAATCTACCTGCTATCCACCCATTACAACTTGGTAAAAAATCAAACTCTAATTGACCTTCTTTAGAACCATTGGGAAAAAACATATCTTTAATAACTTTGCCATTAAAAATGACTTCTGCTCTATTGATAGGATAATGAGATTTCCATTCAAATTTAACTGGTAATTTCTTGTCTGAATTAATATTTATTTGATCTCCAGGGGTAAAATTTTCAATATTTAAAAATACAACAGGTCCATTAGTAATAAAACTTTTTCCATTAATTAGAGAATTTAACCAAGATGCATAATTAAATTCCTCAGACATATAAACATAAACTCTATTTCCTGAACAAATAAACCAATCAGATCCAGTAGATATAGGCAACTTAATCCCACAATTTAACATATGATAATAAATAGAATATCCAGCAGTCCTATTAGTCCCGTCGAACAAATTGAATGCATCTACTTTAGACAAAGCAGCAGCAACTGGAGCTTCCATTCCATGTCCATTATGGCACCATATAACAATTCCTCCTTGCCGGCGTGCATCATCACATGCAAAAGTAAGTGGTGGGTAATCTGGATCAAAAGAATCTACCAACAAACCTCGACTTACAGGCTCAACAATTTCTTTAATATTTAGCAACATAATATGACCATAACCTAAATTTTCTGGCCCAGATGTGGCATCATGTCGATTTTCTTCTCCACATTCAACATAATGATGGTTTGTCGAAAAATCTGTTAAAAACCCAGTCGGATATTTGTTTGTAGCATAATCTAAATTCCATCTCTGCAAAATACTTACTGCAGTCATTCTAAGATTTTCTACTCTGGGATCTAAAAAAAGTCTATCATCAGGTCTAGTCTCATTTTGGTCATAATGAATATGTGTATTTCCAGGATACCAACCTAAATCTCCTAAAAATGTCCATTTTTTCAATCTAATCTCTTTTTGTAAAACCCCCGAACTAGGAACCAATAAATCTAAATATAATGGTTCATATTCAGTCCCTCTTTCAATTAAAATCTTGGCTTTTCCACTAGGCATATCCATTGCAAAATCACCGTCAGAATAAAAAAACTCAAGCCCAGGACCAATTTTTTTTATAGAATCTAAAGGAGATAAAAATTCTTCAAAAGAATTCAACAATCTGACTTTACAAGGTAATTTGCTACCAGTGCTATCATCAATAATACTAATGGATAAAAGGGTCAAAATAACTACTCCATTTTAATGAACACAGTGTATATCACACTATAAAGCGTCCTTATTTTAATACTTCGACAGCTCTACTCCATGTCCAATATTCTTCTTGTGTATCTAATACTTTAATCTTAACTAAGCCAATCTCATATTTATGAGGTAATTGATCAGCTGATGTAAAATAAGTTCTAAAACAAGTTGCATCTTCTATAAATTCGATAGGAGTATCAATTTTAATAGGTATACCATCAGTCTCGTTTATGACACAAAAGGTTGCTTTTCCTCCTCTAAACATAGGAATTTCTTGATATTTAAAAGAGGGCCAGATTAATAAGGGTAGAGAAAATTCCGGGTTAGTTCCTTCTGATCCATAAACTTTAACTTCAATTTTTGGATTTTTCAAATTAGCAGGTGTAGTTTTGTTAGAAGAACTGCCGCCACAGGCAGAAAGAATTACTATTAATCCAAATACTATCATCAAAAACTTGATTAAATTCATAATCACAGATTATACATCGTCTTTTCTATAATTTAAACCAAGACAGATTTATCAAACAAATAGAAATTAGAACTAAACTATGAACATTTTAAACACATCCCAAATCTAAAAGCACAAACCTACATATAATAGTATAATTACCATTAGAAACATATTAAAAGTTAGTTATGAAAAATATACAAAAATCGAACACATATAACTTAGACTATTTAAAAACATCCTTAAAAAGCACAATCTTTCAAAATTTTTATTTCTATAATGAAATCGATTCAACTATGAATCAGATCAAAAGATTTAACCAATCTCAAAAAAAAGAAGGCACAATTGTAATTGCTGAAACTCAAAAAATGGCTAGAGGTAGATTTCAAAGGAGATGGATTAATGAGCCTCGAGAGTCTTTATGTTTTTCTATATTATTATCACCAAAAATTTTGGAACTAAAATTTCTGAATATGGCTGTTGCAATTTCTATATCTGAATCAATTAATCAATTAACACAAATTGAAACAAAAATTAAATGGCCAAATGACATATTAATTAATAATAAAAAAGTTTCAGGAATACTGATAGAAACTGAATTAATAAACAATCAGGTTTCTTCATGCATCATAGGAGTAGGAATCAACGTTACACTAAAATCATTTAAAGACCCAAATTTATCAAATGCAACAAGTATTCTGGTTGAATCTGGAATTCATCTAGATCGAAACACCCTTTTGATCGAAATACTTGATAACTTAAACCAACTTTATTCATCTATTCAAAATGGAATTTCATTAAAAACTTTATGGGAAAAAAAATTAGAAACTATTGGAAAAGAAATATCTGTAAAACAAGGTGATAAGGTTATTTCCGGAATAGGAATAGACGTAACAGAAGAAGGTGACTTAATTATTAAAGAAAAGAACGGTCAAACAACGAAACTATCTTCAGGAGAAGTAACAACAAACTTACAAATGTAGGTTAGTTTTTACCACCAGCAACAGCTGGAACTATACTTATTTCAGCACCAGATTTAACTTGAGTATTAATACCTTCCAAAAACCGTACATCTTCACCATCTATATAAATATTTACAAATGTTCTCAATTCACCTCTATCATCACATAAACGACCTTTGATTCCTGAAAACGATTGCTCCAAAGAATCTATAATACTTTCCAAAGATCCTTCAGGAACTTCAACTTTTTCTTCACCATTAGACAACCGTCTAAGTGGGGTAGGAATTCTTACTATTACTGCCATATATTTTCCTCCATTATTAATAATAAAAAATGATGTTAAAAATTTGCTTTAGAACCTATAGAATTTTCAAACTCCGAAAAGCTTGGTCCTGTCTTAACTAAGTTTACACCACCAGTAACTACTTCTTGGGTTTTTAGACCATTACCAGTAATGAAAATTACAGTCACATCATCTGGATCAATCTCTCCAGATTCAGCTAATTTTTTTAAAGAAGAGACAACTACTCCTCCAGCAGTTTCAGTAAATATTCCTTCTGTCTCTGCCAAAAGCTCAATTCCAGTAACAATTTCTTCCTCTGGTGTAGCAACAGCACCACCATCTGTTTCTAAAATCGTTTCCAATGCAAAAGGACCAGAAGCTGGGTTTCCAATTGCTAAAGATTTTGCCAAAGTTTCAGGAACAACTGGATTCACAACTTTATCTCCAGATTTAGAAGCAGATACTATAGGAGAACAACCTGCAGCTTGAGCAAGAAACATCCTAGTATGAGGTTCTTCAATTAAACCAACATCTGAAAACTCTTTGAGACCTTTCCAAATCTTTGTAAACAATTCTCCAGAAGCAGCTGGGACTATACAATTATCAGGAGATTTCCAACCTAGCTGTTCTGCTACTTCATAACCTAAAGTTTTACTACCTTCAGCATAAAAAGGTCTCATATTTATATTTACAAAAGCCCAATTGCGATTATCAGCTAATTCACTACCTAATCTATTAACTTGATCATAATTTCCATCAACAGCCACCATTATTGGACCATAAATGGAAGCAGAAACCTGTTTGCTTTGTTCCAAATTTTCAGGAAAAAAAACTATTGTCTTCATACCCGCTTTAGCACCATGGGCTGCAACTGACCCCATCAAATTTCCTGTCGAAACACAAGCTAAAACATCAAATCCAAATTCTAGAGCTTTTGTTGCAGTAACAGTCACAGGCCTATCTTTGAAAGAAAATGTTGGATTTACGCTGTCATTTTTTATATACAAATTATTCAGTCCCAATCTTGACCCAAGATTTTCTGCCTTAGTCAATGGGGTAAAACCAGTCCCAATATCAACTGCATTTTCACGGCTTACAGGTAAAAATGCATCGTACCTCCATACTGAAAAAGGTCCAGCTGAAATACTTTCTCTAGATATATTCTTACTTATAGATTCATAGTCATAAGTAATTTCAAGAGGCCCAAAGCACATCTCGCAAACATTAAGAGGCTCAATTGGATATTCTTCAAAACAACCACGACAAACTAAAGATTTTACATATGTCAAATTTTTGCTCCAATTAAAAGTATGTATTAATTGTAATTCATAAGAATAGGTACATACAATAAAATTAACATACTTTGAGAATAATAAACACTATTTGAAAGTTAAAAAATTTAAAAAAACAAATACAGAAATACTAATTTATATGTACTGGTTGAGTCCATGCTTTGAAACCATTTGATCCGCTAACAGTAGCTCTAACATATACTTCATCACCTTGAAATTGGTAACTAGCACTATTTCCTGAAACCTTATCTAATTCTTTACCTAGGAAACCAGTAAAAGTAGTCTCATATTCCATAGCAAAATTTAATTCTTTAGGGTTTTCATCAATTTCTATTTCTAAAGATTGTTTGTCAATATTAATTTCTTTAAGTTCAATTCCTGTAGAAGAATAAAAATCACCGCTACGTAATGAATTCATAATTAACTCTTGGTTTAATTCACTTGCTCTAACATTTATCCATCCTCTACCTGGATTAGATAATTCGGGAGTAAAATCATAATACTTATGCGAATCGTCAGTAGCAACTCCAAATATTAACTTCCCATAACTCAAGACTTCATCCCATATCTGTTCTGTACTCAGTTTATTTCTAGAACCAAAATTATTAGTAGCCGGATGACCATTAAAAACTTCTAACATTGTTGCCCCATTTACTGAATAAATATCATTAGAAGTTATAGACCATTTATAATTGGGATGATTAATTGACGCAAGACCGCCAGCAGATATAATACCATTAATATTTGCCTGTAAAGTTTCTATAACAGTATCCCTGTCCTGTGGTTCAACTAAGCTGTGAATTCCTATGCCGTTTATATGTACAGGAATTGAAGTATTAGCAAAAGATGTAACTTCTTCGCCAGGAATCAAAATAAAATCTAAGTCTTTAGTTTTTGTTGCATATTCAAGAATCGTCAAATGATTATGATCGCTAACCACCAAAAAATTATATCCGTGTCTTTTATACCAATCTACAACAAACTCAGGGTCGGCATCTCCATCTGAATTTGTTGTATGGCAATGAATATTACCTTTGTACCATTTGTTTTTCATGAAAAATTCTCCTTATGATATAGCTTCCAAAATTTGAGAAGCATGTTTATCAGGGGTTACTTTTTTCCAAATTTTTGCGATTACACCTTCTTCATTTATTAAAAAAGACATTCTTTTCATACCAATAGATTTTTTCCCATATAATATTTTTTCTCCCCACGCTCCATATGTAATTGACACTTCCTTATCCAAATCAGATAAAAGTTCAAAATTTAAACCAAATTTTTTAATAAATGAATGGTGAGAATTCAAATCATCAGCGCTAATTCCAAACACTATAGTATCTTTTTGTTTAATATTTTCATATTCGTCTCTAATACCACATGCTTCTATAGTACAACCTGGAGTATCATCCTTAGGATAGAAAAATATCAATACTTTAGTCCCCATGAAATCTTCAAGAGAAACATCTCTACCAGAACTAGATGGCAAAGTAAAATTAGGTGCTTTAATTCCAACATGTATTTCCATTTAAAATCTCCAAATCTAATTTATTAATCAAACTAATAAAACCCGATTAAATTATTCCTAATTAAAACATTTTCATGTTATATTATTCGCAATTAAAAACCAATCAAAACACATCAAATCAAAGTCTATAAAGAAAAATAATGAAATTATCACTTTCTGTAAGAATTGCTGAAAGTTATTCAGATAAAAAAAAATCTGTACTAAACTTGGAAAAAATATGTGAGAATGCAAAATTATCCAATTATCAAGGTATATGTATGCGTCCTTCACAAATCGGAATTGAAAATTCCAAAGAAGAAATACTTAAAGCATACCAAATAGTTACCAGTAACAATCTAACTGTTTCCATGGTTACAGGTGATTTCGATATACCAGCAAACAATGAACTTGCAGGAATAGCTCAACGAAATATCACACCCTATATTGATCTATGTAAACTCCTAAACTCCAAATTAATAAGAATAGCTATAAAAAATCTCGAAGATGTTAAATATACACAATACGCATGCGATGAAGCTAAAGAAAGAGGTGTGAACTTAGTCCATCAAATGCACACAGGAACAATGTTCGAAACTGTTGATGAAACACTTAAGATTGTTTCAAAAATAAAGAGAGAAAATTTTGGAATAGTTTATGAACCTGCAAATTTAGAACTATGTGGCCAAAATTATGATAAAGATGCAATAAAAAAACTGTACCCACATATATTTAATGTTTATCTTCAAAACCAAAAAATTCATCCTGACGGATCAAATGAACTTCACACTTGGACTAGAGGTAAAATCAGATTTGATTCTGTCCCAGTTTGGGTTACAAGTAAAATTGATTTCCAACATATCATCAATGTGTTCCAAAAATTGAATTACACAGGATTTATTACGATCCATCAATCTTCACCCAATAAAACGCTTAACTCCATCAAAGAATCTGCTGAATATTTAAGAAAATTGATTAAACATTAAACAAAACATGCATAATATCACCATCTTGAACTACATAATCCTTACCTTCGACTCGTAACAATCCTTTCTTACGACCTTCTGCAATTGTTTTACAAGCTTCAAGATTCTCATAACTAATTACTTCTGCCCTAATAAACCCTCTTTGGATATCAGAATGTATTTTCCCCGCTGCTATGGAAGAAACAGTACCTTTTGTAATTGGCCATGCTCTGACTTCATCTTCTCCTACGGTAAGAAAAGAAATCAATTTCAAAGAATTAAAACATAAATTTACCATTCGATGTAATCCAGATTCTTGAGATAATCCCAATACTTCTCTTAGCTGCTGTTCTTCATCAATAGAGGTACCTATCAAATCCATTTCAAGCTTTCCACAAATAGTTCCTATTTCAACTTCAAAATTTTCTCTAATTGATTGTTCAAGATTAGATCCATTATTTATATTAGTCTCACCAATATTTAATACAATAACCATAGGCTTCAAAGTCAACAATTGAAATCCTGATAATAATTTCAATTCTGATTCTGTATAAGCTATAGGAGCTAAAGGAAATCCTTTTTCCAAACCAGATCTGATTTTTGTTAACAAATCCAACTCAGTTTTTTCTTGATCAATCTTTGAAACATTTCTACCTTTTAAATTTTCTTGAATTTTATTTAACCTATTTTCAATTATCCCCAAATCAACGAATATTACTTCATCCATCAGTGTATGTAATTCTGTAACAGGATCACCAAAATAATTCTCATCAATATCCATAGGGCCATTGAAAGCCTTAATAACCAACAACAGTGCATCAGATTTTTGCAATAAGTTTAAATTTTCACCTGTAATACCTTGTATCTTACTTTGTCCTTCTTGCTGAGAAGGAAAATCTACATAACTTATTTCAGCTTCAACTTTTCTTTTAGGTTTAAAATATTCATTCAAAACATCAAGTCTTTTATCATATACTTTCGCAACCCCTAAGTTAGTTTTTTCACTAAAAAACCCAACTTCAATTCCTCCCCCTGTAGCAGCGTTAAATATAGTTGTCTTACCTACACCAGGTAATCCTAAAATTCCAATTTGCATATGTCACCAATAAATTATTTAAAAATCAAACATACTATAGTTAAATAAAGACTAAAACAATTTTCACGAGAAAAAATTAAAGAAATTAAAGAAATTTAAACAAATCATTATTAATAATTAAATTTCAATTATGCTAGATTATTGTTTAAGTGATTTTTTTTAATTATGAATCAAAAAAGTACCTTTATACATATAGTTTTAATATCTCCACAAATTCCCCAAAATACTGGGAACATTATCAGGCTGTCCGCCAATATCGGAGCTGAATTACACTTAATTAAACCTTTAGGATTTAAGCTATACGATAAAAAAATCAAACGAGCTGCATTAGATTATTCAGATTTAATAAACATAAAAACATACTCTTCATTTGATGAATATGTTTTCAAATTCCCCAAAAGAAATTTCTTTGCATGTTGCCCAAACGGAAAAAAAATTTATACTGAGGCAAAATATTCTACATCTGATTCAATATTTTTTGGCCCAGAAGAACAGGGAATACCTGAAAACATTCGAATTAAATTCCCTCAAAACAACTTGATTAGAATTCCAATGAGACCCAATAATAGAAGTATAAATTTATCAAATACCGTTGCTATAGTGGGATATGAAGTTTGGAGACAATTAAAATTTCATTAATTTTCAATCATTTAGGAGTATTTGTATGAATCAATTCAAAGAATCCAGAGATTTGGGAGCGACTTGGTTAGAAAGCCAGATAAAAGATACTGGTGCTATAGGCGATGATGTTACAGACTACTATAAAGTCCCTGCAGCTTTACAAATTTCAGGAAAAACACAATCCGCTAACAAAATCATAGATTGGATACGAAATCATGGTCAAAATGAAAACGGAGATTTCGGACCTAGACCAACAAATGAAAGCAAAAGCTATTGGTACACGTACTATAATTCTTGGGTTATCCTTGGTTCACAAAGATTGGGTCAATTTGATGTTGCCCAAAAAGGATTTAAATTTATTTCTAAATTCTGGGACAAAAAAAGTGGTGGATTTTTTTCAGATGTAGAGAAAAAAAATGATACTATTTATCAAGATCTATGGGTTGTTGCTGGAAACGGAATTGCAGCAATTTACACAGGCAAATTAGAAATCGCAAATGCTGTAGGAAAATGGATGTTGAACCTTATGAATTCACAACCCAATTATCCTGAAAAATTATATTCTGTTTTCAGTAATTCTAAAGGTTTAATTACAGAATTCAAAGAAGGTGATACTAGATTTGTAATGTCTGCAAATGCTAAACGAGATCAATTTTTTTTCCATCCTGGAATTGCAGCCGGTTTTCTTTGTAGACTGTTCCAACAAACAGGTGAAAAAGAATGGCTAGAACTTGCAAAAAAATATATGTTGATCGCAGAAAAATCTAGTGATTTCCTATGGCATACCTTAAGGGCAGGAAAAGTAGCTTGGGGAAATTCATTACTTTACACCAATACCAAAGAAGAAAAATACTATGATATGGCCATACGCGCGGCTACAAATATAATTAATCAACAAACAAAATTTGGATATTGGGAAATGGAAGGAATGTCAAAAATAGACATCACTGCAGAAATGGTATATTGGCTCGATGAAGTATACCAAATTACTAAAAAATAAATTGAGGATTTAATATGAATAATCGACCACGAGCTTTAGATTTAGGTGTAAAAATTGGAATTCTTGAGCACGGTGAAAAAAATTCTATCACCGATGTTGAAAATGTTTCTGTAGGCCACGTAACCATTGTAGAAGGCGATGGAAAGCTTAAAATTGGATCTGGTCCTATAAGAACTGGAGTCACTGCAATTCTACCTCATCAAGAAAATATCTTTGAAAAAAAAGTTACTGGATCAGTACATGTACTAAATGGATTTGGTAAAGCTATAGGGTTTTTGCAAGTTTCAGAACTAGGAGTTATAGAAAGCCCTATATTATTAACTAATACTCTGAATTCATGGACAGTAGCGGATGCTTTGGTTGATTATGCTACTTCAGAAACTCAAGGTGTTTTCTCTTTTAATCCAATAGTTGGAGAATGTAATGATTCTTTTTTAAATGACATTATTGGTAGACATGTAAAATCTTCACACGTTATTTCTGCAATCAAAAACGCTAAATTAGATTCCATAGACGAAGGTCCAATTGGAGCGGGAACAGGAATGACAGGATTTGGGTGGAAAGGAGGAATTGGAACTTCATCTAGAATTTGTAAAATCGATTCATCAAAATATACAGTGGGATGTTTAACTTTAACAAATACAGGTGATCCTAGAGAATTTCGAATTGGAGGAATCCGAATTGGTCAAGAACTTCTTCCACCACAAAGTAATTTTGACCCCAGCAAGCCAGGTGGTTCAATTATTATGGTAATAGCAACTGATGCTCCTGTAACATCTAGGCAACTTGGAAGGATCGGACGAAGGGCTGCCTTAGGTTTAGCTAGGGCCGGTGGAATTGCAGATCACTCTAGTGGAGACTTTATTATAGCTTTTTCAAATTCTGAAAAACCCAAAACCTTAGATGATTCACAACTAATACCTCTAATGAGAGGTGCCATTGAAACTACAGAAGAATCTGTAATTAATTCGGTTTTAAAATCTGACACCATGACAGGTAGAGACGATAATACCAGAGTTGGAATTCCAATTGATGAAGTTACTTCGATTCTTTCAAAATATCAGTTAATTTGAATTATTTATTTAAATTAATTGCAGTGTTCCAAATCCAACCTTCTTGGCCAGTATCTACAACTCTGACTTTCATCAAACCCATTGGATATGTCCTTGGACTTTCTCCAGGTTCATTGAATCTAACATAAAAACAAGTAGCTTCATCTATTACTTCGACTTTGCTCCCTAATGGTACGGGATCACCTCTCCCTTCTATCACGCAATGATTACGTCTATTAGAATATACCGCTAACATTTTATACTCAAAAGTGGACCAAACTTCCAAAGGCAAGCTAATTACTTTATCCATTTTTTTGTTTTGTAAATATGAAGAACCTCTAGTTTGATTAACTACTACTTCAGGAGAAATTAATTCTCCTTCAAGTAGTTCTGTAACAGATTCAGATTTTCCACAAGCAACACTCAAAATCAAAGTACTCAATATAAAAAATGTAAAAACAAAAAATTTCATTAATCTTCTCAAAATTATTTAAATAATTTTAAAATTATAAGCATATAATGTTACAAAATCAATTTAAAAATAAAAAAACCAAAATCCGTAAAAGTTATACCTAAAGGTAAAAGATTAGTTTCCGTTTGAATATTCTTTGATTGGACAGAATAATCTTCTTGAAAAATTCAATTAATTATTAATAAATTGGCGTGAAGGCCACCAATTATATCTTCCTAAAAGTTTAACTAACGCTGGAACTATCAAAGTTCTTGTAATAAAAGTATCAATTAAAACACCTATTGCAACAGCAAATCCTAATTGGAATAAATCTTTTAACGGCAATGACATTAACGCTGAAAAAGTTCCTGCAAGAATCAATCCAGCTGAAGTAATAACTCCTCCAGTCAATGCAAGTGTTTTTAAAACAGCAACATCTAAATTCGCTTTCAAATTTTCTTCCCTGAGACGAGACATTAAATAAATATTGTAATCAACACCTAAAGCATTCAGGAAAATAAATAAAAAGAATGGTAATCCTGGTGTAATACTAGCTTGATCAAAAACATTATCAAAAATAAATATCGCTAATCCCAATGTAGAAAAATAAGTAAAAATTATTGTTGCGAGTAAATAAATCGGAGCAACTAATGATTTAAGTAATAAAACTAAAATAACTCCTATAGCTATTAAAATAATAGGCAAAACTAAATAGGTATCCCGGTCACCACTTTGTCTTGTATCAAATGCTTCAGCAGTTTCTCCTCCAATATATGTAATAGATTGGCTAATTGCAGAAGATTCAATTGATTTATTGACAACATCACGAAGTTTAGGAATAAAATCTAAAGCTTCGTTAGAATATGGATTAACATTTAAAACAACTTCAAATTTAACAACATTTTTATCATTAGAAATAAATTGAGCTGATCTTTCAAAAAGTGGTTTTAATTGAGAATCATTTCTTTTGTGTGCCTGTAAAATCGTTGAAGATCCAATATCTGCATAGGAACCAAACGGTCGAACATAATATGAAACATCATCAACTAAGTCAGTAGATAAAATGTCTTTTGCTAAGGTCTCAAAGTTTTCTACAACTTTTGGGTCAAATAAATCAATATTCTCATTCTCAATAAAAATATTTGTTGGTGATAATCTTCCTGGAGAAAAACCTTCTCTAAGTAATTCAAACGACCTTACAGATTCTGTATCCTTAGGTAAACTATCTAATTGATCAAAAGATTTTTGAGAACCAAAAATGCCAAATATCATTACACCTAAAGTGATTATTGTAGCAACTAACGTAAAAATAGGCTTTTTAAGAACAATTTTACCTATTCTTCCGTACAACATTCCTTCTTCAGCTCGAGTATTAGATGATTTTTTTGGTATGAAAGGCCAAAATGATTTTGCCCCCAATATAGTTAGAATTGCTGGTACTAAAGTCAAAGAAGCCAATGTCATAATTACAATTGCAATACCAATTATTGGTCCCATAGATTGATAAGTTTTTAAGTCCGCTAATAACAAAATCAACGAAGCTACTATAATTGTTCCACCTGCGGAACCAACTGCTCCACCAATGCTAATCATTGTTTTATTCATAGCATCAATCGATAATCCCGAATTTTTCAACTCTTCTCTAAATCTAGATGCAATGAATAAACAATAATCAGTCCCTGATCCGAACAAAACAACTGTCATAATCCCTCTAGATTGACCATTAACAACTAAAAATGAACTGTCTTCAGATATAAAAGCAATAATAGATAAGGCAAGTTGCATCACTAAACCAACACAAAGTAAAGGAATTATAGCAACAATGGGAGATCTATATATCAACAACAATAAGATCAATACCAAAGTAATAGTGACATAAAGTAACAATCCGTCTATTTTCAAAAATACTTTGATTAAATCTAAATATAGACCTGCAGGACCACCAGTTTCAAGATCTAGCTGATCTGATCGATAATTTGAAACATAATCTCTAATAGCTTGAACAGATTCTTGAAAAGAATCCTCACTTGGATTACCAGAAATATTAACTATTAGAGTCATAGTAGTTTGATCTAATGAAAGTAACTCGTTCTTAGCTTCAGGAGTATTAAAAATAGAAACAATGTTTTGAATTTTTAAAGATTCTTGGTTAGATTCAAGCCATGAATCAATTTCTCTTGCAGCGTCATAATCTAACTCTGACAAAACTTCCTGATTTCTGAAAACAATTATAACTGGCAAACCAGCTTGCGGAAAATTTTCAACACTTATCTTAAATGCTTTTGTAGATTCAGCTGAACTTGGCAACCAGTCGGTAGCTTGAGTCGATTCTTTTAAAGGAGGTGCCGTACTTATAAGTATCCCGCTAATAAGTATCCAAGAAATTACGGTAATCCACTTTCCATATCTAGAAGTGATAAAACCAAAAAACCGTTCCGATAAAATCAAAGTAATCCTTTTTGTATTGTATATGATTATTTTGTGAAAAAGATTATAAAAACACCCAAAATTATATAACCATCAACATAATAATTTTACGTGAAATTTAAATGTTAGTCTATAATTTAATAAATTA
>TARA_B100000686_G_scaffold102743_1_pt1 | contig 44702 bp, 47 predicted proteins | sample TARA_B100000686 | Tara Oceans TARA_B100000686 (sample SAMEA2622733) | marine metagenome | biome: marine biome (ENVO:00000447); feature: marine epipelagic mixed layer (ENVO:xxxxxxxxx); material: "saline water (ENVO:00002010), including plankton (ENVO:xxxxxxxx)" | depth 150 m
ACTGCGATACCCCTTTGTAGACTGTCAGGTGCAACTATTTCTTTGCCTTTAGTCAGCCTTACGGGTACTGCTAGCTGCACATTGGTCGTGCCAACACCGGGCACCTGATCCACTGGTTCAGACAGGTTTAATGAACTAGCAGTGACGGCAGGCGTAGCAGTGGCAGTCACAGAGTCATCTGCTGAGTTGATTGTTTCATTGCCATTACCGGATTCGGAAACTTCGTACTCATTAAAACCGTATAAATCTGCTTTATATGCAATATCAGGTAATTCAATAATAGTCCCGGTAAAACTAAGGGTTTCTGTTGTAGCTAAAATACCATCTTCACTTATTCCACCCAATACCACAGCAGTCCCATCATTTAAAACGCTCGAACTATGCCTGTATCTACCGGTAGATAATTGTCCTAGAGTTGACCAGCTGTTTGTCCTTGGGTTATATAGTTCAACTTGTGTTAGATGGCCAATGCCGCCTGTGATTAAAACACTTCCATCTGGAAGTCTGATTGCACTATGTTCTGCTCTTGGATATTCAGTATCTCCGGCGCTTGACCATTTTTTATTTCGTGGGTCGTATATTTCGCTAGAAGTTTTTTTGCCGCGACCTCCGACTATTAAAACTCTTCCATCAAGTAACTTAGTTGCAGTGTGCAGAGCCCTACCAACTGAAAGAGGCTCTAAAGAGATCCAAATATCTCGCGTTGTATCATACAATTCAACAGTTTTAGAATAAGGACCATCTTCCTTGCCTCCGCCAACAACTAACACATTGCCATCGTTTAGCAGAGTAGCTGTATGATTCACCCTTTCTTCATGCATCGGAGCTATTTCTATCCATTTCTTAGTTTCAGGATCGTATATTTCGCTTTCTTTGACAGAAGATATTAAAACACCTTTCTTATCTATGCTTTTACCACCTGCCACCATGAATCTACCATCGGCTAACAAAACAAAACCCATAGAATCACGAGCGGTATTCATAGGGGTGATAAGTTGCCATTCTTCGGTCTCAGGGTCCCATGTTTCAACGGAATTTAAAGGTACTTTTGCCGCTCCGGTGCCGCCAGCTGCAATTACCGTTCGATCAGCCAGTTGTGCTATTCCGGGAGACCTTCTTTTTTCGGTCATTTTTCCAGTCAACTTCCAGGTCATTGTTGTTACATCAAGAAGTTCTGTGGAGTCTTCAAAGTTTCCCATTTCAACGTTTCTTAGACCGATGGCTTTGCCGCCAACTGCCATAATTCGGCCATCATGAAGAGTGAGAACCGAGAATCTTTCTCTATGTGCACCTAAATCAGATCCAACTATAAACTGAGCACTAGGTTGGGATGTTGAATCTATTGAATAATCACTAGTATCATTAGTTTCAGATATCGCTTTGAGCTCATTACTTTCGGTTATTTCTGAGCATGATATGCTGAGAAATATTGATAAAACAGTAGATACCAATAATGCTGCAAAATGAAGTTTATTGGGCTTTACTAACGATAGATCCATCTTTAAAAACCTCTTCTACATTCCATAAATCCGAGATGTTTTTAGCAGGATTGCCGTCTACTACTATTAGATCAGCAGATTTATTTTTTTCTATTGATCCTGTTTGATCATCAATTGCACAAGACTCAGCTGAATGTATCGTTGCTGAACGAATTACGTCCATGTCAGACATGCCAATTGACTTCATAGCCTCCAGCTCATGAGTGAATTCTCCCATTTTGTAATTCAGCCAAGCTGAATCTGATCCGGCTACTAAAGTAACCCCTTCATCTTTCATTCTGGACACAAGCCCTGCATGGATTTCATAGTCTTGTTTAAGTCTTTCGTAACCTAGGTTTTCCTGTTCACTTAAACCAGTTGTTTCCTTCAGATTTTCCAAATGCCATACCTGATGTCTTATGGCGTGTAATGTCGGGTTAACATAAATTCCCTGGTCCACTATTCTCTTGGTCAACTCTTTGTTGTAGTTAAATGTGCCATCTCTTTCAAAATGCATACAATGAACTATCGTATCAACTTTTGCATCTATAGCGTTTTCAATACCTTCCAATGAACTGCAATGAGCGACAACATGTTTATCAAATTTATGAACCTCGTCAGTTATAGCTGTTAGTTCTTCTTTAGTGAAAGATGCATGATATCTAAATGAGGTCCTTGTACTTCCTCCGGTAGCCGTAACTTTTATAAAATCAGCACCCTCTTTCATTAGCTGGCGAACAGCTGCACGGCATTCAGTTTCGCCAGTAGCAGGGGATCCAAAATAGCTTAAATGGCCCCCTATTATCGTTATTGGCCTTCCCGTCAGGATCAATCTGGGTGTATCTGTAATTCCCATTTCTGCAGCTTTTCGTAACATAAAAGTTGTTTGGTTTTTTGCACCACAGTCGCGAACGGCTGTAACCCCTGATTGTAAATGCATTTTTGCATTTTTGGCAGCTTGCAGTGTTAAAACCTCATCAGGCAGTAAATTTAAGTCATCTCCAGCTCTGCCATCGCCCAAGCTTATTAAATGCACATGGCAGTCAATCAGTCCAGGCATTATGGTTTTATTAGAATATTCAATGGTTTTGATATGCTCCTCAGCCGGGACATCTAATGAGGCGACTGGGCCAGCTGCTACTATCTTTGTTTTCTTCAATAAAACAGCTGCGTCGTTTATGACTTTAGAAGTTTGTATATCGACAAGCCTAGAAGCCTTGATAAGGGTATATTCTTGTCTCAATTCAGGTGGCTCCAGTTATTTATCATCATTTTCTTCTAATTCTAAAACACCCGATGAATATTCCTCAGTTATTTCAGAACCACAGTATGGACAAAATCGAGCATCTGATTGGATTTCAACATCACACTTATTACAGATAATTGAGTCTGATATATCAGTATATTCTGGTTCTATAGTCTCAGGGTTTTCATATGTGCCGGTAATAGGGTTAGACCTAGTATCCTCTTTGTACTCCCCGCGCTGGCGTGCGGCAATTATTGCTAGCTCTTCCATTTCTTTTGCCTCATCATAATCAGAATACCTATCGCGCATCTGTATAAGTTTCTGAGTCATGTTAGAGGCACTTGGAACATGGGAAAAACGGATGAAGTTAGACTCGCCTTTTAACCTGAGTGACACGGTTGTGTAACCTAGGAATTTCCCAAACATACCAGGGACATCTGTAATTCTTTGGAACTGTGACGCAGGTAACTCCACCGTTTGTGTTGGTCCTATGGATCCCCTTTGGTATGTAACAGAACTATCATTAATTACATACAAAGTTTTTCTCCACGAGATATATCTAGGCGCTGTAACTGCTATTCCGAGTACTACAGCAAAGATTGTCATGCCCGTGCTTCCTGAACCGAACCAGAACCATATTGCAAGCACTATCCAAGGAGCTCCTCCCCAGATCCATGCCCAAGGAGATTGTTTTATCTCATTAGATTCAGATCCTTGAAATTTATATTCATTGGTCATATTTTGATTTATCTGCCTTATTTATGTTTTTTATATTCTAAAACTAATAAATTTTATTTTATAAGCATAAATACTTACACACTCAATTTTATCTTACGATAATTTTAACCTGACTTATTTAGCCTAACTTTGATAATGGACCTTAATTTACCATAATAAGTTAAAAGAATTGTTATAATTACCTGATAGAGCGATTGATTTTATCGATCGATTTTAACTTCTTTTGTAGCCAGGGTGACATGCCACGCGTTTATACAAGATCCGGAGATGAGGGAGATACAGGTTTACTTTATGGTGGACGAATATCGAAATCTGATCTATTAACAGAAGCTTATGGAACGGTTGATGAACTAGTTTCGATGATGGGTTTTGCCAGATCTTTATCTCAATCCGATAAAGTTAAGAAATTATTGATCCACTTACAGAAACAGCTTTTCCAAATAGCTTCTGAGTTGGCCACCTTGCCTGAAAACTATGAGCATTTACAAAAAAACTTAGGGTTAATTGGTGTAGATTGGGTTGAGAGCCTGGAACAAACAATTGACGACTTTAAGCAGGAAGTTGACCTGCCTGCTGCATTTATAGTTCCGGGAGCCTCGGCGGCTTCTTCCACTATTGATATTTCACGTTCCATTTGCCGTAGGGCAGAACGGCGTATTGTAGAGTTGAAAAAACAAGATCGCCTAAAGAATCCTCAAGTTTTACGCTATATGAACAGATTATCTGATCTTTTGTTTGTGATTGCCAGATATGAAGACAAAGAATTACCTTTTGAACTAACTACTGGAGGCTAGTAAGCATATTGCCTCGTAAAAATATTAGAATAGGCATAATAGATTATGCAGCAAGCAATCTTCGAAGCGTTCAAAAAGCATTTACACACATAGGTGCTGAAGTTATCGTCTCTTCAAATGCGCAAGAGTTAAATAAGGCTGATGCATTAATTTTCCCCGGACAAGGTTCCAACGATTCTGCAATGCAAGCTTTATCAAGAGCATCTTTGATTAAGCCGATTATTGAGTTCGTAAATAATGATAGGCCTTTCCTTGGGATATGTATGGGACTACAGCTTCTAATGGAGAGCTCCGAAGAAGGGCATGAGCCTTGTCTCGGTATATACGAAGGTAAAGTTAAGAGATTTTCTGGCGAAATTAAAATACCACACATGGGCTGGAATCAACTGGAAATGACTAGAAACCATCAGGTGTTTAATGGCTTGCCAGAAAACCCATATTTTTATTTTGTACACAGTTACTATGCGGATCCGGGGGACAAAAACTTAGTTTTAGCCACAACAAATTACGGTGATAAATTTGCCAGCGCTATCGCGTCGCGTAATCTTTTAGCTGTGCAATTTCATCCTGAGAAAAGTGGTTCAATAGGTCTCGAACTTTACAGGAACTTTTTACAGTTCGTGGAGGCGAATATTTAGTGGATATTATACCTGCTATCGATATAATCAATGGCAGCTGTGTCAGGTTGTTGCAGGGCGATTATGAAAAGAAAACTACCTACTCTGAAGATCCTGTTCAAGTTGCACTAGATTGGGTTTCAAAAGGTGCAAACAGGATTCATATAGTAGATCTTGATGGCGCAAGATTGGGTAAAAGGATTGAAACGAAATCTGTGCAAAATATAGTTTCAAATGTTTCAGTGCCGATACAGTTAGGTGGAGGTATACGCGATATCAATGCTGTTCAGGAATCTATTGATCACGGTGTGGACAGGGTCATGATTGGTACTGGAGCAACTGACAAGACGCTGATCACGAAGTTATGCCAAACTGTCGATGCTGAAAGATTTTTAGTTAGTGTGGATGTTAGAGATGGGGAAGTTGTTGTGGATGGATGGACAAAATCATCTGGCCAGAGCAGCCTGGATTTTATTGCCGAACTTGAGGATTTAGGTGTTAATCGTATTATGTATACTGATACAAATCGTGATGGAACATTAACTGAACCTAATTATAATGCTGTAGAGACCCTTGTATCTTTATATAGTTTGAAAATTATCGTTGCCGGTGGAATTTCTACAGTAGATCAATTAATTCGTTTGTCTGAATATAATATTGAAGCAGCAGTTGTTGGCCGTGCGCTGTATACTGGAGACATCGAATTATCATATGCTATAAATGCCATACAATCAAAATAACTAACAGGTATAAATTTGCCACGAAAATATAATGCAAAACAAAAAGAATATTTACTGTCTCCAGATAGAGCCAAGACTCTAGACACACATAGGGTAATGTCATTTCTACCTTTAATGGTTTACCAGGATGTTGCAGATGTTGGAAGTGGCCCGGGATATTTCGCTATTCCTTTAGCCAAATTTCTATTTGATGGACAAGTGTTAGCCTTGGATGTTCATAAACAGATGTTGCAAGCGGTTAAAGATCAAGCAGATAAGTTAAAACTGAGTAATATAACTACTATTCAGTCTACCGAAGGTAAAGTTGCTTTGAACAAAGATTCGGTGGACGGTGCTCTTTTATCTTTTGTGCTTAGCGATACTGCTAAGCCTGAAAAGGTATTAAAAGACACGAAAAATGCAGTGAAAAATGGAGGATGGATGGCGATTATAGAGTGGAAAAATCATGGATTAGAAGGTGCACCCAATAAGACCGCGTTTATTGAGGAGAGCCAGTTTAAATCCATGGCTTTAAAGAGTGGTTTTAGGTTTATCGGACGATATCACGTGAGTGAATCTCATTACATGTTAGTATTTTCGACTTAAATAAAAGTTTTCACTTAGAAAACTTTACTGGATTCTACAAATGTTAACCAAAAGAATAATTCCATGTCTGGATGTAGATCAAGGCAAAGTTGTAAAGGGAGTCAATTTTGTTAACCTGAGGGATGCTGGTGATCCAGTTGAATTAGCATCTTTCTACAATCAACAAGGCGCTGATGAATTGGTTTTCTTGGATATTACTGCAAGTTCTGATGGAAGAAACACAATGGTTGATGTGGTAGAGAGTGTTTCGCAACAAGTGTTTATCCCTTTAACAGTTGGTGGAGGTATTAGATCAGTAAGTGACGTAAGAGTCATGCTTGAATCCGGTGCAGATAAAATCTCTTTTAATACTGCAGCAGTCGCTGATCCAAATTTGATAAAAAGATCATCCGACCATTTTGGAAATCAGTGTATTGTTGTTGCGGTAGACGCTAGAAGAATTCAAAGTGATTCGCGATTTAATTCAAATGGACAATCTACACCGTTGATTAATCCTGATCTATCCATTGAAAAGTCTAGTGAATGGGAAGTTTTTATATATGGCGGGCGTAAAAGTACAGGCATAGATGCTATTAAATGGGTAAAGCTTGTAACTGAGTTAGGAGCTGGGGAATTACTTGTAACCTCAATGGACTCAGATGGCATGCAGAATGGATATGACCTTAAGTTATTATCTGAGATATCTAAGCATGTTTCTGTTCCAGTGATCGCCAGTGGAGGGGCGGGAAATCTTGATCATCTTTCCGATGCAATTATTGAAGGCAATGCCGACGCTGTGCTTGCAGCCAGTATATTTCATTTTGGAACATACAGTATCGAACAAGCGAAGCAACATATGCATGCAAAAGGAATACCGATAAGGCTTTAAAAACTTTTAAACGTTTTAATGATGAGCATTTAAGGAAAAATATAATGATCAAACTTAATCAAAACGGATTAATACCGGCGATCGTACAAGACAATAAAACAGGAGATGTTCTTATGATGGGCTGGATGAGTCGAGAATCCATAGAAAGGACTCTCGGTTCTACAGACTTGTGGTTTTATAGTCGGAGCCGTAATGAGTTATGGAAAAAAGGAGAGACATCAGGTAATTCTGTGAAGGTAATTAGTATGGTTCCTGATTGTGATTCGGATGTTTTATTGATTAAGGCTGAAGCCATCGGACCTGTCTGCCATACCGGACAAGAAAGTTGTTTCCACTCAGAATCTCTTGCTAAAGTGCCTCAAATGGAAAAGGAAGATATTGGACCAGGTATTTTGCAAGAATTATACTCTGTGATTCAGGACAGAAAAGACTCAAAGATTGCTAATAGTTATACGGTTGATCTGTTGGACCAAGGCGTAGAGAGAATTGGTCAAAAAGTTGTGGAGGAAGCGGGTGAAACGGCAATAGCAGCAGCTGTAGGGAAGTCTGACAGATTACCAGAAGAGGTTGCTGATCTTTTGTATCATACCCTTGTTTTAATAGCTGCCTCAGGAATCGATCTTAATTCTGTTTGGCAGACTCTCGCATCTCGTCGTGGCTGATTGCTTCTTGCATCGCGACGATAGCCACCTCTATTTGATCGGGTTCAGGCTGGCGAGTAGTAAGGCGCTGTAGAACTAGACCGGGAACAGAAATAACCTTTAGCAGTGGATTACCTGAGTAAACTCCACTTAGTCTGATTGCCTCGTAACTTGCTGCAGCTATTGCAGGTATTAGAACAATTCTTGAAGTTATAAGCCACCATAAAGGGTCTCTTGGTATAAATGCGAACACTACTATCGCGACTAACATAACTACTAGTAAAAATGCAGTTCCGCAACGAGGATGAGCGGTTGGATATTTGGATACGGATTCAGTTGTAAGTTTTTCTCCATTTTCGTAAGCATGAACTGCCATGTGTTCAGCACCATGATACATAAAAACTCTACGTATATCTTCGGTTCTACCGATTATGATCACGTATAACAGAAACAGAATTAGACGAATTACACCCTCTAATATATTTGCTAATAAATTAGAGTCAACCAAACTTTCGAAGCCTTTACTAGCGAACACAGGCAGCAAGAAAAAGAATCCAATCGCAAATGACAGCGAAAGAACCAGCATCAAAATTATTGACCCTTTTCCGAACTCTTCATCTTCGCCTGCAGCCACATTGGCTGAATAAGTTAAAGCTTTCATTCCGATTGTGAGTGTTTCAGCCATTACTAAAACACCTCGAATAAATGGAATTTTTCTAATAAAACTATTAAACCAAGAACTTATTGGCTCTGTATGGGTGGAAATGGTTCCTTGTGGGTTTCTAACTGCGACCGAGACTATATGCATTCCTCGGATCATAACTCCCTCAATTACTGCCTGGCCACCATATATGATTTTTTGATCCATGATATTTGTGGCTAAGTGAGATCTGACCTAAAGGTTATGGAAAAAATTAATAAATTCAACTTAGGTTGTATCGGCGCTTCATTCGGTCGACACGCCCTTCTGTATCAACGATACGCTGCTCACCTGTATAGAAAGGATGACATTTATTGCACAATTCCACTTTAAGTTCTGACTTAGTCGAGCCTGTAATAAATACCTCTCCACATGAGCAAACTACCTTGGCTTTGCTGTGATATTCAGGATGTATTCCTTGTTTCATAATTAATTAGTCACTTGTACATATATTTCATTGATAACTTTTATTTTGAATCGTTAAAACTTAGGCGTAGACACTAACCCGTTTTTTATCTTTCGTATCATGTTCAAATTTTATACTGCCATCTATTAATGCGTAGAGAGTGTGGTCTCTTCCAATACCAACGTTGTTTCCGGGTCGAATTTTTGTACCACGTTGTCGCACAATTATTGAACCAGCGGTAGCAAATTGCTTGTCATACAATTTAATTCCTAGTCTTTTGCCTGCACTATCCCGCCCATTGCGGGTACTACCGGCTCCTTTTTTATGTGCCATAGTGAAGCACTCCTAATTGGTTTATATGTTAAGTTAAATTAAGAAATCTCAGTTATTTTTAAATCGGTGTAAGGTTGACGATGACCGTTTTTTCTTCTGTACCTAGTCTTAGCTTTATACTTAAAAACAGTTATTTTTTTATCCCTGCCGCTAGAAACTATTGTGGCAGTAACTGAACTCTTGTCGATCAATGGTTCACCAAACATGGCAACACCATTTACTGACTTCATTAAAACTTCATCTAAAATTATTACGTCACCCGCTTCTCCAGGTAATGTTTCTACTCGGATTAAGTCACCAGGGCTTACCCTGTATTGCTTTCCACCTGTTTTTACTATGGCATAGTCGGACAACGTAATTACTCCAGGAAATGTAAAATTGATTCTTAAGCTTTAGAGAATTTTATAAAATCTATTCAAACTTTAATTTTAGAATTCCGTAGGGCTCCCGGTCAAGCTAAACCAAGTCTAAATCTTAACTAATAGCTAAATATGAAATTGTTTGTTCGAGCACATATATAAATTATGTGATATCAAATACTTTCTTAGGAAGCCACTGTTCTAGTAATTGATTGTACTTAATTAGCGCAACAAATTTGTTATCCGAATCATATACTCTCATCAATTCATCATCTATACCTGCGGGAAACTCAAGGTTGATGGGCAGTGATTGTCCTGTTTTCACCAACTTTATATCGGTTTCAGTTAGACTCACTTTTTTTAAATGTTGTAATGCCGAGTCTGCTGGGAAAAGGATTTTTTTGTAATTTGCTCCACTTAATAGTTCCCTTGCCTTTTCTAGTGTTACGCAATCGTCTAGAGAAAATGGACCAGTTCTTATTCGCCGTAAATCTTTTAAATGCGCTCCAGCACCTAAAATTTGCCCGATATCATGGGCTAAAGATCTCATATAGAATCCCTTTCCACATTTAACAAAAATTTTTGCAAAAGGCTCTTGATATGAATGCAGTTTTATTTCGAAGACCTCAACTGGCCTAGGCTCCACGATAACTTCCTCACCTCTTCTCGCCATGTCATACAATCGTTCACCATTTTTTTTGAGAGCACTGTAAATCGGGGGTGTCTGCTGAACTCGTCCTAGGAACTTATATAAAGCCGACTGGACATCTTCCGGACTAATTGAACTAGTTGGTTTTTGAGATATTGTTTCTCCAAAGTTGTCATAAGTATTTGTCTCAGTTCCAAATTCAACTAATCCTTCGTATTCTTTGCTTGAATCTATCAAGAATTCTGTTAATCGAGTTGCTTGGCCAATGCATATAGGTATTACTCCAGTAGCAAATGGGTCTAATGTTCCAGTGTGACCAACCTTTTTCTGGCCAATAGCTTTTTTTACTTGACGCACAACTTCCATTGAAGTTATCCCATGAGGCTTGTCGACAGGCACAATGCCATGTATCGATATTGGATTAAGTTTGTTTTTTTTCGTTATCATATCCAGTCACAATTTGACTGATCTTTTCAGTTAGCAAAGATCCCTCTGAAAGCGAATTATCGATTCGGAACTTTAATGTGGGCGTGGATTTAATTTTTAATTTATTTGAAATGTTTTTTGATATGAAACCAGATGCATTATTTAGTGCTTTGATCGTTGATCTTTTTGTATCGCTATCACCATAAATACTTATATATACTTTTGCAGATCTAAGGTCCCTTGCAGTATCAACGTCTATTACGCTAACTATTGAGGTTAGCCTGGGATCTTTCAGTACCGTTAAAATTATTGAACTTATTTCTTGACGAAGAGTGGAATTTACTCTGTCGATACGCCATGTCATTTTATAGGCCTAACTTGTTATTAGTTTTTGCTAACTTGTTCGGACCGATGTGCTTCTAAAACATCGCCCTCTTCAAATTCATTGAATCCATTAACTAGAATTCCGCCCTCATTGCCATTGGATACTTCTTTGACATCGTTTTTAAAATGTTTCAAGCTGATTATAGATCCTTCATGTATATGCTCGCCATTACGTATAATATGAATTGTAGATTCGCGAGTAATTTTCCCTTTGTTGACATAAAAGCCTGCGATAGTGCCTTTACGCCCAATCTCAAAAGTTTCCCTAACTGCTGCTTCGCCTTCAATTACATCTTTGAAAACAGGCTCGAGTAATCCATGTAGCGCTTTAGCAATATCATCGGTTAAATCGTAGATCACTTTGTATGTTCTTATATCTATGCCTTCTTGGGCAGCAAGAGCTGATGCTCCAGGCTGTAATTCAGAATTGAAACCAATTATTATTGCGTCTGATGCGGAAGCCAACATAACGTCGTTTTCAGTAATACCACCAGCTGATGCCCGTATAATTTTTATTTTCGATTGTTCGTCACTTAAGCTGTTAAGCATATTTAAAACCGCGTCGACGCTACCTTGTACATCTGTCTTGATTATCAGGTTCATATATTTGGTCATACCTGATTCAATACGCGTATAAGCATCTTCAAGAGTAGTGGTTTGATGTGAAGCCTGTTGCTCGTGCTCTATTACCATTTGTTTTGCAGTTTTTTCATCCGGAGCAACATTAAATATGTCTCCTGCTTCGGGCAAACCTGAAATACCAAGTATCTCAACAGGTGTTGAAGGTCCTGCATGATCCACTTTATATCCTTGATCATTTAGCATCGCTTTAACTCTGCCTCTCAAATTACGGATTGTAATATGGTCACCGACGTGTAGTGTGCCCGTTTGTATGAGAGCAGTAGCAACGGGCCCCCGTCTTTTATCGAGGCGGGCTTCTACCACCACGCCTGATGCCAATTTTTGAGGATTACCTTTTAATTCTGCCATTTCTGCCAAAAGTTGAAGGTTTTCAAGCAAATCCGGTATTCCATCCTTTTTGGTTGCTGAGACGGGGACGCTGATAATATCTCCTCCCCAATCTTCTACAAGCAGATCTCTTTCAGAAAGTTGCCGTTTTATTTTTTCGGGATCCGCTTCCGGTTTGTCCATCTTGTTTATACATACCAACATGGGTACACCCGCTGCGATTATATGGTCAATTGCCTCCTGCGTTTGAGGCATAAGCCCATCGTCAGCTGCTACGACTAGAACCGCTATATCCGTTACTTGAGCTCCACGTACCCTCATGGATGTAAAAGCTTCATGACCGGGTGTGTCTAGAAATGTAATTAATTTTTCATTGTGTTTAACCTGATAGGCTCCGATGTGTTGCGTAATTCCACCTGCTTCAGCATCCACAACTTTTGTCTTTCTAATTGCATCGAGTATTGTGGTTTTACCATGATCAACGTGACCTAAGATGGTTATAACTGGAGGCCTGTCTACTAAGTCCTTCAAATCATCGACATCGGTTGATGGAACAATTGATGTGGCATCATGAGTTTCTTCTTCAGGTTCATATACGTCAAATCCGAAAGATTCTGCGACATCAGCAGCAAGCTCATAATCTAATACATCATTGATGGTATACATGTGACCTAAACGCATCAGTTGTTTAATTAGGTCTATAGAACCGATTTTCATCATTTCTGCGAGGCTTGCTACTGTAATCGCGTTGGGGATTTCCAATGCAGGCGGTTCTGCTTCAGATACCGGTGGATCAACTGAAATATTTTGAGTAGATTTTGTGCTATCAGTAGTTTCTTTAACTATTTTTTTTGCCATTTTTTGAGATTTATTCTTTAAAAGACGTTCTTAATTGTTCTGTTATCGAAGCTGTATTATCTTTTGTCACTATTGTTTTTAGACTGTAGGATAACTTACCAGCATCAAGTTGTGTCAGTCTACAACCTTTTGATGAGCAGATATATATTCCCCTTCCATCAAGACGGGCTTCTAAATCTAACTTAACTTCGCCTTCTACAGCCGCTAACCTAATCATAGTTCGCTTAGGGTTTTTCTCCCTGCAAACTATGCAAGTTCTCTGTGGAAGCTTTTTGACGCTAGTCAGGATAGCCACCTCGTTTCATGCCTCCTGATTCAATATTTATTAATCAGCGAGCAGTTCTTGGCCGACGCTTTCTTGTTCCTCTCCGCTTTGTAGGGCCATTTTTATATAGTTCTTCAATATCTTCGGCGAATCTAATTTGGCCAGGATCCACAGGTACCGCGGGTTTACGAATATTCCATACCTCCTCTGATAACTCAGCTGCTGATTTCGCTGGTTCGATTGGTTCATCAGATGTATCTGAATCCTCTTTGTCATCAGACGATAAATCTACCTCAGCTACAGCTGCAATAAGTTCTTTCTCTACTTTAGATTCTTCGGCAACTGTTTCGGTGTCCTCAGTCTCCTTATCCTCCGATTCTATTTCCTCACTCTGGGCTGCTTCATCTGATTCAATAGCATCGTCAGCTTTATCCTCTGCCTTAACTTCTTGTTCAGTTACTTCGGGTTCGACAGCTGTTGTTTCGTCTGGAGTTTCAGGCGCTTCAGAAGTGACCTTTTCTGGTTTTGCATCTTCAATTGCAGCAGGCTCTATAGGTTCTTCTCCTGCAACTTCAACATCACTTTTAATATCAACTTTCCAGCCAGTGAGTTTCGCTGCTAATCTCGCATTTTGACCCTCTTTTCCTATTGCTAAAGAAAGAGTGTTTTCTGGTACTACGGCAGTCGCTGATAGATCATCCTGAACAAGATCAACTCTTAATACTTGTGAAGGACTAAGAGCATGAGAAATAAATACTATTGGATTTTCGTCCCATTGAACGACATCAATTTTTTCTCCATGTAATTCATTCACAATATTTTGTATTCGTATGCCTCGGAGGCCTACACACGAACCTACTGGGTCTACGCCTTCTTGGCTTGCGTGTACAGCAACCTTGCTTCGAGCACCTGGCTCACGAGCGATAGCTTTTATTTCAACAGATCCGTTGTATATTTCTGGAACTTCCATTTCGAACAAACGTCTAAGAAGATCGTCATCTGCTCGAGAAATTATTAACTCAGGTCCTTTAATAGACCTCTCTAAAGACTTTAGAAGTACCTTAATTTTTTGGCCAACACGATAACGTTCAGTTTGTATTTGCTCAGACAGAGGTAAGATGGCTTCAGCCCTGCCCATTTCACAAACTACGTGTTTGGAATCAACCCGCTGCACATTAACCGTGTATACATCGCCCTCTTTATCGGCATATTCTTCGTAGACTAATTCTCTTTCAGCTTCTCTCAGCCGCTGGAGTACTACCTGTTTAGCAGTTTGAGCTGCTATTCTGCCCGCACTGGCTGGCAGTTTTTCGTAGGCAACATTCTCACCCACTGTAATGTCAGCTTGATATTTCCTCGCATCTTTTAATGTGATTTCGAGTAGGTCATTTTCTACTTCATCGACTACTTTTTTTAGCAGATATACACTGACATCCCCAGTGCCAGGATCTAGTTTCACAGATATCTCTTGTCCTGTTTCTATACTGTCTTTCCGGAATGCAGAAACTAATGCTGCTTCTATTGCCGACAATACAATGTCTCTAGGCAAGTTTCTTTCAGCTGCAAGCTGGGTTAATGCGATTAAGAAATCACTTTTCATTTTTATAATTGCCCCATTAATTAACAAAAGTGGGGTTTGGCCCCACTTTGTTTTCCACCGTCATAAAAGTTGTGCTTAAAGTATATCAAGAAGCACTATTACTAACAATATATCGAATCAACAAAAATAGGGTAATAATTGAAATAAACAAGTAGTATTTATAACTAATGAAATTTTCTCTAAAAATATCAACTATTGTTCTTTTAGTAACAATTCTGTTTACATTGAGTTGTAGTACTCGTGATTCTGAATCGATTTTGGTTTTTGCAGCTGCTAGCCTTGATGATGCACTTAAAACGATAAAAGTATCATATGAATCGGAGAATGGGGCCAGAATAACATTTAGTTTTGGTGGGTCTCAAAAACTTGCTAGACAAATATCTCTGGGTGCTAAACCAGACGTAATATTGTCCGCGGGGCTTGCTCCAATTAATTTCCTCGATGATCGTAATTTACTTAATGATCGACGATATAATGTTTTAACCAATGACCTCGTTCTAGTTGCTCGTCCTGATATCGGGAGTCGAATACAAAATTTAAAAGATTTGCAGTCTAGTGTAATTTCAAAAATCGCAGTGGCTGATCCAGATACTGCACCTGCCGGGGTATATGCTGTGCAGGCGCTTAATAAAGCGAATCTAAGGGAAAATTTATCGTCGAAGATAGTTGCGGGCGAAAATGTCAGGATAGCACTAACATATGTTGAACGCGGGAATGCCGATGTAGGAATCGTCTACCGGACTGACGCTAAACTTGCGGAGGATCTGTCTATCTTAGATATAATCCCCTTAGAGGCCTATGATCAAGTTTTATATGTTGCTGCTACAACCAAGGGAGCCAGGAATATTGGAGAAGCTATGAACTTTTGTGAATTCTTGCTAGGGGAAGAGGCTCGTGCAATTTTTACAGATCACGGATTTTCGTTTCCTTAATATGCTATTGCCATTAGACTGAGTGATATTGAACCGATATGTATTTAGAAATTATATTACTTTCATTTCAGGTTTCTATAATCGCAACACTGATGAATATTGTTCCGGCTGTCGGGGTGGGATGGTTCTTAGTTAAACGGAACACGCCGATTAATTTTTTAATCGACTTAATCGTCTCATTACCTTTGGCGTTGCCACCAGTGATTATTGGTTTTTTTCTCCTCACTAGTTTGAGCAATTCCAGCCCTTTAGGTGAATTAAGTCAAATTATATTTGGCAAAGATATTGTTTTTACTTGGTTTGCAGCTGCTATTGCAGCAGCAGTTGTATCTTTTCCGCTTATGGTTAGATCAATTATGGTAGGCATAGCTGACGTGGATGATCGTCTTGAACAAAGCGGAAGGATATTGGGTGCGGGCGCTTGGAGGGTGTTTTTTACGATAACAGTTCCCTTGGCTTATAAGGGTATTCTTGCAGGGCTACTCATCGGATTTGTGAGGGCTTTTAGTGAATTTGGTGCGACTATCGTTGTCGCTGGTTCGATATCAGGTTCAACTGAAACTTTACCAGTAGCAATCTATGGCCGGATACTCACCGGTAAAGATGGCGAGGTTTTCGAATTGATTGGTATAAGTATTTTGTTCGCCGTCGTTACGTTGTTAATCCATAATTGGTTGATGAATAAATACAGTTATTCAGGGGGCGGTAAATAATGATGGCTGAAGAATCACAGGCTCATGTAATAGGAGCCTTTTACATAAAGAAGAAATACATGAGCTTTAACTTGTCCATTAAAGCATACTTGAAACCAGGTATAACTGCTGTATTCGGCAATTCAGGGAGCGGTAAAACAACTTTATTAAACTGTTTATCCGGCCTGACTCAACCTGATGAAGGATATGTGCGATTAGATGGTCAAGAGTTATTTGACTCTGATTTAAAAATTAATGTTAAACCTGAAAAAAGAAGAATTGGATATGTATTGCAAGATTCGCTGATTTTCCCTCACATCTCGGTTTTAGATAACATAAATTATGGGTATAAGCTTGTCCCGCAGCGCGAGAGAAAAATCGAACCTTATGACTTGATCAGTATTATGGGACTATCAGATGTTTTAGACCGACATCCCACGGAACTTTCTGGTGGTGAAGCTAGGCGAGTGGCTGTAGCAAGAGCTTTGGCAATTTCTCCAAAAGTATTAATGTTAGATGAACCAATGCAAGGCTTGGATTTTGGTGTGAGAGGTTCGATAATTCGTTATCTAAATCGAATCGAAAACGAATTAAATATACATATGATATTAGTTTCCCATTCGATTTCAGAGGTTTTGTCGCTTGCTCAGAATGTTATTTTACTCGATAAAGGAACAAAGGTTTTACAAGGCCCTGTGAACGAATTATTGTCTAGTAAGATTTTGACTAATGTAATTGACATGGCAGAGTTAGAGAATGTTTTTGAAGCAACTGTTAAAGATAGTGGTCAAGATTCAGGAATAGGAATAATTATCGCGGATTCTTTGGTGCTGGAAGTTGCTGCGTTTAAAGCTAAAAGCGGGGCAAAAGCTATGGCATCTATTAGAGCAAATGACATAATTGTCTCGAAACGACCGCCACAAGGTTTGAGCGCGCGAAATGTAAAAACAGGTGTTGTAACAGAAATTGTCGGCTCAACTAACGGGACCGTAATCCACGTTGACATAGGCATAATTTTGTTAGTAGAGATCACTGGTAGGTCTTTGGTGGAGTTAGACCTGCAAGTAGGTTCGGAGGTTCATTTGATAATCAAAGCCAATTCAATAGTTGTTGCTGAAATCAACTAATCCAAAGTTAAAAAATTAATCTACTCAACGATGACCAGTTAAAGTGTTGTAAAGTATTAATTAGAAAACAATTTATTTTTGGTTGCTGATTTGCATAAATATTTAGCTAGATTGGATTTATCTATGAGAGAGACGCGCAGTTTGATCTGTGTGGGATTAGACCCTGTCATCTCAAAAATGCCAATCACGGACATCACAAAATTTAATTGCGAAATTATTAATTCCACTGCCGAACATGTTTGTGCATACAAACCAAATCTTGCATTTTATGAATCGATGGGGATTGAAGGTATGAAACATCTTGATGCCACACTCAAACACATACGCACCCATGCTCCTCATGCAATCATAATCGGTGACGGCAAGAGAGGAGATATACCCAGTACCAGCGAAGCATATGCTCATGCAATGTTTAATCAGTGGGATTTTGATGCAACAACTGTCAACGCGTATGGAGGTATTGAATCTCTACAACCATTTTTAGAATATGGAGATAAATGCGTTTATATATGGTGCAGGTCATCTAATCCTGGCGCTTTGGAATTCCAAGATTTAATTATTCAACACGGCAATAATAAATCTATTAAGTTGTTTGAACAGATTGCTTTAAGCGCTAGTGAAACTAAGGCTAAAGCGGTAATTGGCATAGTCGCAGGAGCATCTTACCCGCATGAACTTTATGATTTAAGAAGCCAGGCGCCAGATATACAAATTTTATCTCCGGGTATAGGTGCACAAGGCGGTGATTTAAAAGCTGTAATTCAAAATGGGGTAGATAAGGCAGGAAGGGGTTTGATGATTAATGCTTCGAGATCAATACTTTACTCCACACAATCCTCTGCTAAGTATGGCAATGCAGCGAATGTAGCCGTTAAAACTCTAAAGGATGACATAAATAAATTTCTCTGTGAAAATGGATTTGATTGGTAGGTTTTCTAGTACCGCTTAATAAAAACAGTTTTCGTTGACACTGTGGAAAAGTCAACTTTAGAATTGTAAGCAAATAGATCAGTAAATTGTTATCGAAATACTTTGATCATTTGTAATCGTATTTGATAGAAGGAGAACACTTTTTTGCGCGAAATGTTGATTGATAGCATCAGAGTTAGTTTAATGAATTATCAAAGAGTGGTTATTCTTAAGGTGAAAGATGCAGATCGTTATTTACCTATTTGGATTGGCGCCTCTGAAGCTGATGCAATAGCAGTTAAGCTTCAGGATGTCGCCATATCTAGACCGCTAACTCATGATTTGATTGGAAGCATAATTAATTCTCTTGGTGCAAAAGTTAACGGAATAATTGTATCTGATCTCGATCAAGATACATTCTATGCAAAAGTTATTTTGGCTATTAATGGAGATACGATGGAGGTTGACTCTCGTCCGAGTGACGCGATCGCTTTAGCAGTTCGCACATCTGCCCCAATATTTGCTGATGAATCTGTGCTTGAAAAAGCTGGAGTAGATATGGATGCAGAAACCGGGAAACCTAAACAGTTTACTGGTTCAAGCCAAGCAACTCCTTTACGAGATGAAGAGCTCAAAAGCTTATCCGCGTTCACGGAATTTGTGTCGACTTTGGATTTGGATGATCTTGGTGATACGAGTCCTGAAGAGGGTGATCCTGGGGATCAACCAGTGGAATCATAAATGAGTAATAGGTGGTACAGGGATCAAGCTCTTTACCGCAGTTTTTACATTGTGATAAACTTTTCAATCGAAGCCAATTTGGTCAAGGAGTTTCTCACTAAGTGGGATATTAAAACCATTGATCGATAAGGCAAAAAATTCGAAAAAAACCTATCTGGTCGCGAGGCTTATTGGCATCGGCTGGTTTGTTGCAATTCTGATTGCAGGCGGTGCTTTCGGAGGTTATTTTTTGGATAGATTTGTCGGTTCGAGTCCTGGATTCACAATTGCTGGAGTAATACTGGGTTTGGCTCTATCGGTTTTTGGGATGTATAGGATGCTGACGGCGACTTTAGATAATTAGTCTTTAGCTTAAGAAGCTTAATAAATAAGGGTTACATAATTGAAATTGCTTAAAAAGCCAAAACTCCTAATCGCAATCATTGTGTTCGGATCCTTATTTATAGTTGGGCTTGCTGGAGGTGGTTTAGGAGATGCATTCGGTCTTGGCTTCCTGGGAGCTCCATTAGCTGCTTTACAGTTGCCAGCAGAGCCAATTTCAAGCGATCCAAATATAGGCGGTTTCCATATAACTAATACGATGATCACAACGTGGATCACTATTGGTATTTTACTAATACTCGGATTCGTTGCGTCGAGAAAAATAAAAGAAGTTCCTAGTGGTTTTCAAAACATTTTTGAAGTAATTATTGAATATTTCCAGAAGTTGGGAGTAGGGGTTTCGGGTAAACGCTCAGCGCAGTATATACCACTAGTCCTGACGATTTTCCTATTCATACTCATTTCAAATTGGATCGGTATTCTTCCAGGATTTGGCACTATAGGTTGGATAGAAGACCCGCATCTAGCTATACATCATGCTGAAAAGAAAGATAAAGAGTTATCTAAAGTGAAACTCAATATATTTAATGGCAGTGGAAATGTTGGAGTACTAGGTTTCGGCTCTGTTTCAGAAACTATTACAGCAGAAGAGTGGGAACATGATCATGATATTGTCGAAGATGGGAAGCAGGCAGGAATACTGATTCCATTCCTTAGGTCCGCAAACACAGATATTAATACAACTTTAGCTATAGCTCTAGTTGCAATGTTTTTTGTTCACTTTTGGGCTCTGAGGACTCTGGGTTTCTTTTCTCACGCAACAAAATATATTAACTTTAAGCAAGGGCCTATCTGGTTTGCGGTAGGTATTTTGGAGCTGATCAGTGAAGTGGGCAGAGTGATCAGTTTCACATTTAGGTTGTTTGGAAATATCTTTGCAGGCGAGGTATTGTTGTTTGCGATGGCATTCCTTATTCCTATTATCGGAATTATGCCATTTTTAGGACTAGAATTGTTCGTTGGTTTAATACAAGCATATGTTTTCTCCATGCTGACGCTAGTGTTTGCTAGTGTTGCTGGGGCGGCACATGATGATCATTAGAATCGTATAGACAGATTAAATAAATAAACCTTAGGAGGTTAACTGTTATGGAAGGTGATGTAGCTAGTTTAGGAGCAGGAATTGCTATGGGTGTCGGAGCTTTAGGTCCTGGCATCGGTATCGGTCTTTTAGCTTCAAGCGCAATGCAGTCTATTGGACGTAATCCAGAAGCTGGTGGTTTGATTCAGCAGAACATGATTTTGGCGATTGCGTTTACTGAAGCTATAGCTATCTATGCTTTGGTAGTCGCTATCATTATTAAATTCGTGTAATCAAGTTAGTGGCCGACAGACTTTCGGCCACACTAAAATTTTAGAAGGTATTTTATGGATGCACTAGGAATAAATCTGCCTGGTTTAGTAACGCAGCTCGTAAGCTTTGCGATACTGTTTGCCGTGTTGTGGATGCTGTTATATAAACCGATATCCAAAGCAATGGGAGATAGGTCAAAAAAGATACAAGATAGTTTAGAGGCCGCAGATAAAGCACGCGAAGAAGTAAATTCTTCGAAAGAAGCTATGGAAAAGCAAATCGCTGAGTCTCGAGCTGAGGGCCAGAAAATGATTGCGAACGCGAAAGATATTGCTGATAAATTTAAAGAAGAGGAATTAGCTAAAGCCCGGGAAGAGATTAACGCAGAAAAGCAAAGGGCTGAAGCTGATATTCAAAGAGAAAGAGATGCAGCGATAGACGGCCTCAGAAGGGAATTCGCATCGATAGTTGTCGATGCAGCAGAGAAAATCGTGGAAAAATCGATTGATCAGTCTAAACATACAGATCTGATTGATAAGGTTGTAAAAGAGAGTTCTGCATTGAGAAAAGATAAGTGATTATGAAGTTAAAAATTAGCTTGAGGAATAATTAAAAATGCCGGCTATTGCAACAAAAAGATATGCACAGGCAGCGTTTGACATTGCCCTTAAAGATGGACAATTAGACTCATGGACAAAAGATATGGACATGATTCAAGGTTTGCTTTCCAATGAAGGGCTTACTGAATTGTTTAATTCTCCAAGGTTGCCATTAGCTAAAAAACTTCAAGTGCTGGATAAATTAACATCGGGAAAGGTTAATTCATCTTCAAGGAACATGATTGCATTGTTAGTTAACAGGAATGCAGTCGACGGACTCCCTGAGATCGTCGATCATTTCACAGGATTAGTTGACGAACACAATAAAGTGGCCAGGGGAAATATAATTTCGGCCGTTCCTTTAAACGATAAACAGTTAAGTAAGATAAAAGAATCATTACAGGGATTGATTGAAAATGAATTGATTCTTTCTAACACTGTGGATAATTCAATCATAGGTGGGATGGTGGCTCGTATCGGTGACAAATTAATTGACGCTTCTTTAAAGTACAAAATTACCAAGATGAGAAGCGATTTAGTTAGGTAATAATATAAAGTAAATCCGGGAGAAAAAAATGGCAGGTAAGGGACAGGATATAGCGGCCGTAATAAAAAAACAGATTGAAGACTTTGGGAGTGATCTCACACTCGTTGACGTCGGTACCGTTATTGAAGTGGGAGATGGGGTTGCTCGAGTACATGGATTGTCTGGAGTTAGCTACTCTGAACTTCTTGAATTTGAAGGTGGTGTGACTGGTCTGGCTATGAATCTAGAAGAAGATTCCGTGGGAGCTGTTATTCTGGAAGACCCACTCTCAGTGCAAGAAGGTTCCGAGGTAAGAAGTACTGGCAAAATCATTGAAGTCGCTGTGGGCGAAAAACTGATAGGTAGAGTCGTTGATTCTCTAGGGGAGCCAATTGATGGTAAAGGTCCGACTGGATCCACTGAGACGATGCCTGCGGAGATTGTGGCTCCGGACGTTGCTTCACGAAGCCCTGTAAACACTCCTGCTGCAACTGGCATTAAAGCAGTGGATGGGATGATACCCATAGGAAGAGGCCAAAGAGAACTGATAATTGGCGACAGATCTACTGGAAAGTCAATGATCGCAATTGACACGATAATCAATCAAAAAGGTGGAGACTTGACCTGTGTTTATGTGGCTGTTGGACAGAAAGCTTCCAAAGTCGCCCAAACAGTCGCAATGCTGGAGAAATATGGAGCTATGGAACACACCATTGTGGTAGCTGCAAACTCAGCAGATCCAGCAGCAATGCAATATCTAGCACCTTATGCTGGTTGTGCTATGGCAGAGTATTTTATGAATCAAGGTAAAGATGCACTTATAGTCTATGATGATTTAACTAAGCACGCATGGGCATATAGGCAAATGTCACTTTTACTGAGGCGACCGCCAGGTCGTGAAGCATATCCAGGAGATGTCTTCTATTTGCACAGTCGTTTGTTGGAGCGAGCTGCGAAGTTGGATAAATCTAGCGGCGGTGGTTCAATAACGGCCTTACCCATTATTGAAACGACTGCTGGCGATGTTTCGGCATATGTCCCAACAAATGTTATATCTATTACGGATGGACAGATCTATCTGGAATCTGAATTATTCAACTCCGGCATACGACCAGCGATTAATGCTGGGTTGTCAGTATCTCGTGTTGGAGGCTCAGCACAGACTAAAGCAATGAAATCTGTTGCAGGAGGATTGCGGATCCAGTTAGCTCAATATAGAGAGCTAGCCACATTTGCCCAATTCGGAACCGAAGACCTTGATGAAGCGACTAGAGCACAGCTTGCTAGAGGTCAGCGCGCGGTTGAGATTTTAAAACAAGATCAAAATAAACCACTAAGTGTAGCCGATCAGGTTATCGTAATGTATGCCTTGTCAAATGGATACTTGGATGAGGTAGAGGTGGAAAAGATACAAGAGGCAGAAGAATCGCTGGGCAGCTTTATGCAATCAAGCCATACTGAGATCATGAAAACTATTAATGATTCTGGTGAATTAGATGAAGGCGTTACGAACAAGCTTGATAAAGCTCTCGAAGAATTCAAAAAGACTATGGTTGGTTAAAATTGGCTTCAGCACAACAATTAAAACGCAGAATTAAGAGCGTAGATAATACTTCGAAAATAACAAAAGCGATGTCTATGATTGCTGCTTCGAAAATGACTCGAGCTCAGCAAATGGCTTTGCAAGGTCGTCCATATGCTGAACGTATGATGAGTTTATTATCAGATTTGGCGGCTCAACCACAATTCGAAGATGACCCACATCCGCTTTTGACACCTCGAGAAATAAAAAGGATTGGCGTTATCGTTATAACGCCTGATCGTGGTCTTACAGGCGGTTTGAATACCGCTGTTAATCGGTTCGCTGCTCAGCACATACTAAATTCTGGGCATGAAGCTGAAGTAGTTGCTGTTGGCAAGAAAGCCAGAGACTTCTTTGGACGAACATCTAATCTTAAAGCAGTATTCACCGATATGGGTGACCGACCATCTGTAGACGCTATGACACCGATCACCAAAGTTGTTGTGGATGAGTACACTCAAGGCAACATAGATGCTGTTTATGTGGTTTATTCAAAATTTGTGAATACTACGGTTCAAAGACCGGAATTAATGACTATATTACCAGTTGAACCTGCAGAATTAGAGAACAAGGATAAAGTGGGTTACATTTATGAACCTGATTCTAGTCATGTGTTAAACGAATTATTGCCTCGTTATATTGAGATGGAGATTTATCATTCAATATTGGAATCCATCGCGAGTGAGCAGTCTGCTCGCATGGTCGCAATGAGAAATGCTACAGACAATGCGCTCGAAATGAAATCTGATTTAACGTTAGAAATGAATAAAGTAAGACAAGAGTCTATTACAAGTGAACTGCTGGATATCGTAGGTGGGGTAGCAGCAGTAGAGGGATAGAACAAAATAATTAAGTCTTTTAATTTAGGAGAAATTGATGTCTAGTGGAAAGGTAAGCCAAGTAATTGGAACCGTAGTTGACGTGGAATTCCCTGCTGAGGAAATGCCAGCGATATTTAATTCGGTTGAAACAAAAATAGGAGACCAGAGGCTAGTACTCGAAGTTGAGCAGCATATTGGTAATAACCGTGTTAGATGCTTAGCGATGGGTGCCACAGAAGGTCTAACGAGAGGAGTGGAAGTAGTTGATACAGGCAGTCCTATATCTGTTCCTGTAGGCGATCCAACCTTAGGCAGATTATTTAATACTCTAGGTGAAACACTTGATGGCCTCGGTGAGATAAAAGATAGTGAAACATGGCCGATTCATAGACCAACACCGTCATTCGAAGATCAAGCTACAGAAGTAGAGGTTCTGGAGACGGGTGTGAAAGTAATGGACCTTATAACTCCATTTACTAAGGGCGGTAAAATTGGAACATTTGGTGGTGCTGGAGTAGGAAAAACAGTTATTATTCAGGAGTTAATTAGAAACATTGGTACTGAGCATCAAGGTGTTTCAGTATTTGCAGGTGTGGGGGAAAGATCTCGTGAAGGCAATGATCTTTGGCATGAGATGCAGGAATCTGGTGTAATTGATAGTACGGTTCTTGTTTTTGGACAAATGAATGAGCCTCCTGGAATTAGGGCAAGAGTTGCTTTAAGTGGACTCACAATGGCTGAATACTTCAAGGAACAAAGAGGTCAAGATGTATTGTTATTTGTAGACAATATATACAGATATATCTTGGCAGGCATGGAAGTTTCTGCATTGCTAGGCCGTATGCCTTCAGCTGTAGGCTATCAGCCAACCTTATCTACAGAAATGGGAGATCTTCAAGAGAGAATCACTTCGAGTAAAACTGGTTCAATAACATCATTGCAGGCCATATACGTACCGGCAGATGATTATACCGATCCCGGTATTGTGACTACTTTTGGTCATTTAGATGCTGTAGTTGCATTAGAGAGATCAATTGCTGAGCTTGGTTTATATCCAGCGGTCGATCCTTTAACAAGTTTCTCAAGGATACTAGAGCCAAGTATTGTTGGTCAGGAGCATTATGATGTTGCTCGAAATGTACAGCAAGTTTTGCAGAGGTACAGAGATCTTCAGGATATTATTGCCATTCTTGGAATGGAGGAATTATCAGATGAAGATAGGACGATAGTGGCACGGGCTAGAAAAATACAGAGATTTTTGTCTCAGCCATTTTTCGTTGGCGAAGTGTTTACTGGACGAGAAGGCAGATATGTTCCAATTAAGGAAACAGTTAGAGGATTCAAAGAGATCTTAGAGGGCAAGCATGATAATTTACCTGAGCAGGCTCTCTACATGGTAGGAACAATTGATGAAGCTGTAGAAAACGCTGAGAAAATGAAATCGGAGAAAAACTAATTTGGCAACGATGCGATTAGACATAGTTACTGCTGAGAAACTAGTCTACTCAGACGAAGTTAGCAGCGTGGTGGCACCAGGCGCGGAAGGCCAGCTTGGTATTCTACCCAATCATGCTCCTTTGCTTACATCGCTGAAACCTGGAGAATTGAAGGTTTTAAAGGAAGGAGAGGAGACTAATATAGCTGTGTCGGGCGGGTTCCTTGAGGTCTTAAAAAACGTTGTGACAATTTTGGCTGATACGGCAGAGCGTGCAGAGGATATTGATGTTGAGAGAGCTGAAGCAGCATTGAAGCGTGCACAAGAGAAAGTTAATTCATCCGAGTCTGACCTAGACCTTGAAAGAGCAATACGAGCATTGAAAAGATCTCAGGCACGTGTGTTCGTGTCAAAGCGAAAGCGGTCTTCTAAAGTAAATTAAAACAGGACGCATGTTATTGGTTTATCTTTGATATGTAAACGAATTAACTACGTTTTAGTCGAGGTAATAGGTCATTGACTGTAATGATAGTACAGGATCAATATTTCTTAAAATCAATGTTTTGGGCACTTTTGGTGCTATAGGTGCGTAGTTCAGTATCGCTTTTATATTGGTGTCTACTAAGTCCGATATTACGCTTTGAGCGATTGTTGCTGGCACCGCCAAGATTGCAATTTTAATATCATGTTCTTTCACAATTGACCTAATCTTATTCATTGGCAAAATCTGTATTTCGTTCACGGTTTGACCGATTTTAGATTCATCATTATCGAATGCAGCGACTATTTTGAAACCCTCAGGGACAAACCCAGGATAATTTATGATCGCTTTGCCTAGACGACCTACGCCCACAATGCATGAATTCCATTGTCTGTTCAGACCTAGGATAGTTGTTAATTCCGCGATTAAAGAGGCAATTTTATAGCCTCGTCCTTGTTTTCCGAAACGACCAAAATAACTCAAATCTTTTCTGATTTGAGCAGGTGTTATTTGTAGTCTATCCCCTAAACTTTTTGAACTTATAACAGCTTGTCCTTCTTCGGACATTTGAGTTAAAGCTCTTATATATAAAGGTAGACGGAGTATTACCACTTCTGGAACGGAGGAATCTTTAACCATAATCACATAATCGAGTTTGTTTTGCGCTATTGTACGAACTAGTTATATATGTCGTCAAAGAAAATTATTTATTGAGTTAATTAAAACCATATATATAATTAAACTATAACACTGTTTACCGCGTGCCATAGGCATCTAAGAGAAATTCATTTGTTGACAGCATCAATTTGAACTGGTAGCCTTTTAAATACTTTGAAGGCATAGATATAGTGGGTTATAAGTAAAAACGTTTAGTTTGCTTGTCGACCTTATTTTTCATCACAGAAATCAGATTACAGGGTTTTATTATTGGTATGAGTGAACAAGAGAAAGCAGATATAAGACGTGGGCTTAGGGATGTTTATATCGATCGAACACTTTCGAGTTTTATCGACGGGAAAAAAGGGCAGTTGTTATATCGAGGATTTAATATTGATGATTTAGCTGAAAACTCATGCTTTGAGGAAACGGCATATCTTTTGTTATATGGCGAGTTACCTAGTGCTTCACAGTTATCTGGTTTTGACCATTTACTTAAATCATCTAGGTCTATACCATCCGAGATACTGCAAGTATTAAATATCGTAAAAACCTCCCATCCCATGGACGCGTTAAGAACGGCTATTTCAGCTAGCTCAGCATTAGAAGATGACGTTGAAGATATATCGCTGGAACCGACCCTATTAAAAGGAATAAAACTTACCGCAATGGCTCCAACCATAGTGGCGTCGCATTACCGTTTGAGTATTGGTGAAGATCCAATCGGCCCCCGAGATGATCTAAGCCATGCGGCCAATTTTCTATATATGTTATTTGGAGAGGTACCAGACCCGGATGACGCCGCGCTCATAGATAAAGACTTTGTGTTACATGCAGAACATGGGATTAATGCATCATCATTCGCTGCTCGAGTAGCAGCATCGACAAAAGCGGATATACATTGCGCAGTAACGGCTGGAATAGCAGTATTAAAGGGCCCTTCACATGGAGGAGCCGCTGAAGGTGTAATGCAAATGGCTCTTGAGATCGGATCTATAGATAATGCACGAGATTACGTGAAATCTCGATTGAAAAACAGACAAGTTATAGTTGGGTTTGGACATCGTGTCTACAGAACTGAGGATCCCAGAGCCAAACATTTAAAAGAAGATGCGCGCAAACTTAGCCAGCGTAAGGGTGATCCCAAGTGGTTCGGGATTCTTGAAGAGGTTGCAGATGCAATGGAGCCTTATGCGAAAAAAGGAATAGCGCAGAATGTGGATTTTTGGTCAGGAGCGATATATCAAATACTATCTATTCCAGAGCAGCTATATATCCCAATATTTGCTATGGGAAGAGTACCCGGATGGACAGCTCAGGTGCTCGAGCAGTTAGACAATAATATACTGTTGCGACCTCGCCTTTTATATATTGGTGATAAGGATCGCGAATATGTAAAGATGGAAGATCGCTAGATAGTCACGTCTCTTAACGCTGATACGTATGCCTTAATTGCTTCAGTATTAAAAGTATTGGTGATAAACATATATGAATACTTTAAGTTTATGAACGCAAATAGCGAACATTCAAGCAATGTGATCAATGAGATTAGATCCAGGATAAAGAAAAAAGGCAAAATCTCATTCTCAGAATTTATGGAAGTAGCTTTGTATTTGCCTGGTTATGGTTACTATCGTTCGGATGAAAAACAACCCTATCAACAAGACTACTATACCAGTCCATCAGTTTCGCCTGTGTTTGGTGCTTGTATTGCAATTCAGTTACGTCAGATGTGGCTCTTGCTCGGTAAACCAAAAGAGTTTTCTGTCGTTGAGATGGGTTCGGGTAACGGTAATTTATGTCGCGATATTACCAAGATTGCACCTAAATTGGATGTTGAATTTGCTAGCAGCTTAAAATATTTTCCTACTGATATCGATGACGAAGTTCCTAACCAGATAACTGGCTGTGTCATTTCAAATGAACTATTAGATGCCCTTCCTGTCGCAAGATTTAGAATTATAGATGGTTCAATTCACGAGGTTTTCGTAGGTTTGGATCATACAGGGAATATAATTGAACTTACAGATAAATGTTCTGATTTGCGAATAAATCAATATCTTAAGTCTCTGAAAAACCCCCTTACAAATGGCCAAAATGGTGAATTTAATGTTGGCATAGACCAATGGATGAGTAAGGTGTCCAATATTCTTAAGAGAGGGTTCGTGCTCACAATTGATTACGGAGGATATAAGGATGATTTGTACTCTAAATCAAATGTTAAAGGAACTCTCCAGACGTATTATAAACATGTATACGGTTTGAGTCCGTATCAAAAAATTGGCCAACAGGATTTGACAGCAAAAGTAGACTTCTCGAGAGTAATACAAGCAGGCGAGGAAAATGGGATAGGTAACATTGGGCTTATCAATCAATCTGACTTTTTAATAAATAATGGAATTGATCAAATGCAAAATCATCTTATGAGCATAAATCTAAATAGTAATGAGAAACAGGAAAATGTTTACGCAATCGATATGTTGCGTCGAGTAGAAAATCTTGGAGGATTCAAGGTCTTAATTCAGTTGAAAGATCAGGATGGGATGGATTTAGAAAAATTATGGACGTCTGTTAGTGACTTGGAGGCCTTTGCTCAATACACACCATTAAAGGTGGATGATCATATTAGCATACTACCCAGTCAATACTCGCATTCTTATATCGAAATTGACGATTTGTTTGAAGGTTTTACCGAAAGTTCTCAGAATTAGCTTTTTAGCGCCACACATTTTCTGGCAGTCGTTATAAACCCAGTATGGCCTATCATTCGGTGGTCTGGCCTTATTGAACGCTGTGCTACGTGCCATGATCTAACCATCAATTCAGATGTCTCTACTAGTGAGAAATTGGGATTTACTTTTAATGTCTCACTTAATTCGTGAACCTGCAGTATTGTAGGGAGAAAACTTACGAATATGCCCCCTAAAACAAGTGACTTAGATGCATTCTCCACAACTTTCCAAGGTTCTGGTAAATCTAATACAATTCTATCTAAATCATCATGTTCAATTATGTTTGAAACGTCCCCTAGTTGAATAGATACATTAGTCATTCCAGGCAACATTTCCTCAACGTTTCTTCGTGCTCTGTCTATCATATCCTCTCTAATATCATAGGAGTACACATGGCCTTTATCACCTACGGCTCGCATTAGACTTATAGTGACAGCACCTGATCCGCATCCAGCCTCAAGGACTTTTGCTCCAGGAAATATGTCACCTGAGACAAGAATAGCACCTAGATCTTTGGGATATACCACTGTGGCCGTTCTAGGCATTAACTTTGTGAAATCGCCCATTGTTGGATATAAAGCTAACATTAAATTTCCCTGAGATGTTTTAATCCATGATCCTGGGGGTTTGTTGAATAGGCTATCGTGTTTGAAATGACCGTTATGAGAATTAAAAACCTCACCGTTTGTAAGTTTAACCATGTATTGTCGACCACGCCTGTCAATTAACAATGCAACGTCATCTGTTTTAAAATTCCCTTTAATACTTTTCTCCTAAGATAGTATTTGTTAACAAAGGTTATCTACTACTTCTAATAAACGATCAATATCTATGTCCTCTGCCCTTGTATAAATCTCTATGTATTTGATTTCACCACTAAGATCTATGATAAAAACTGCTCTATCTGATGTTCCGCGATCTTCATTATAGATATCAAATTCTTTGGCTACTTGCCCTTTGGGATGGAAATCTGAAAGCACAGGATAAGGCAGATTGCCTAATGAAGTTGAATAAGCAGTTTGGGTTGGTTGTGCATCACAACTAACTCCTAATATTTCCGTATTTAGTTTTTTAAATTTTGGGTATGCTGATCTAAAAACCGTCATTTGATTGTTACAACCCTTGGTAAAAGAAAATATATGGAATGAAAGCAGTATATTCTTTTCGCCAATGTAATCAGTTAGTTTGTGAATATTTCCGTGTTGATCAAGCATTTCAAAGTTGAAGGCTTGTGATCCAATTTTCATAAAACTAGGCTCCAGGGATTTCGGTTACTTATTCCATCTGAGATCTGGTTCTCGTGCGGCTAAAGCTTCGTCTAGGCGAGTATTAGGTGTGTTATGTGGTGCGTCTTTAAGCAAAGAAGGGTCTTCTGAAGCTTCCTGGGCAATCAGCTTCATAATATCTATAAATTCATCTATAGTTTCTTTAGATTCAGTCTCGGTTGGTTCTATCATTAGTGCTTCCTCAACGATTAGCGGGAAATACATGGTTGGGGGGTGAATGCCATAATCAATCAATCTTTTCGAAACATCTAATGCGGTTATGCCATTATCACGTTTTAAATTCCTCGCTGAGAAAACGACTTCATGCATGCAGGTTCGATCATAGGGCAAATCAAAAACACCCTTTAATTGTGATCGTATGTAATTTGCATTTATAACTGCATCCTCACTAACTTTTGGCACGCCTTGCTTTCCTAGCGTTCTAATATAGGCGTATGCTCTTACTAAAGCGCCAAAATTTCCATGAAATGCACCCATTTTACCTATAGTTTTCTTCGGGCTCGTAAACGTAAAGAACTCATTGTTTAATTTATCAGATTGACGATCTATTACTGGTGTCGGAAGAAATGGCAATATACGCTCACTGACCATCACAGCCCCCGCACCTGGTCCACCTCCACCATGAGGTTGAGTAAATGTTTTGTGTAGATTTGAGTGTAATATATCGAAACCTAAATCCCCTGGTTTAAGCTTGCCAACAAGTGCATTAAGGTTTGCGCCATCACCATATATTATTCCGCCAGCATCTCTAACCATGTTTACAACTTTAAGTATGTTTGTATCAAATAAACCAAGTGTACTTGGCTGAGTCAGCATGAATCCGGCTATCTCATCTGATATAACGTATCTCAATCCTTCAATGTCAGTATTCCCGTTGGAATCGGTGTTCAATGATATGACCTCAAATCCAGCCATAACAGCAGAAGCAGGATTAGTGCCATGAGCACTATCAGGAACGAGTATTTTGGTTCTTTTTGTATCGCCATTTCCTTGGTGATAAGCTCGTGTCATTAGCATTCCTGCGAGTTCACCTTCTGCACCCGCCATAGGTGCTAATGAAGTGCCAGCCATGCCTGTTATCTCAGCTAGGATGCTTTGTAGATGATGCATTAATTTTAATGCTCCCTGGACAGTCGATTCTTCCTGCAGAGGATGAATTTCAGAAAATCCTGGCAATGCAGCAATGTCATCATTTACCTTGGGGTTATATTTCATAGTACAGCTGCCCAGCGGGTAGAAGTTGTGATCAATAGAAAAGTTGAAAGTACTAATTTGCGTTAAGTAACGTACAATCTCGCTCTCACTCAGCTCGGGCATGTCCAATGATTCTCTTAGTAGGTCCTTGGGTGGGCCATCTTGGATAGGCACGTCTAGTTTTGGTAATGTTGTACCTATACGACCAGCAACACTTCTGTCCATACTTAGTCGTCTTTTTGAATCATTTGTATTTATAGGATTATTTTTCATTAGACTCAATTTTCCTCACCGATTTCCCTTAGGGCAGTAACTAGTGAATCGATTTCTTGTCTACTGTTGGTCTCTGTAACACAAATCAACATTCCATTTTTAGTTTGACTACTGACGTCAATTCCACCGATTATTTTTTTACTTAGTAAATTTTTATTAATTTTGTCAGGCGATATTGGGCAAGAAATCACGAATTCCCTGAAGAATGGCTTATCTAAGTTAACGGAGTAACCTTGGATGTCATTTATTTGAGAAGCAGCATAATGAGCTTTTTGATAACAAAGGTTGGCAATATGCTTTAGTCCTTGTTTACCTTGAGAGATCATGTAAATTGTTGACATTAAAGCTATTAACCCGACGGATGTGCATATGTTAGATGTGGCTCTATCTCTCCTAATATGCTGTTCCCGAGTTTGCAGAGTTAACACATATCCACTTTCGCCATTTGTGTCCTTAGTACGACCGACTATTCGACCTGGCATTTGCCTGATGTAATCCTGTTTACATGCAAATAACCCAACATAAGGACCACCATATGAAGGAGATATACCTAAAGATTGCCCCTCGGCAACCACAATATCTGCTCCATAGTCTGCGGGAGGTTTATACATACCCAAAGATATCGGATCTGTTACAACGATTAGTAATCCGCCTGCTTTGTGTATCTCATTGGATAATTCAGTTAAATCTTCGAAATAGCCAAAATAATTTGGCTGCTGTACTATTAAGCAGGCATGACTTTCATTTGAACTGACAAATCCATCTTTTGCCGAATCTATCTTTATACCTGGTGCATCTAAAAAGGTCTTTAGTACGTCTCTATAGTGCGGAGATACTGAATCCATTACGTTGATAGCACTTTTCTTAGTAACTCTGCAGGCCATTAACACTGCTTCTGATAGAGCCGTAGATCCGTCATACATTCCGGCATTAGCAACATCCATGCCAGTAAGCTGGCACACCATCGACTGAAATTCAAAATGGACTTGTAGTGTGCCTTGTGAAACTTCAGGTTGATAAGGGGTATAGCAGGTCATAAATTCTGATCGCAAAGCTAGTCTATTCACAATTGAAGGTATGAAATGCCTGTATGCTCCCGAACCAAGGAAAGATGCGTAGTCTCCAGGTACAGCATTTAAACCGGCAAGCTTTTCCATCTCGTTTACCAATTCCATCTCAGAGATAGCATCCGGAATTTTTAGTTCGGGATTTAAGTACGTTTCTGGTATGTCTTTAAAAAGATCGTCTACCGTTTTTACACCTATCGCCGCGAGCATTTCTCTACGGTCATTTTCGGTGTTAGGAGTGTACGGTGATGAGAATTTTAAATCTTGGTTTTGATCAGCACTCATTTTTAACTTAATGTTACTGTGATTCCGTGAATTTCTTGTAGTCTGTGGATGACATAAGGCTATCAAGTTCCTGTAAATTGGTTGGCAATATCTTTATCAACCAACCATCTCCATACGCATCTTGGTTAACTAGTTCCGGTTTTGAAACTAGATTTTCATTTACCTTAACGATTGATCCACTTATAGGAGAATAAAGATCTGAAACTGCTTTAACTGATTCTATTTCTCCAAATTTTGTAAATTGTTTTACTTCTGCTCCAACATCCGGTAATTCTACAAATACAACATCTCCAAGAGTCTCTGCAGCGAAGTCTGTTATACCTACTATAACCTCTCCATTATTTTCTGAATTAACCCATTCATGTTCTTCTGAATATTTAAATTCCGAAGGATTCATTAAATCACCTCTTGATTCACAGCTTTAACTATTTCTAGAGTAGAAAGGTATTTTTGTCATTTCCACATCTGTGAGTTGTCCTCTTATATCACACTTTATCCCTTTATGGTTATCAATTAGATCGGTTCTAACGTAGCCTAAAGCAATATTTCTATCAAGTGTCGGAGAATAAGTTCCAGATGTTATATGACCTACCTGTTCATTTTCGTGAGTTAGCGTATAACCAGGCCTGGCAGCTCGATTACCGCTTACAAGCAACCCCACTAACCTTTTATCTGGCCCGGTAGAACTAATTTTTCTTAAAGCAGGTCCTGCGATATATTCTTCCTTATCACAATCCACAAATTTCTCTAGGCCGGCTTCAAAAGGGTTTACAGTTATATCCATGTCATTTCCGTGCAATAGTAACCCAGCCTCTAGTCTTAGTAGATCCCGTGAACCAAGTCCACATGGTTTTGCCCCACTATCGACTAATACATTCCATATGTGAGCAGCTTTAGACTCTGGTACAAATATCTCAACACCATCTTCACCTGTATAACCCGTCCTTGCAATCATTACTTTGGTTCCATCAAATGACTCTTCAGAGAAATTAAACATTTTTAATAACGATATATCACTCTGAACGTGGCTATTTAGTGTTTCTATGCCTGTTGGTCCTTGTAAAGCGATCATTGCTTGCTGATTGGTTATATCAGTTATAGAGACATTGTTATTAGTTGTATGTTGATTTAGCCACTCAATGACAGAAGTTTTGTTCGAAGCGTTAGGAACGAGTAAAAAGTGATCAGCATCAAATTTATATACAATGCAGTCGTCGATGATTCCGCCATAGATATTACAAATAACTCCGTACCTGGCTCGGTTTGGTTTAAGTTTAATAACATCGACGCTGAGAGTTCTGTTGAGGAAATCAGAGGATGAGGGACCAGTTATATCTAATCTACCCATATGTGATACATCAAATAGACCACAATTATTTCGCACCGCTTTTACTTCGTCGATGATTCCACTGTACTGAACGGGCATATCCCAGCCAGCAAATGGTACCATTCTTGCGCCATTTTCAATATGAATTTTATTTAACGGAGTTTTAAGTAGACTCATATTAACTTTATTGTATTATCTCATTAATGAATGCTTTTAATGCGTCTAGATGATCGTTTATTGATGTTAAATTTGCACCCATTGTATTGATTGATAGGTGAGTTGCCCCATATCCTATCCATGATTGAGCAGAATCAGCCCACCCGTTTTCTGGTTTTTCTGATTCAGAGAGAATTTTTTCTATGCCAATCTGACTAATTGATCTATCAGCTTGATTAGCAGATTTTTTGATTAAGTCGAGCATGATTTTTGATTGTATGTCTGGGAACGGAGAATAACCCGGGTATATCCACCCATCGCCCATCTTGCCGATTCTTTCCATGACACTATTAGCTGCACCGCCAAACCATATAGGTATTGGACGTTGTATTGGTAGGGGATTGATTCCGACTTCATTTAATTGATGCCAATTGCCCGTGAAGTTAATTAGTTCTTTAGTCCATAACTCTCGAAGTACTGATACTTGTTCCTCTATTCTGGCACCACGGTTTGTAAATTCAGTATTAAGAGCCTCGAACTCTACGTGATTCCACCCTACACCCACTCCAAGACGTAACCTTCCATTGCTTAGAATGTCTAATTCTGCAGCTTGTTTTGCCACTAAAGCTGTATCTCTTTGTGGCAAAACTAAAATGCCGGTTGCCAATTCTATTTTTGTTGTGATTGCAGCCATGTAACCAAACAGAACCATGACTTCGTGAAATGAGTCTTCAAGTCTGTAAGCTCCCTTCCAATTTGGTCGATTTGCGGTGTCTGCACCTAAAACATGATCATAAATTAGTATGTGGTCGTACCCCATTGATTCTACTGAAGTGACATATTTTGTCACTAAATCAGGGTCGTTACCGATCTCGGTCTGTGGAAACACCACACCTATTTTTGTCTTTAATTTAGTCAATTTAAATTAGTATGATTTATAACGATTTACTATTGGCATACGTCTATCTCTGCCGAAGTTGCGCTCCGTTATTTTAACTCCTGGGGGAGTTTGTCTTCTTTTATGCTCTGAGTTGTCTACCAAGTTAATAACTCTTTTTACCATCTCCTCGTCTTGGCCTTCGGAAATTATGTCTGTATAAGTTTTATCATCTTCTACATATGCTTTTAAAATCTCGTCAAGTTGGTCGTAGGGTGGTAAAGAATCTTCATCGAGTTGATTCGGCTTGAGCTCCGCACTTGGAGGCTTTCGAATGATCTCCATCGGTATTACAGTATTAATGCTGTTTCGATAGTTGCATAGTTTATAAACTAATGTTTTTGGAACGTCTTTAATCACAGCAAAACCACCTGCCATATCTCCATACAAAGTAGCATAACCTGTTGCATATTCACTCTTGTTTCCAGTAGTCAAAGCCAACCAACCAAACTTGTTTGACATTGCCATAACTAGAGTTCCCCTAGTTCTGGATTGCAAATTTTCTTCAGCTATATTTGGCTTAGCCTTTTTGAATAGACCTTTTAATGTGGATAAGTATTCTGAAAAAACTGGTTCAATAGATGTTTTAAGTAATTCAATGCCTAGGTTTTCTGCTAGTGATTCACTATCTGTAACGCTTCCTTCTGAGGAATACCGAGATGGCATAGAAAGTCCGACCACATTTTCGCTTCCTAGTGCATCAACGGCTATTGTTGTAACTAGCGCTGAATCAATGCCCCCTGAGATAGCTACTATGACTTTTTCGAACCCTGACTTATTCACATAATCCTTGGTTCCAGTTACAAGTGCAGAATAAACTTCTTCTAGGTCATCCATCGGTTCTTTCAAGCTGGCTCTGCTGTTTTTTTCGGTATCAAAGTTGCTAACCTTGCATTTTTTGGTAGAAGGATCTTCCTCTAAGCTAATATCAAATATTAGGTTGTCTTCAGAAAACTGTGATGCCCTTGCAAGCACTTCGCCATCAGTGGAAACCATGACGCTAGTCCCATCAAAAACTAATTCGTCCTGCCCTCCAACTAAATTAACATATGCCAAAGCCAAATTATGGTCTACAGCTCTCCTAGACAATAACGCTTCTCTTTGTTGTCGTTTTCCTCTGTGATATGGAGATGCATTAATATTTATCAGCAATTTTGCGCCAGATTTGCTTTGAGTTTCAACTGGACCGTTATCAGACCAAATGTCTTCACATATGTTGATTGCAGTTTTAATTCCGTTTATGTCGTAGGTTGTTGGTTCAGTTCCTGGGGTGAAATATCGCTGCTCGTCAAACACCCCATAATTTGGCAAGATCATCTTTCTATATGTGCCTATCACGGTCTTGTCATTAATTATTGCAGCAGAGTTGTAAATGGCATCCTTGTCCCTGTCTATATACCCGACTACAACATATATATTTTCGGAAGCTGAGACTATTCGTTTAAGGGCTGCCAGATTATCATCAACGAACTGGGTTTTAAATATGAGATCTTCAGGAGGATATCCTGTAATAGATAATTCGGGAAAGGCTATTAGTTCAACTTCTAAATCTTTCGCTGATTTAATTCGCCGCAGGATTCGATCGATGTTTCCATCTATGTCTCCGACAGTTACATTAATCTGTGATAGAGCGATGCGCATTTAGAATGTCCGATTGTCTATTATTCTTTTTTAAAGAAACTTCGAATGTTATTAGCCTTTTTGTACGAAGGTATCAATACGATTCAAGGCCTCTAGTATGTTCTCAGCCGAATTAGCGAATGAAAAACGTACGAATCCGTCTCCATATTTACCGAAATCTTCACCGGCTAAACATGCCACTCCGGCTTCCTGCAAAAGGTTGTCCGCAAAGTTTCGACTAGTCATTCCTGTGTCTTTAACATTTGGAAAAACATAAAAAGCACCCTTTGGCATCTGGCATGATATTCCATTGATGTTGTTTAATCCATTAACGATAATATCTCGACGCCTCTTAAATTCCTGAACCATTTTATTGGGTTCATCTTGGGATCCATCAAGTGCCTCAATAGCGGCTATCTGAGTTGCTGAAGAAGTGCATGAAACACTGTTTGCCATTAGTTTGCCCATTTGGCTGGCTAAATCTTCAGGCATAATGCCATAGCCTATTCTCCATCCAGTCATCGCATAAGTCTTTGAAAATCCATCCAAAATAATTGTCCTGTCAACCATCCCTTGGAATTGCGTGATGGATTCATGGTTCCCTTCATATAGGAATCTAATGTATATTTCATCTGACATCACGTATATGTCATGTTTCAGCGATAATTCGGCGAGTTTTTCTAGATCCTCTTTTGGGATTATGCTCCCACAAGGATTGTTTGGAGAGTTCAATATCATTAATTTCGTTTTCGATGTGATTTTCGATTCAATTTCTTCAACATCAATACTGAAATCCTTGCTTTCATGTAACTGCATTGGTACTGGAACACCGCCGACATAATTGATCATAGATTCGTAAATTGGAAATCCAGGATTTGGATATAGTACTTCGTCACCTTCGTTGATTAATGAAAGCATAGTAAAAAACATGATGGGTTTGCCGCCAGGAGTCACGACAACATTTTCTGGAGAAACATTAATGTGCCGTGTGACTTCAATCTCTTTAGCGATGCGGGCCCGCACGTCTGGCATTCCTGGAGAGGGGCCATAATGAGTATAGCCATCGTTAAGAGCTTGTGCTCCAGCGGCCACGATATTTGGTGGAGTATCAAAATCAGGCTCACCGATTTGTAGATGTATTATATCTCTGCCTTCCGCTTCTAACTTTTTTGCTCTAGCTAATACTTCAAAAGCAGTTTCAGTGCCTAATCTACTCATTCTATTTGCTAATTTCATCTATTACCTCTGCTCATTGGATCAAATTTTTCATATAAGTTTAATTAATTTACGTAATTTATTGAGCTCAATAGTATACATCTATATTGGCCTTAAAAAGTTTTTATGGACCTGTATTAAGGAGTATACATCTCTGAATGTGCCAACGATTTCTTCTGGCCGAAACCACCTGTAATAATGACGCTACCGTCTGCCAAAGTTAATGCAACATGCTGATATCGTGCCGTTGACATATCCGGACCGCTAGTCCATGTATTGGACTCCGGATCATATATCTCTGTCTCAACCTTATTTCCTAGTGCTCCAGTTACTAGTACACGACCGTCTTGCAATATGCTTGCCTGATGTTTGGCTCGCGGGATTTCAGTTTCTCCAGCTGGTGTCCATCCTTCAGTGGCCGGATCCCAGATTTCTGCAGTTTTACGTTTACCCATACCTCCTATTACCAGGACGCGTCCATCATTTAATAGAGTGGCAGTATGTAAACTTCTTCCTGTCGACATTTCTCCCGCAAGGGACCACGTGTCGTTTGCAGGATCATATACTTCAGCCATTTTTATAAAAGGCCCATCTGGGTTGCCCCCTCCGGTAACAAGTACGCGGCCATCATTCAACAGCGTCGCGGTGTGTAAGATGCGTTTTTCTGACATTGAAGCAACTTCAGTCCAAGCGTTAGTGTTAGGGTCATATGTTTCAACTGATGCATGCTTTCGCAGCTCGTTATCAGCTCCACCTGATAAAAGTACACGTCCATCATTGAGTAATACTCCAGCAGCATTTACTCTTTCAAAGTTCATTGTGTCAGTTTCTGTCCAGGCATTAGTTTCAGGATTCCATACTTCAGCTCTGTCTAAACCAAACTCTTGATTTCCGGCTCCACCGGCGGCTATAACTCTGCCGTCATTTAATGCTACAAGAATCAGTGACTTGCGTTCTTTTATTGGTTCAGCAATAAAGTCCCACGTACCAGTTTCTGGGTCGAAAATCTCTGCGGTGTTGCTCATGGCTTTTGAATATCCTTGTGAAGCACCTTCACTTACACCTCCCATCACTAATGCACGTCCATCTGGAAGTGCTACCCCTGTGAACTCAATTCTTTTTTCGGCCATTTCGCCCACGTCACTGACTGAGCCAATTGGCTTAGTCAAGTCATCTGTTTTGTTTTCATTAACCGACTGATCTGATGAATCTTGCTCTACATTTACTTCTGTTGAAGTGCTATCTGTCGATGTTTCAGTAGCGTTGCTACATGCCAAAAGCCCTGACAGTAGTAACATAAGTAATAGAACGAATTTAGTCATTGAATAATCCTTTTGTGTATATGCGTAAAAGCATTTAAATTAGTATACAACTTTTTTATCTGCAGATTGGAGCGCTAGCCTATGCTAAAATCTCAGTTTGGAGGATTTCATATTGAAAGTTTATCTCGGAGTTCCTAGAGGATTTTGTGCTGGAGTTGTGCGTGCTATCGATGTTGTTGAACTTGCTTTAAAAAAGTTTGGCACCCCTATATATGTTAAGCATGAAATAGTTCACAACCCATATGTGGTTAAATCTCTCGAGGATAAAGGTGCGATTACTGTTGAAAAGGTTGAAGAAATACCAAATGGTTCTACGGTAGTATTTTCTGCTCACGGTTCTCCTCCTTCGGATTTTGAGAAAGCTGAGCAAAACGAACTACATGTAATTGATGCAACTTGTCCTCTCGTTACTAAAGTTCACAATGAAGCCAAGAAATATACTAGAGAAGGGATGCAGGTCATATTAGTCGGTCATAGGGGACATCAGGAAGTTATCGGAACTATGGGCCAGTCAGAAATGCACCTAATAGATGAAAGAGAAGGGTTTGATATCCCTACTTGGGATAAAAATGCTCCAGTTGCTGTACTTACACAAACGACACTCTCTGTAGATGATACCCAAGCTGCAATCGATGGCATAACGGAGAAATTTGAAAATGTAACTGTTAGAAATGATTTATGTTACGCAACAACGAACAGACAAGCTGCTGTTAAACAGCTATGCAAGCAGGTTGATTTGGTACTAGTTATCGGTGCTCCAAACAGCTCCAATTGTAATCGGTTGCGGGAGGTGGCAGAGGCAGCTGGTGTCACAGCATATCTGGTTAATGGGCCTGATGAGATAGACGATGCATGGCTTGATGGAATTGAAAAAGTTGGAATAACTTCCGGAGCTTCTACACCGGATGATTTGATACTCGCTGTTATCGACAAAATAAAACCCGACGAAGTTAATAGAATTGATGGGGTGGATGAAGATATAAGCTTTGTTTTACCAAGAGAACTACGTAATTAGAACTTATTACTCTATAGTTTGAGCCTCCAGTGTTTGTAAAAATAGAAAGCCTCACCGAATCCATATTTAAAGTCTCTGGCACTGTTATAGTGATCGACGTATTAAGAGCATTTTCAACAGCCGTTGTTGCATTTCAAAATGGTGTTGAAAAAATCATTATGGTCGAAGAGGTTGAACAGGCACTAGCCATCCAAAAAAATGGATTTGCTGATATCTCCATGGGTGAAGTTGAAGGTAAAAAGCCAGATGGTTTTGATTTCGGGAATTCACCATTCCAATTATCGAATGCGAATATTCGAGGAGCTACACTCGTTCAGTCGACAAGGGCCGGCACTACCGGTGTTGAGAGAGCTAGTAAAGCTGGAGCATCTACTATATTTGCTGCTTCTTTAATGAATGCAAGCGCTACATCTGATTTGGTGAAGTCATTGAAATGTGAATCGGTTACTGTATTTGCGATGGGAGCGTGGGGAACCACAAGGTCTGATGAAGATGAGCAGTGTGCTTTGTATATTAGGAATCTTCTGCAGGACAGACAACCTGATCCTCAATCAGTTATAAATTTGGTAAGAGTAGGGGAGGAAGCACAGAAATATGGAGATTCTAATCAGCCGCAATATCATCCGAAAGATCTGGATATAGCATTAAATATTGACTCAGCAAATTTTGCTATTAGAATCGAAGAAACAGATGGCTTGTTGGTTGCTAAGCCAGTCAAAGTCTAATTGACAAGAGTATGCGACCCGTAAAGGACAGATAAATGAAATATCGTAATTTAGGTAATTCTGGATTGAAGGTTTCTGAAATTGGTTTTGGTACTAATAATTTTGGGACTAATGATAAGTGGCCATTCCATATGGGCGCCAGTGAGGCGGCAACTCTTATAGATGCAGCCTTAGACGTTGGGATAAATATGATAGATACGGCTAATGTTTATGGTACGGGTAAATCTGAAGAATATGTTGGTAAGGCACTTAAAGGCAAAAGAGAACAAGCATTAATTGCCACCAAAGTTAGAGGTCCAATGGGAGAAGGTCCACATGGAGAAGGCCTGTCCAGGAAGTCTATATTTCATGAAATAGAAGCTAGTTTAAGAAGATTGCAAACAGACTACGTCGATTTATATCAACTCCACTGGGTGGATAAAGATACGTCTATAGAAGAGACTTTGAGAGCTTTAGACGACTTAATTAAGCAGGGCAAAGTTCGTTACATCGGTTGCTCAAATTATGAGGCATGGAGGCTATGCGAAACTGTTTGGACATCAAAAAGTCTAAATTTAAATCCTATAGTTAGTACGCAGCCAGCCTATAGTTTGCTTGATAGAGGTATTGAAAGCGAAGTGATCCCATTTTGTGAGGAATATCAAATTGGTGTCATCCCATATTTCCCTTTGGCTCATGGATTGCTCACAGGTAAATATAAAAGGAATCAAAAACCTCCGAAGGGCTCTAGATTAGAAGCAAAGTCAGAGCCTTATGAAACAGCCAATTTTGACTTGATAGAAGGCCTGGAAAAATTTGCAACTGATAGGGGGCACACAATTTTGGAATTGGCATTCGCATGGCTTTTATCAAAAGACGTTGTGAGCACTGTAATCGCAGGAGCTACCAAGATAGAACAGATTGAATCTAACGCAGTCGCAGCAGACTGGGTTCTCACCGGTGAAGAAGTAGATGAAATTAATAAATTATTGGAAGAGTAAGTAATTGAACACATCAAAGAAACTAGTCGTTATTCCTGCGGATTCTCCCACTCAAATCGAAGGATCACCGCACCTTGATATATTGAAAAAGCATGCCGAAGTTGAGCTGTATTCTGACTTCCCGTCAACTCAAGCCGAGAAGATGAGAAGAGTTGAAAATGCAGATGTTTTAATTAACTCAAGAAGTTCTTTGCACTGGTCCGGCGAAGAGTTCAGTTCTTTACCGAAACTAAAAATGATGTCCACCTGTTCGGTTGGCGTTGATGGATTGGATTTAGATGGTGCAAAAAAAGCCGGAGTCATAATATGCAATCAGCCAGGCAGTAATGCTCCATTCGTGTCTGAGCATGCTATCGCATTAATGTTAGGCGTCGCGAAGAGAACTTCGTCATATACCGCTCAACTTAAAGCTGGCATATGGTCGTATGTTAATGGAGTGTTTTTAAAGGGAAAGACGCTTGGAATCATAGGTACCGGCAATATTGGTAAACAGACTGCTGAGATGGCGAAAGCGCTAGGTATGAACGTAATTGCTTGGACATATAACCCTAATCTAGAGTGGTCTAAATCAACTGGTATTAATTATGTTGATTTAGATGAATTATTACAGACATCCGATGTGGTCAGCCTGCATACCAGATTAAGTCCTGACACTGAAGGGTTTATTGGAGAAAAAGAAATAAATTCAATGAAACCAGGAGCTATATTAATTAATGTCGGTAGGGGAGCCTTAATCGACACTCCAGCTATGGTATCGGCTTTGCACTCTGGTCAATTAGGTGGTGCAGGATTGGATGTTTTCGATGTTGAACCAATAACTAAAGATCACCCTATTTTGGAATGTGACAACGTTGTGCTGACTCCTCATACAGCTGACGTGGTTCCAGAAGGAGTTGATGTGCTTAATGCAGGTGCTGTTAAGAACGTTTTAGCTTTTCTTGAGGGCAAGCCGATTAACATAGTTAACCCTTAATTTAGGAGCAAATATGACGGAAAAGAAACATAAAGTGGTAGAAGGATACGCTGACGTTCCCGGCGGTAAAGTCTGGTACAAAATCATGGGCGAAGGTGATGGTCTGCCTCTGATAACTCTACATGGTGGTCCCGGGTCAACTCATAATGGCTTTAGCCCGTTAGAGGCTTTAACGGATGAACGCAAAGTCATATTTTATGATCAGCTTGGTTGCGGGAAATCTGATCGTCCTGATGACGTAAGTCTTTGGAACACAGAGCGTTTTGTCCAAGAGTTAGCTGGTCTTAGAGAAGCATTAGGGTTTAGCTCGGTTCACATCTTAGGTCACTCGTGGGGAACGATGCTGGCTACTGACTATTTGCTTACAAAACCCAAAGGTGTTCAGAGTGTAATAATGTCGAGTCCTTGCATCAGTATTCCTATGTGGGTTAAAGACTGCCAGAACTATATAAAACAATTAGATGAAGATGTGCAAACCGCTATCGAATTACATCAGAAAAACGGAACAACTGACTCGCCAGAATATCAAAGAGCCGTTGAAGAATTTAATAAAAAGCATGTTAACCCGCTCTATTCAAAACCTGAAATATTTAAAAGTTATTTGAAACAAAGAGGAGTCATAGTCTACGAAACCATGTGGGGCATAAATGAGTTTTACATGACAGGAAACTTGGCAGGATATGACCGTACCGAAAGGTTGCATGAAATAAAAATACCCACCTTGTTTTCTTGTGGACGCGTTGATGAGGCTACTCCAGAAAC
>TARA_B100000686_G_scaffold124424_1_pt1 | contig 44256 bp, 43 predicted proteins | sample TARA_B100000686 | Tara Oceans TARA_B100000686 (sample SAMEA2622733) | marine metagenome | biome: marine biome (ENVO:00000447); feature: marine epipelagic mixed layer (ENVO:xxxxxxxxx); material: "saline water (ENVO:00002010), including plankton (ENVO:xxxxxxxx)" | depth 150 m
ATTTAAAATTAAACCATTTTTTTAAATTTTCTAACAATTCTAAATTTTTTGATTTAGTAAAAGCATAGGGTGAAAGATTTTTATCAAGACCTTTATTTCCTAATGTTGCTGAGGTTGCCGAATAAATTAACTTAATATTATTTTTCATACAAAAATTAAATACTGCATTGCTACCAACAGTATTGAAATCTATGCATTCATCAAGTTTTGCAAAACTTTGATAAATCCTGGAAAATTCTCCAAAATGAAAAATGCAATTAATATTTTTTTTATATTTTTTGATCAATGCTTCTATGTTTTTTGTATGGCCTTTTAGATATTTTATTCTTTTACTTTTAATATGATTTAGTTTTGATCCAGTAGAATAATTATCTATACTAAGAATTTTATATGATGTTTTTTTTAAAAAATATCTTATTAAACTTGATCCAACAAAGCCTGCTCCACCAGTAATCACAATTAAGTTTTTCATTTTTTTTATATTCTATTTTTTTTAACTAAAAATAAATTAGATTAAATTTTCTTGATCATAAATTAATTTTGTCAAAAGCTTATAATGACAGATTAAAGAATATTTTTTAATATTTTTTTTTACATTAATTTTCATTTGTTTCATATCTTTATCTTTTAGATTTAAATATTCTCTAAGTTTTTTTTTTAGAGACTCAACATCATTATTTCTAAATAGCAAGCCTCCCTTTCCATTTTCTAAGATTTCATTTGGACCACTTTTACAATCACTTGAAATAATAAAACAATTATTCACCGCAGCTTCTATCAATACAAATCCTGGGTCTTCCCATAAAGAACTCATAATAAAAATTTTGCTATTAAAATAATATTTGTTAACATTTTCTTTTGATCCTAATAAAAAAATATTTTTTTCGAGTTTATAATTAATTATTAATTCGTTAAGTTTATTTTTTTGCTCCCCATCCCCAATTATAAAAATTTTATAATTTTGCAGTTCTTTTTCTTTTAAATCTTTAAAAGTTTTAATTACTAGCTCAAAATTTTTTTGTCTGGTTAATCTTCCTACTAGTAAAATATTATTTTTAATAAATTTTTTGTCAAGATTTTCATCACTTCTTTCATTTACCACATTTTTTAAAATGAAGACTGGATCATTGAGTACTTGTATCTTATTTGCAGAAAAAATTCTTTTTTCAATTAATTCTTTTTTTTGTTCATAAGTATTACAGAAAACATTTTGTATATTTTTATTTGACAGTTTCCATAAAAAAGATCTAAAAAAGTTTAAGTTTGGCTTTCCTGATACCCTGAATAATAATTTTGTTTTAAAATCGAATATAATAAACAATAATAATGGAACACTAGAAATTAAATGTATCATTAAATATTCAGGCTTTTCTGAACTGATTAATTTTTTTAATTTAAAAAATGATACAAGAAAAATTTGAATGAAGGCCAATCTGCTTTTAATAAAACCGTATCTTGGCAAATTATTAAAAATATTTGGACCAAGTTTTAAATATTTTAAATATTTATTTTGTGCTTCACTGTTCCACTCTCCTATAGCATCAATTATAATTGCCTCAAATTTATTTGAATATTTATTTACTGAAAAAGCTGAATTCAAAATAGCTTTTTTTGTTCCTATTCCTCTGTCAGTGAATGGACCCCAATAAAGTATTTTTTTTTTCATTAAAATTAATTGATGAATATATAAATTATAACATATAAAAGTTAAATTAACTTTTAAAATAAAATTATTTTTATAAAATTTATAATTATTGTGAAAAAATTGAATATTAAAGAGAATAAAAGTTTTAGTAAATTCTTAATAATTATTTTTTCTTTGATTCCCATTTCTATAATAGCTGGTAATGCAGTGATGGAAGTAAATTTTTTATTAATAATTATATCATTTCTGTATTTCGTTTTTTTAAATAGATCATCAATTGAAGAGATTAGAAAAGATAATTTTATTTATTTATTGTTAATTCTTTGGGTATATTTAATTTTAAACTCATTCTTTGGAGTAGACTTTTTAAACTCAATAAAAAGAAATTTTTTATTTTTTAAATTTATTTTAATAATTATTTCATTTAAATATCTTTTAACTAAATATGATATATTAAAAAAAATAATTTTTTATTGGACTATAGTTATTATGATAGTCAGCCTAGATGTATTTTTTGAATTTGCTTTCGGTTTTAATATGCTGGGCTTTGAAAGCCCAATGAAAAATGAAAGAATAATCAGTTTTTTTAAAGATGAGTTAATTGTAGGATGTTTCTTATTCTCATTTCTTTTTATAATTATTTTTTCGTCATTAAGAGATAATAAAGTAAAAATTGCATTCTCTATCGGTTTAATTGTTTCTTTGGCAATAATTTTAAGTGGAGAAAGATCAATAGTTTTAAAATTAATTTTTAGCTATTTGATTTTAATATTTTTTGTTCAAAAAAATTTAAAAATAAAATTATTTTCTTTAGGTTTGTTCGTATCTATGTTTTTTATTTTATTAAATATAGATGTTTTTAAGCAAAGATATATTGACCAAATTAAAAAAGATTTAAATTTTGGAAATCAAGATTTCAAACACAATCTTTTACAAACAAAATATTTAAACCAATCTGTTTTTTCTTATGAAATATTAAAAAATAAACCTTTTTTTGGTGTTGGAAATAAAAATTATCATAAAGAATGTATTAATTTAAAAAATACATCTAAAGATAAATCTATTAAGGTAATGACAATTCATTGTTATACTCATCCTCATCAAGTTTATTATGAATTTATTGCAGAACACGGAATTTTTGGAACTTTAATTATATTAATAATATTTTACAAATTACTATTCAGTAATCAAAAATTTAAATTTCCAGAAAATCAAAAAAAATTAATTATTATTTTGAAAATTTATTGTCTATCTTCTTTTTTACCCATTGTTCCAACGGGAAGTTTTTTCTCAAGTTTTCAATTAATTTTGTTCTTTATAAATTATAGTTTTTATCAAATTTATATTTCTAAGTTAAAATCATCTTCTGAAAATCGATAATGCTATTTTGATTAAAGCAAATATAATTGGAAAATAAACACTCAACACTTCTTTTAAATAACCACTTGCATTAGTCTGAAACATATTCTCTCCAAATTTAATTTTCTCATGTATATTTTGTTTAACTAAATGAGAGTCATTTTTTTTTTCAGAAAGTATAAACAGTATTACTGTTCTTAATTTATTATTTTTATTTTTTGTACCTTTGTGCCAAATATGACTTTCTCTAATAAAAATGTCTCCTTTTTCAAGAATTATTTTTTTTTTTTCTTTAGAAAATTTAGTTAAGTAAAATTGCCAAAATGGAATTTGGTCTATATGTGATCCTGGAATTAGTTCTGTTGGTCCATCTATTTCATTTAAATCTTCAATCGGTACACCAATAAGTATTTTTCTAGACTTTTTTGGGCCGTCCGTGTGATATAGTTGTGAACCTTTTTTAGGTATTGATATATTTCCAGCAAATTTTACATCAAAGTTCTCAATATTTTTATCAAAAATATGTTTAAATATTTCATTAATGTTTGATTTTCTTATTTCAGTCCAAATATCTAGTATGATTTGAGATGGCAATAAATCTAGATTGCCAGTTAAAAAACCTCCAAGTTTTTTAATTTGTTTATAGTTTGATAAATACTCATCGTTTACCTCGCTATTTACTTTTTCGAAACTTTTATCGTAAAACTCTGAAACTAAAAATTTGGGCAGAATTATATAGCCATTTTTATTAAAAAAAAATTTTACTTTATCTAAATTTGTCATATATCTTAGAAAGTATGTTTACTGATCCTATTTTATTATTAACATATAAAAGACCCAAAACAACAAGGATTATACTTAAAAAAATATTATCTATTAATCCTAAAAGAATATACGTATTCCAAGATGGACCAAAAAAAAAATTTACTGAGACTGATAAAACTTTATATATAAAAACTTCAAATTTAATAAAAAAAGCTCAAACAAATAACAAAAAAAATACCATTATATTTAAACGTTTTAAATACAATGTCGGCCAAAAGTTTATAGCAAAAAAAATTTTAGATGTAGTTTTTAAAAAAGAAAAAAAAATAATTTTTTTAGAAGATGATACATATCCAGATAAAAGTTTTTTTTATTTCTGTTCGCAGATGTTAAAAAAATTTGAATATGATAAAGATATTTATCATATATCTGGGTGTAATTTATTTTATGGTGTTTATAAGAAAAAAATTAATAAACAAAAAATATTTCTTTCTAAATATCCTCAATTTTGGGGATGGGCTACCTGGAAAAATAAATGGAACAGGTATTATAGGCCTGAAATTAAAGATTGGAAAAAAAATAAAAAAAAATTTTTAAAAGAACGCGTAATTGATCCTGATGAATATAGATTTTTTGATTTTTATATATCAAAAAATTCTGAAGGAAAACATATTGGATGGGATATTCCTTGGATTTATAAATTAATTTTAATGAATAAGAAAACTATTTTACCTCAAAAGAATCTAATCAAAAATATAGGCTTTAATTTTGATCCATCAGGTAAAGGTGCAAGAAAATTCAGAAATTTGAAAATTTCCAGTTTTAAATATACTGAAAATATAAATGCAAATATATTTGATAATATTGAATATGATAAATATTTAAGATCTAGTTTTTACCACAGAAAAAATATTTTTGTTTTAATTATAAAAAAATTTCAGAAAATTATTAAAAATTTTTAAAATCTATTGCTGTCGTTCATAAAATCAATTCTCACCGTGTCTTCCTCGTAAGTTTTCTGATCTCTGGGATTTTTACTTACGCATAAAAGAATTGTATTTTGTGTATAATACATTGCATGGTCAATCATAGGTCCAGTGAAAAGTAATTGTCCTTTTGAAATATATAATTTTTTGATTTTTTCTTTAGAATCTGTTTCTCGAAAATAATACTCGAATGCTCCTTCAATCACGTAAAGATAATGCCAATCTTCTTTGTGGTAATGGTTGGCTCTCCAACTATTGGGCTTCGTAACAATTAATGAAGCACTCTTCATATCTAAATCACATAGAGGTTGGATCGTTCCCCTTTTATCCGTAAAATTTTCTGGAAGATTTATAATTGCTTTTTTTGATAATTCTTTAAAATCCATATTTATACTCCTATATATATTGTAAAAATCAAAAAGAAAATTTTTTTTTATAAAATCTCATTCTTACAGTAGAGATATCTGACTTTATTTTGTACTTTTTTATTCCTTTTATTAATTGATCAATTTCTTCATCAAAATTCGAAAATTTTAGATTTTTGAAGTATTTTTTAATGTGCTTGCTTTTTGTTCTATAGTTTCTGGAATCTTTATTTTTAGGTAAAAATTCAATTTTATTCTCTTTTGCATTAAAGTAATTGATTACTTTAAGTGCAAGTTTTTTAATAGTTGAATTAAATGCAACCAAATTAATTATAAATGAAGGTAAAGTATCATTTTCAATAATTTTATTATAAATTTTTGAAACATCATTTAATGATATAAACGGTCTCCATTGCTTTCCATCACCATCAACTAATATTTTTCCATTTTTCAAGAACGAATTTACAAAAATGTTTATCACTAGATCTAATCTCAAATTTTGGGAAAAGCCAAATAGAGTTGAGTTTCTTAAAATATTTACTTTAAAATTTTTATTTTTCATTTTCATAATTTCTCTTTCTGCTTTCAAATTTGCTTTGGCATATGTGCTTAATGGGTTAGTTTTGGAATCTTCGTTTACAGTTTTTTTATTAAATCCATAAACTGCACACGTTGAATTAAATATATATCTTTTTACACCACAAACTTTCGCTAAGTTAGCAAATTTTTTTCTTCCTTTATAATTAATTTTCCAAGTATGTGTTTTATTTATTTCAGAACTTGGATCATTGGGAATTCCATTTAAATCACATACTATATCAACTTCTTTAAAATCATTCCTTGAAACGTTTGAAATATCCTTTTTAATTATTTTCAGTCTATGGTTGAAGTTAATTTTGTTTTTATTTTTCAAAAGCCACTTAAAATAAAATTCATCATAAACAATAACTTTATATTTCTTTAGCAATTCTTGAGTTAAATGCGTCCCAAGATAACCTCCTCCGCCTGAAATTAATATTGTTTTCATTTTGTATTAAAATTTTAAAATGTCTTATATACATGTTAAAATGACTGTAAAGACATTCATTAAATTCTTAATTCCTAATTTTTTATTAAATTTATATTATGATTATAAAAATAAAAAAAAGGCCTACTTTGGGCATCATGCAGTAGATAAAAAACTAAGAAATTATTTAGATTATAAAAATGGTTTCTTTATAGAGCTTGGTGCCAATGATGGGATAAAACAATCAAATACATATTATTTTGAAAAAAATTTAAATTGGAATGGCGTTTTAATAGAACCAATTAAAAAAAAATATTTGAGTTGTATTAAAAATAGGTCCAAAAAAAATCATTTTTTCAACTATGCTTGTGTAAGCTTTGATTATAAAAATAAAAAAATTAAAATGTTTTATTCTGACTTAATGTCAATAATAAAAGATGAAAAAATAATAAAAGAAATTGATACAAAAGAACATGCACTCAAAGGAAAAAAATATTTATTACCGGGCGATAAAATAGAAGAGTTTTGGGTTGATACAATTACTTTGAATGAAATTTTAATTAAATCTAATGCTCCAAAAATCATTGATTTTTTATCTTTAGATGTTGAAGGATCTGAAATAGAAGTCTTAAAAGGTATTAATTTTTCAGAATTTAATTTTAAATTTATTATGATTGAATCTAGAAATGACCAATTAATTAAAAATTTTTTTGAAATTAAAAACTATTTTTTTATAGAGAAAATAAGTGAAAGAGATTTATTATTTAAATATAAGTATTTTTAAATATGATTAATATAGGATTGATAGGTTTTGGTAGGTATGGAAAGAAATACTATAGAAATATTATAAATGATAAAGATTTCAGATTAATAAAAATCTTAAGAGTATCAAAAAAAAAATTAAATAATAAATTTACAAATAATAGTAGAATTTTTTTTAAAAATAATAAAATAAATTTATTTATTATCGCATCTCCTACATCATCTCATTTTGAATATTTGCAAACTATTTTAAAAAAAAACAAAAACATAATTGTAGAAAAACCATTAGTAGCAAACTTGAAACAATTTATAAAAATAAAGAAAAAATTAAAATCATCAAAAAAAATAATTTTTATTAATCATACAGATTTATATTCAAATGCTTATCTTAAGTTAAAACAAAATTTAAATTTGGTTGGAAAAATTAATTACGCTAAACTAGTATTTGGAAAAGTAGATAATTACAACATCAAGAATATAACTAGCAAATATAAGCTTCCTTATTTTGAATGGTTACCACATCCATTGGCTATAATTAATGATTTGTTTAAAAACACTAAATTTAAAATAAAAGTTTTTGAGAGAAGACAAAATATAAATGGATCGATAATACAAAATTTAAAAATTAAATTAAAAAATAATGATTTAAAAATTGATATTTTATTTTCAAATAATTACAAAAATCGTAAAAGAAATATTGAGATACATGGAACTGTTGGTAAACTAATCTATAAAGGTTATGAAAGAGAGAAGATTTTTTTGGTGAACAAAAATAAGAAAAAACATATAAAAACTGATGATGTTGACCCAGTCAAAAATATTCTACATAATTTCAAGAAAAATTTCAAAAACCTTAAAATTAGAGATGATAAAAATTTAATTTTCTCATCTACCAAAAATCTTTTTGAAATTTCTGATAAAATAAGATTTTAAATTTAATTTTCACATTCAGGTTTTGGAAAAGGTTTAATAAATAAAAATTTTCGGTTTATTTGCTTACATTTTTTTTTTATACTGTCATAAAAATTCCAGGCTAAAACTATTATTATTTGATATTTAGTCTTATTTTTAATTAAATATTTAAAGTTTTTAATTTTGAAGTTTTTGCCTGGTGTAAATCTATTTTGTTTTAATTTATTATCATCAATTACAACTTTTATATCATTCAAATTTATGTCAAATACATGACTTAGAGTAGTTAATTTCGCAGGTGAGCCATATCCAATGATGTTTTTTTTTTGAATTTTCATTTTTGTTATAATTTTTCTCAACTTTTTTTTTTGCAATAATATTTTATAATAAAATTTTTCGTATGTTTCCTTGGAAAATAAATTTAATATTATTTCTTTCTTTATTTGATTATTAATTTTTCTTATATTTTTTTTCTTTGCACCTTTGTGGCATACATAAATTCTTATTGATCCTCCCTGAGCTTCAATTAACTCAAAATCATATACTTCTAAATTAAAACTTTTAAAAAATCGAACTAAAGGCCTAAGTGAGTGATAGCTCATATGTTCGTGATAAATTGTATCAAATGTTTTCTTTTTCAAAACTGTTAATAAATATGATACTTCAATTATAAAAGTTCCATTTTTTGACAAAATTTTTTTTATACCTTTTGTGAAATCTTGAATGTTTGGAGTATGTGCAAAAACATTATTCGCAGTGATTAATTCAAAAGCATCATATTTTTTTTTTAGTACATTCGCATAACTTGAAGAGAAGTAGCCAGTATTAAAATCTATTTTTTTTTTATTATTTAATTTTTTTAAATTTCTTGCTGGATCAACACCAATTACTTGCGAAAATTTTTTTTTTTTAAAAAATTCTAAGAATGTACCATCGTTACATGCAATATCTAAAACTGGTGATTTAGTACTTAAATTTAATTTTTTTATTACTTTATCTGAATAGTTTTTAAAATGTTCGATTAATACTTTAGAAGTTCCCGAAACATATAAGTAATTATCAAACATTCTTTTAGGATTAATTAGTTCTTTTAGTTGTAAATGGCCACAGGATAAACAAATAACACAACTTAAATTAAAATATTTTTCTAATTTATTTTTTTTGGAAGGATAAGAATTTGCTAGTGGTGTTAAACCAAAATCTATTACTTGTTTAATTTGATGCGATGAACATAAAACGCATTTTTTTTTAATTATTATGTCCTTTTTTTTAAATTCAATTTTATGGAAGTTGCTCATATATTTATTAATATTCTTTAATTTGAATTCCAATCAAGCCAATTATTCCTCCTAAAAACCTCATAAAATACATTACAAATTTCATAAAATTTTTATTTGATATTGAAATTGATTTAATTAGAAATTCAGCTGATTTTAATAAATCCTTAAGAATTTTTATTCCAAAATAAGAATATCCAATAAACAGTCCATGAAGATCTTTGTAAATTATAGCTGAAGATGCTCCATATCTTAAATTTCTTTTTATAAACCATCTATAATTTTCTCTTTTCCTATCAATTAATTCAAAAACAGGTGCGTGAGAATTCCAGAAAATTTTTTTTCCAAGTTTATTAAGTTCTAAAAAAAATAACTGATCTTCTCCTCCTATTCTATTAAGTTTATTTGAAAATTTTATTTTATTCTTAATTGCAGAAAGTTTAAAAAAAACATTATTTGTTGAAGCCCACTTTGTTTTTGTGGCATGAGCTTGGTTCCTTTCCATTATTTTTAAAAAAATATTTTTAGATTGAGAAATTTGTGGACCTGTGACGATATCTACTTTTTTATTTTTTATCATTTTTAACATTGATACTAACCAATTTTTACTAATTATACAGTCATCATCAAAAAAGGCTGCGTACTTAAATTTTTTTGTCCTTAATATTTCTAAAATTTTATTTCTTGAGTGAGTCACTCCTGATTTACTCTCTTTAAAAAATTTGATTTTTAAATATTTGCTAAATTGATTTAGAATTTTCATATAATTAGATTTATCATTTGATACAAGAATGATTTCTATATTATAATTTTTAAGATTTTTTAGCCTTATAAGCGAAAATAAATTCTTTTTTAGTTTTGATTTTCTATTGTTAGTACAAATACAAAAAGCTATTTTATCTCTCATTTTTTTAATAAATTATATAAATACATATAAACAGAAATATTAATTGCTAAAATAAAAGATAAAAAGAATGAGTTTTTATAATTAAAAATTGCTATTATAAATACTATTAAATTGTAAATATTAATCAAATTTGCCGCAAAAATGTTAGATAAAAAAAATTTTTTTACCTTAGAGTGAATAAAATTAAAAAGATGATGATGCAAATGGTTATTATCGGGAAAAGTTGGATTAAATTTAAATTGTAATTTTCTTATAATAGAAAATAAAGTTTCAAATGCTGGATACCATAAAATAACAACTATAAATAAAACAGAAAAATCTTGAATATTTTTAAAAAAATCAATGCATATATAGCCTACAAGACAAGAAATAGAATATGCGCCAGAATCACCTATAAAACTTTTATTTAAAAAATTAAAAATTAATATTACAAATAGAATTAATATTAAATTAATTATCAGTCCCAAGTCATAATCTATATTAAAAATTTTTGTTAAAGCAAGTAAACTTGATAGAACTAAAATATAATAACCAATTACTAAAGTGTTCAGTCCATCGAAAAAATTTGATCCGTTTATTAATACAAGAATACAAAACGCCGAAAAAAAAATACTACTAAATTTATATTCTAAAATTAAATCTAAATATTCTAGATCTGTAAAAGAAATGCCAATATCCAGTAAATAAACAAAACTTGAAACAACTATTAATTGTAATAAAAATCTAAATGCTGGTAAATTTAATATTTTTAAATCAGAAATAATTCCAATAAAAAAGATTAGAAAAATAAATAATTTTAAATTAAAACTTGCACTCGGAGTAAATAAAAACAGTAGAAGAAAAACTAATCCACCGGATAAAACAACTTTCTTATTATTATTAACAAATTTTTTATGTGCAGAGTAATCTGGATCATCAAGTAGAATTTTTTTTTTTAATAATAAAATATTAACAACATGATGTGTTATTAATCCAATGATAAATTTAGTTATTATCATTAAAATATTTTCTGTCTAATTTTTTTAATAACATAGTATATTGAAAGTCTAATCACATAAAAACTTGTGATCAAAAAATTTTTATTTTCAATTTTTTTAAAAACTATAAATGCATCATAGAATTTTTGTAAAATATTACTAGAAAGAGAATTTTTGGTTTTTCTCCAAAATAAAAGCTTTTTATTTATACCGTAGATTTCTGAAATCTTTGCTATTTTTAACCAAAGCAAAAAATCTTCTTTGGTTTTAGTGTGGCCGAATCTTAAAGATTTTTTTAGTAGAGAACGCTTTACGATAACAGATGACAATGCAATATCACATGATTTTAGCAACTCATTATAATCTAATTTTTTTTTTACATTCATTTTTCCTATAATCTTATTATGGATATTAATTAAATTATAATCAGTGTGTGAAAAGTTTAAATTGTTTTCTCTCATTATTTTTAACTGAACTTGTGATTTGTTTTTATGCCATATATCATCTGCATCACAGAAAGCTACGTATGGAGATTTTGAATATTTAATTCCAATATTTCTTGATTTGCCAACTCCTAAGTTTTTATTATTTTTGATAATTTTATATTTAATTTTCTTAGTTAAAATTTTTTTTATATACGAAATGTCAGTCTCATCACTTTGATCATAGATGATAATTAACTCAAGTTTTTTAAAACTTTGATTTATGATCGAATTTAGGGTTTCTTTTATAAATTTTTTTTTTTTATAATAAGGAAGTATTACTGATAGATACATTAGTTATATATATAAAATTTTAATATGTATTTATAATATATTAAAGAAATAACATTATAAATATGTCTATTATTTGATATGAAATAATTCATAAAAATATGAAAAAAAAAATAATTTTTTTTTGTCCATCAATTGAAATAGGAGGCGTGGAAAAGAATTTATATAAAGTGGTAAATTTTTTCTCTAGTAAAAATGAAGATGTTTCTTTAATTACTTTTAATAAGAAAAGATTTCAAAAGAAATTTAATAAAAAAGTTAAAGTAATAAGTAATAACTTTCTCTGTAAATTTAATTTTCCTTATTTCATTAAGACTTTACTTTGTATAATTTATTATTTTTTTAAATATGGATTTCAAAAAGATTTAATATTAGTTTCATTTCAGTCAAACTTATATTTTATTTTACTAGCAAAACTAACTAGAAATAAAATTGTTGCTCGATCAAATGCTGCTCCAAACTACTATGTTTCAAATCAATTTAAACAAAAATTTTTTCAATTGATATATAATCTTGCTGATAAAGTTATTGTAAATAGCAATGAATTTAAAAATATTTTTTTTAAAACTTTTAAGGTAATGCCAATTCTTATTTACAATCCCGCTTTCAACAAGTCTAAAGCCAAATCATTTAGAAAAATAAAAAAGTTTAAAAAAAATAAAATCATCAAATTTTTAAATGTAGGTAGATTGACTTATCAGAAAAATCAAATGATTATATTGCAAGCTTTATGTAAAATAAATTATTTAAATTATAAATTAATTATTATAGGAAACGGCACAGAAGAAGAAAATTTAAAAAAATATATACTCTTAAATAACTTACAAAATAAAGTTCAAATATTAAAAAATATTTCAGATGCAAGCAAATATTTTAAAAAGTGCGATGCTTTTATTTTAAGCTCAAAATTTGAAGGTTTGCCAAATGTTTTAATAGAGGCACAAATTATGAAAAAATTTATTCTTTCATCTAAATGTCCTACGGGACCAAGTGAGATTTTGATGAATGGCAGAGCAGGATATTTATTTAGAAATAATGATTATAAAGACTTAAAAAATAAAATACAAAAATTTGTTTTAAAAATAAATAAAAGTGAAATTAAAAATAAAATTAAAATTGGATATAAAAATTTATATAGATTTGATGAAAAGAAAAATTTAGAAAAATATTATAAGGAAATTATTACACTATGAAAAAAAACCTGATATTTTTTATGTCTGATTTTTCATTTGGTGGAGCTGGGAATTCAATTTCAAAACTTTGTATAAGTTTATCAAAAAAAGATTATCAAATATCGATAATTAGCATAGGAAAATGTGATTATAGAAAAATCTTCAAAAAAAATAATATTCAAGTTTACGAGTTAAAAAAGAAAAAATTAATATTTTCAATTTTTTCAATTTACGATTTGCTTAAAAAGATTTTTAACAAAAAATATAAAAATATACTTGTATCAAATATACATTATAACAATATTGTTTTAACTCTGATAGGTAAAAAAATTTCTGGATTAAAAATTGTTTTGGTGGAAAGAACACCTTTGCAAGAATTAAGTATTTATTTTTCTAAATTAGATTATTTAAAGAAAAAAATTATTCATTTTTTGATATATTATATTTATCCTTTATCAGACGTTATTATTGCTAATTCTAATGGTATTAAAAAAGGATTTAATTATCCATTAAGTAAAAAAGTTAAAGTAATTTATCCGCCTTCTTTGAATATAATTAATAAGCAAAATAATCCACATTATATTAGAAAAATATTTAAAGCTGTTTGTTTCAGCAGATTATCAAGCGAAAAAAATTTAGAGTGCGCGATTAAATCTTTCAAATATTTTAAGAGTGAAAATATTACATTAACAATTTATGGCGAGGGAATACTTAGACAAAAATTAATTGCTCTTATAAATAAACTTGATTTAAATAAAATAGTATTTATTAAAAAACATACTATTTACCCTCAAAAAATAATGAAAAAATTTGATATACTGATCTCTCCATCTTTTTTTGAAGGTTGCAGCAACACAGTGATAGAAGGCTTAAATAATAATCTTATTGTTGTTGCATCAAACTGTCCAGGAGGAAATGCTGAAATCTTATCTTCCGGAAAATCTGGTCTATTGTTTCAAACAAATAATGAATACGATTTATTTCTTAAAATAAAGAAAATAATTAACAACTTTAATCATCTAAAAAATAAGTCAAAAAAATATAGGTCAAATCTTAAAAAATTTCTACTAAGTTCAAATGTAAAGAACTTTTCTAAGGTTTTTGAGAAAGTTTAATTTTGTTATATTGCTTATACCAATTTAAAGTATTTAACAAACCTTTATCAAAACTAGTGAACCGATTAAAATTAGTTTCATTTATAACTTTTGTATTATCTCCATGAGTTTTTATTACATCGGCCTGTTGAAGTTTTCTTTTTTTAATTAATGGCATTGTCATATGCTTTGAAAGTATACTAAATATTTTTGTTAATTTTATGGGTTTATTCGAACAAATATTATAAATTTCGTTTTTAATATTTTTTTTAAATTTAATTTTTTTTAATATTGCCACAACATCTTTTATATAAGTAAAATCTCTTTGATGATTTCCATAATTATTTAAAAAAAATATTTTATTTTTAAATGATGCATCTATAAATTTATAAATTGACATATCGGGCCTACCCCATTCTCCATAAACTGTAAAAAATCTGATTCCTATAAATTTAATATCATAGTACTTTGAAAATATACTTGCTGTTTCTTCATTATTTTTTTTTGAAAGACCATAAAAATTATTTGGATTGATTGTATGATTTTCTTTTAAAGGAAATTTTTTTGAATTTCCATACACTGAGCTGGAAGAAGCGTATATTATTTTATTAATTCTTTTTAACCTTGAAAGCTCAATTATGTTAAAAAATCCAACAAAATTTGATTTTAAATACTTTTTTGGCTCTACAATTGAATACCTTACACCAGCTTGGGCTGCTAAATGAATTATTTTTTCAATTTTATACTTCGTAAAAATATTATTAAGAGCTTTATAATTTGCTAAATCAACTTTATAAAATTTAAAATTTTTAAACTTTTTCAATTGTTTTATTCTATTTTTTTTTAGCTGTACGGAATAGTAGTCATTAACATTATCGATGCCAATTATTCGTTTTTTATCTTTTAAAAGTGAAATTGATAAATTAAACCCTATAAATCCAGCAGCTCCTGTGACTAATATAAAAGACTTTCTTTTCATATTTTATTGAATTAAATAGAAATAAATTTAATTAGTTAAATCTTATGAACAAATATTCTGAAATAATCAAGAGATTAATCAATAAGTTTAATTTTAAAATAGAACATAAAAACTCCTGGTACAGAAGAAATGAACATTTTATTGCTGAAATTGATAAAAATGAATTAGAAATTATAAAACAAATTTCTAACTATTCAATGAGCACACCGGCAAATCATTGGGCTATTATCCAATCAATTAAACATATTTCAAAACATAATATTGAGGGAGACTTTGCGGAGTGTGGTGTGTGGAAGGGGGGAAATTTAATATTATTTAAGATTATATGTGATAAATTTAATTTAACACCTAGGATATATGCATTTGATACATTTGAAGGAATGCCAGAGCCAGGAGAAAAAGATTTTGACTTAAAAGATATAAATGCAAAACAAATTTACGATAAATATAAAAATAAAGACATAAAATGGTGCTATTCAACTCTTGAAGAAGTAAAATCAAATATAATATCGTTTAACAAAAAATATATTGAAGCGTTTAATTTTATAAAAGGAAAGGTGGAAGATACTTTAATTGATGAAAGAAATTTACCAAATAAAATTTCTCTATTAAGATTGGATACTGATTTCTATGAGTCAACAAAAAAAGAGTTGGAAGTTTTATTTCCAAGGCTAGTTTCTGGAGGTGTATTAATAATTGATGACTATGGACACTGGAAAGGTGCAAAAAAAGCTGTGGATGAATATTTTCAATTAAGTAAAAATTTTGAGTGGCTACATAGAATAGATTATGCAAGCAGACTTCTAATTAAAAAATAGTTATTTTGAGATTTTATTAAAAAAATTAAGCAAATAACTGAGCCCTTCATTCAAATAAACATTTTTACAAATGCTTTGTGAATTTTCTACTATTTTTGCTCTTAAATTATTATCATCTAAGAGAAGTTCTATCTTTTCTAATAAATCAGAAAAATCAAGTTTATAGCTTAAATATGAAAAATTATCCTGATAAATATTAGGCCATGTTTCAAGATAATCTACATTTGGAAAAATTATAGCTGTTCCCATTTTAATTGCCTCAAATTCTCTATAGCAAATTTCTCCCCATCCAAAAGCCCCTATTGAAATTTTTGAATTTCTTAATTGATTCAAATAAGATTTGTGACTTAATCGTTCAAGAGGTAAATTAAAACGTTGAGTTAAAATTTTATTAACTTCATTTCTTTGAAAATGAATTGTTTTTTTTTTATCATTATTTCTCAAATTAAATCTATAAAAAATATCCTGAGATTTTATTGAATTATTATAATACCCTAAAGTATATTTAAATAATTCTTTATAATTATTTTTATATAAAGAATTTATAATACATTGATATTTTTTAAATTTATTAAAATTTAATATGTCAAAATAGTTGCCTACTCCAATATTCCATCCTAAAACAAGTTTATTTTCATACTCTTTTAATAAAGGACAAAAATCAAAATTATAATCTTCTTCAGGATGAAATTCTTTTTGGTAAAAATCAGCGTAATATCTTCCTCTAAAAAATTTTTCTCTATATAAATTTTTATCTTTATAAAATTGTTTTTTAACATATTTTTTTACATAAGGTAAAACTTCAAAGGAAGTCGTTCCAGAACTATCAGTCAAATCTAACCAAATAATATTTTGATTTAATTTTGAAATTTTGATTATATTTTCTAAATATTTATTTTTTTTTTTTAATTCTAATTTTTTTCTTATCTTATTTTCTGCTGTATCTGTGAATAATCTACTATTGATTATTATTAGATCTGAATCATAAAATTTACTATTTGCTGAATCATAAAATTCGACATCAAAACCTGATTCTTTTAACTCATTTTGAAAATATTTTACAAAATACCAATATCCAAAATTTTTTCCCCAATTAAAATTTGATCCTTTATTTAAAATACCAATTTTAATCATATTTTTTTTGAGTATATATTTTGTAGATTTTCTCTGATCTCTGTTTCCAAGTATTTCTTGAGGCGGTCAAAATTGAATTTTTCGATATTTTTTTTCTTAAATTATAATTTTTAGATAGTTCAAGTATAGCTTTTTTCCAAGATAGAGGGTTTGTATAATTTTTGATTAATATAGAATTTTTTCTATTTATTAATTTTTCTCTTAAAACTTCTAAATCTGAACTCACCAATGGTATACCTGTGGCCATGTATTCAAACATTTTTAAAGGTGAAATAAATTTTGATATATCATCATTAAAATTTAAGGAGTTAATTGATACTTTTGATTGATAAGGCATTAATAATGCATCAGCTTTATTTATTAATTTTATTGTTTGTTTATAACTAACTAAAGGGAATACCTTAAAATTTTTAAATGATTTTACATTTTCATCACGCAATCCATATAAATAATAATTTAGTTCTGGAGTTAAACTCGCTAGGCTTTTAATAACTTCAATGCCTCTTCCTTTATAAAAACTGCCTAAATAATAAACATTTTTAATTTTTTTTTTTAATCTATGTTTTGATTTAAAATCTCTTAAATCACATGCGTCGTGTAAAACAATATATTTTTTTTCATTCAATTTATAAAATTTGGACAAACCTTTTGATATAAATATGATTTTAATTATATATTTTGAATAAATAAAATTTAAATTAATAAATAAAAATTTTGTAAAACCTTTAAGTTCTTGGTGAATCTCTAAAAAATGATTTACTTTAAATATTGTTAGAAATAAGCTTGAAATTAAACTTCTTGAGATAATCAAGTTATTATCGTCTTTTAATTTTGATGCAACTTTGAAACCATATATCAATCTATTAATTATAGAATTTAGATTTAAATTTTTAAAAATGGATATTAGTTTAATTTTTTTTTTAGTATGTAAATTAAAATAGCTTTTTAAAGATTTAGCATTTACATTTTTATTGAATTTTGGACAAATCAGCAATGCTTCATCCATAAACGTAAGTAAATTATCAATCATTTTAAATATATGTACTGCTTGAGCCTTATTAGAAGGCAATGATAGATCTGTTATATATATAATTTTTTTTACCAAAATAATTTAAAATAACTCAATATAACTTTGTTTATTTTTTTTAATTTTTAAAATTTTTGATTTGAACACATCATGATTAACTAGATTAATTATCAAATCATAGTTTTTAACATTAAAATCATATAATACTTTTATATTTTTAATTTTCTTATTTTTTAATAATGGATCACAAACATCAAGATTTTTAAATTTATTTTTGAATAATTGATATATATTTATGGCATATGAATTACGAATATCAGATACATTTTTTTTGTAAGTTAAACCTAAAATTAATATTTTTGATTTTCTAAAATTTATTTTTAATTTTTTTACTTCATTAAGTAATTTGTTATACATAAATTTGTACATAGAATTATTAATTTTTCTTCCAGATAAAATTATATCTGTTGTAATTCCAAATTTTTTTGCAAATGTTGAATAATAATATGGATCTACAGGTAGGCAATGACCTCCGACAAGGCCTGGATTAAATTTCAAAAAATTCCATTTGGTTGACGCTAGTCTTATTACATTAGAAAAATTAATATTTGAATTGCAGCATACTTTGTATATTTCATTCATCAAACCTATGTTTAAATCTCTCTGTATATTTTCAATAACTTTTGCACTCTCAGCCTCTTTGATGTTTTTTGAAAGAACTATTTTTTTTGTTATTTTTCTATAAATTTTTTTCCCGACTTTTAGAGCATATGAATTATTTGAAGAAACAATTTTCATAATTTTGTTAACAGTATGTTTCTTGTCCCCAGGGTTAATTCTTTCAGGAGAATATCCCAAAAAAAAATCTGTATTTAATTTTAGCCCACTTTTTTTTTCTAAAATTTTTCCACAAAAATTTTCTGTAACACCAGGAAAAACTGTTGATTCAAAAAAAATTATATTATTTTTTTTAATAATTTTTCCTAAAATTTCGCAACTTTTTTTTAGATAACTTAAATCTGGTGTATAATTATTATGTATTGGAGTTGGAACAGTTACAATGAAAAAATTGCATTTTAGAAGTAACTTTTTATTAGATGTAATAACAGATTTTTTTTTTAAATTTAAAGAATTTTTTTTATATTCACAATTAAAATCTCTCTTCAAATTCAAATCTTTGACTCTTGAAGCGTCAATATCATAACCAATTGTATTAATTTTGTTTTGCAAATTAAGAAATATTGGCAAGCCTACATACCCAAGGCCAAGAACGGCAGGTTTAATTATAATTTTCTTCATTATTAATTACTTTTGAAGTTCCATTTTTTATAATTGCCAAAGATATTAAATTATAGATTTTTTTATTTTGTAAACTTAATTTATTTTTTTTTATCATATCTTTAATATTCTTCCATTTAATTATCTCACAATTATGATCTGGGATTATGCTAATTATTTTTTCTTTCAATTGATCGTTTTTTAACCACTCCTTAGGTATTGACCATCCTGTTTTTTTTAAATTTTCTGTAATTATAGGGTTAAGCTTGCCTTGGTAAGCCTGTCTAATTTCAGGTTTATTTATTTTTTCCCTAAATTTAGATTTATCCATTCTATCCAAAAAATATGATCTTAGATCAAAGTCTGAAAAAGGTGATCTTACTTCTAAATTATTTTTCATTCCAAGCTTATCAGCTCTTAAAAAGATTTCATTTGAAAGCCAATTAAATTGATCTAAAAAACAAAAAAATTTTTGTGCATGTCCTAAATCATAATTATAAAAGTTATTGTAAAATTTTTTTGCAATTTGGCTATTTTTGAAAATTTTGAAACTTTTCTTAATTTTGTCTAATAAATCATATTTTATAAAATTTTTATCAAAAGAGTCATATCTAACATACTCTTTGAACCATAAAAATGTTGATAAAGTCTTTGATGTTTTTATTTTATCAAAAAATTCAATATAATATTTTGCTCTTCTATAATAATCGTAACCTATAAATATTTCATCACCTCCATCACCTGAAATTATTGATCTAAAATTATTTTCCTTCTGATTTTTATAATTTAAATAATAAACTGGATTATTTATGTTTCTATTAATCTCTTCAATATGAAGGAATGACGATTCAAAATTATCTAAATAATTTTCGAATGAAATGTGGGTAGTATGTAATTTAAGACCATAAAATTCTGAAATCTGTTTAGCTAAATTGTAATCATGATTGCTAATAGCATCATCACTCTCAAAGTGAGTTGAAAAAACATTTATTTCTGGATTAAATTTTAGTGCCTCATATAAAATAATATTAGAATCTAATCCGCCACTTAAATTAATAGTTATTTTTTTTTTTGTTAATAAATGATTTTTAACTGTTTGGTTAATAGCAAATGCAGGATCATTTTCGGGAAATGAAATTTTTTTTGAAGGAAAAAAATTTTTATTAATTTTATAAGTTTGATCTAAAGTAACATGTTCTCCAGGTAATACTCTTTTAATATTGTTATAAATCGTTGAGCTATCTATTGGATATCCTAAAATCAAATTAGATAGAACATTCTCTCTATTTAAATTGAAGTCTTTTATAATATTTAAGATTGGTTTAATTTCTGAACAAATAATTAATTTACCTTTATTAAAATGATAATATAGATGTTTTTGGCCACTTGGGTCTCTAAATAAATGAATTTTATTTTGCTCAGTATCATAGAGTAAAATTGCGAACATTCCTTTTATATATTTTATAAATTCGATGCCAATTTTATCTATTAATTTGACTAGTATTTCTGTATCTAGATCAATAGACTTATCTATTGAAAACTGTTTCTTGAGTTCATCGGTATTATAGATTTGCCCATTAAAGGCTAAAATATATTTTTTTCCTTTTGCATATTTTGGCTGTATTGAGCTCTCAATATCTCCCCTAATTTGTAAAAGATTATGTCCAATTATCTTGTCGTTAGAACAAATAAAATTTTTTTTATCAGGTCCTCTATGATTTAATAATTTAAAAACCATGTCTAGCCTGTTTTTAAAATTTTCTGATAAACAAATTATTCCACACATATTTTAACTTAATAATTAATATACATTTTTTTTCCTATATGCTAATCGTTTAATGATGATAAATTTATCAAATCATTTATTTGAGTATGAGCCTTATCCATTTGGATATTTTAATGACATTTTTAGTGAAGATTTTTATAGATCTCTATGTGAAGAATATCCAGATATATCTGAACTTAAAATAACTGAGGATAAAAAAAGACATAAAATAAACAAATTTAATAAATTTAGTCTACATACTGAGGATAGAGAATTTAAATCACTTATAAAAAGAAAAAGTAATTATTTAAAACTATATAATTTTCTAAACAGCAAAGAATTTTTTTTTAATATTTCAGAAGTTTTATTAAAAAATAATATAGATTTAAATTTAAAGTATAAAATAAAGAAGTTTTTTTTAAATATAAGAAAATTTAATTTATTTTTCGAATTTTCCTCAATTCCTTGTGATGGAGGTTATATACTGCCTCATACTGATGCACCAAAAAAAATAATGACTTTTATTGTTCCTATAATCAAAGAGGAAGATAGGGAAATGGAAAAATTCAAGAATGTTGGTACTTCAATTTTATCAATGTCTGATCCTAGACATTCGTTTAATTATTATAATAAAACAGTTAAATTTGAAGATTCTGTCGAAAAAAAATATATAAACTTCAGTCCTAATAAAATGTTAATGTTTATAAAAACACATAATTCACTTCACAGTGTTGGACCTATAGAACCATCTAACAATCAAATTAAATTTAGAAATAGTATTACCTTTGCTTTTAGAAAAAATTTTGACTAATTCCATAATTTTTTTTTTATTTTTTCCAATTTTTTTTTACCTTCGCTTGATAACAATTCTTTTTCAAGTTTATGTAAATTAAAAGCTTTATCTAATTTAAATACTAATTTTTCTTTTAAATATTCTTTTAAATGTAAATTATTTCTTATTATTATTAATGGATAAACGTTATATAAAGATGCTTCTAATAAAGCGGTTGATGTATACCCAATTAAAAATCTTATTTTATGCTTTAAAATTGTGGCTAGTAAGCTTTTTTCTTGAACAATTTCAATTTTATTAAAATTTAAAAAATTAATAAAATTTTGAGGATATATATCTTTTTCCCGTAATCTTACAAAAAGCTTTTTATTTTTTTTATTTTTTAATAATTTTTCAATATCACTAAAAATATTTTCGTAATTAATATTTTGTTCACAAATATATAAAATATTATTTTTGTTATGATTTATTTGAGATTTTTTAAATCTGAAATTTACAGTTTTAATAATTTTATTTTTATAATTATTATTAATATTTATTAATTTTTTTTTGAAGTATTCACTCCAAACTATATATTTATCAAAACATTGGCCTTTTAATCCAATTTGAAAATTGTTAAATCTTCCATGCTGGTAGCCAATGGAATTAACTTTTGCTTTTTTACATGCTCTTAGCAAAGTCTGAATAATTCTATAATCATCTATAGCAATTAATTCTTTAATTTTTTTTTTTACAAAAAAGTCTGATAAATTATTTGATAGTATTTTCTCATTTGTTTCATAAAAATTGAATATATTTTTATAACTTTTGAGATTATTAAAATCACTAATTGAAATAGTTCTATTAAAACCCTTGATGAATATTACATTTGGAATAACAAAAAATAAATACATAGAAAATATTAGAGAATTCCCTCTTACTAAATTAATTTGATTTCTTGTTTTATTTTTTGATAAAAAATAACTTGATCTCTCGTCTATATAATTATTTTTATTATTTTTTGGCAACCAATAGTGAATTTTTAAAATTTTTTTATTTTGAGATTTTTTTAAACTAATAAAATTCAAAATCCTGAATAATAAAATTTCAACATTTTGTTTTAATATTGCGATTTTGCTTGATTTTATATTTTTATTAATATTATTGAGAATATTTTGTTGTGAGATAAAATCATTATTAATATAGTTCTTTTTTACAAAAGAATTATATTTTTTAAAATTATTATAAATAGACAATTTAGTGTAGTTAAAATTTAAATTTGAAATTATATGAAAATCTTTATTTGTGCAAATAAATTTCAAAAATTAGCAGCAAAGGTATCCGCTTACTCTTTTGCTCAGTTTGGCTTTAATGATATTGAATTTTTAGAGATTGATAACAATGAAATTTTAAAGAAAAAACTAAATTCAACATATTTGAGAAATGGCAAAATAACTAAATTTGTAGACGATTTACAATCATTTACTTTATTAAGATTTTATCCCTTTACACAAAAAAATATAAATAATTGTCTCATTATTGATCCTGATGTTTTTGCTATTAAAAATCCAAAAAACGAACTAGAAAATTTTTTTTTAAAAAATGAGTTTAAGATAGCATGTACAAAAATTAACAATAATTTTAGAACTGAGGTTATGTTATTAAAAAATGTTGATTATAAATGGAGTTTTGAGGAAATTATTAATGATCTTTTTAATCATAAAATAGATTACAAAGATTTAATATACCTAACATCAAAAAAATATTTCTCTAATATAATTTCCCTTCCAATTGAATTCAATCATCATGACAAAATTGAAAAAGATACATTACTATTACATACAACTAAACGAATTACCCAACCATGGAAACAGGATTTAAAAATTGATTTTTATGATGAAAAAATAAATAAAGTTTATAAATTAAAACAATATGTTAAAAAGATTTTAAATTTAAATTATGATGTAAATGCACTTTCAAATAATTATGTAATGCATCCAAATAAAAATGTTTATAAAGTGATATCAAATTTATTTAAAAGTTCACTAAATTCAAAATTTATTGATAAAAATGAAATAGAGGAAGCTATTAAGAACAAATATATCTCATCGACGTTCACAAATAATATTTAAATTATTTTAATTTTTAATCTTCATCAATCAAATAACAAACATTATGATAAATGATCTGATGCATTTCCTGAATGCGTGCGGTATTATTTGAAGGTACAACTATAGGGTAGTTGCATAAATTTTTTGATTTTCCTCCTTTATTACCTAGTAATCCAATTGAGAATATTCCTTTTTTTTTTGATATTTTTAAAAGGTTAATAATATTCTTACTATTTCCTGATGTTGAAATAGCTACTAAAAGATCGTTTTTTTTTCCTATTGCCTCTAGTTGTCTTGAAAAAATATTTTCATATCCAAAATCGTTGGCTATACATGTAATGGTTCCTACATCGGCGGATAGTGAAATGGCGCTATATGGTTTTCTATTTTTTTTATATCTACCTACAAGCTCAGCAGTAAAATGTTGACTATCAGCAGCGCTACCTCCATTGCCAGCTACAAAAACAGTGCCTTTTTTTTTGAAAGTTTTGATAATTAAGGATTTAAATCTATTTATACACTGATCAAAATAATGGATGTTTTTATCGAGAATCTCAATATGTTCAGATAATTGTTTGCGAACTTTGCTCATTTTTTTAATATTTTATTTAAGACAATAAATATATCATCTGAAAAATTCAATCTAAAACCTTTGATTTTACACTTTTTTGCAAATTCCATGTCTATTTCTTTATCACCTATCATATAACAATTTTTTATTTCTAAATTAAATTCTTTTTTTGCTTTATTAAATAAACCTATCTGAGGTTTTCTATTAAATTTTGCCTTACTGTATTTTTTGATCTTTGAGTTTGAATAATAAGGACTATAATAAAATTTATCTATACAGCTATAATTTTTCATAATTTGTTTATTCATCCAGTCATGCAATATATTTAATGTTTTTTCTGAATAATAGCCTCTACCCACTCCTGATTGATTTGAAATGACAATTAAATAAAAGTTGTTATCTTTGATTTGTTTTAAAAATTTAAATATTTTTTTCCGCCAAATAATATCTTTAATTTTATGAACATATCCTAAATTTTTATTTATAACACCATCTCTATCTAGAAATACTGCTCCTTTTTTGTTTGATCTTTTAATAAATTTATCTGCTCTATTAAGGTCTTGAGGAATGCCAATATCAATAAATTTATTGAATTTTTTATTAAATATTTTTCCTTTTAGCATTCCTTTTTTTGCTAATTTAGAAAAAACGTCAAGCTCTAACGACGATATTTTTTTCTTAATAAACTTTAAAATTTTTTTTTTTACTAAGTAATGGCCGGTATTAATAAAAGTACTTTTTTTTTTAGTTGAAAACTCAATAATTTTATTTTTTTTTAGTAAAACTTTTGAATATCTTTTATTTTTTTTTTCTTTTAAAGCAAAATTAACTATGTATTTTTTATTATTAAGGAAATTGTGTTTAAGATCATGGATATTAAAATCAAAGTAAGTATCGCCATTTATCAAAAAAAAGAATTGTTTTAAATGCTTTCTTGCATTTAATAAGGCGCCGCCAGTTCCTAGTGTTTTTTTTTCTTCTGAACAAATAACTTTAGTATTATTAAATAAAATTTTGTTATGATATTTTTTTTTAAATATATTTCTTTTATAACCAGTCAAAAGAATAACTTCTTCAATACCATTTTGTGATAATTTTTTTATCAAGTGGTCTATAAAGGGTTTACCATCAATTTTTATTAATGGCTTAGGCACTCTTTTTGTAATTGCTCCCAATCGTGTTCCAAGTCCACCAACAAAAATCACTGCTTGATTAACATTTATCATTTAGGGCTACTAATAATTATTAAGAATTTTAAATTTTTTAAATTTATATATTTTAATTAGTTCTCTAATTCCAAAATTTAATGTATGGTCAGCTCTAAATCCAATTTTTTCAATTTTCTTATTGCTGACAAAATAGTCTCTTTTATCAGGGTCGGACTTATCATTATTAATTTCTATTTTCAAATTTTTAACTATTTTTTTAATTTTTTGTGCTAACTCTAATTTTGTTAAGTTTGCACTTGATAAGCCGACATTGTAAATTTTCGATCTCATGATTTCAAAATTTTTTAAAGTGAAGACAAAGACTTTTACTATATCTTTAACATGAATATAGTTTCTTCGGAAATTTGGCTCATAAAGAATTAATTTTTTTTTTATTAAAGCTTCCCAAACAAAATTATTTACTAGCAAATCTGTCCTCATTCTGAAAGAATTTCCAAAAACTGTTGCTAATCGAAAAGATACAGAATTTTTAAATTTCATAATTTCTTTTTCAGCTTTTACTTTGGTTATTCCATAAAGTGAAACTGGATTTAATTTTGATTTTTCAGTACAAAATTTATTTTTTTTTCCTACTCCATATCCAGAATTTGTAGTTGCAAATAATATTTTATGATTTTTTTTTGCAATTTTTTTTAAGTATTTGATTGAGTCTAAATTTATGGCCCTAGCTAACTTTGGTTTTTTGTCACATAGTGGAGCTCCTACTAGTCCAGCAAGAGGTATGATTATATCATTTTTTTGAACTAATAGTTTAAAAATCTTTTTATTCAAGACGCTGCCAATTATTAACTTAAAATTTTTTTTTCGATTTAGATGTGAAAGTGAATTTTTATTATATGTTAAATTATCTAATACTGTAACTTGATAACCAAGTTGAACTAATTTGGTACTTAACATTGATCCTATATAACCTGCTCCGCCAGTGATTAATACTTTTTCTCTCATTTTTTAAATTCAAATCTAATATCTTTTAATAATTTTAATAAAGATTCTTCAAGATTAATTCTCGGACTCCATTTCGTGTGCTTTTTAAATTTTTTACAGTCTGGAATTTGTTTTGTTACATCGGTTGGTCTTAAAAGTTTTTTATTAATTTTTGATTTAATCTTAACTTTTGAGAAAGAAATCAATTTTTTTAGTACATTTTCAACACTATCAGTATTTTTGCCTCCTATATTATATATTTCACCAATTTTTCCTTTTTTGGCTGTTAACCAATAAGCTTCTAGTGCATCGTTAATATCAATAAATGTTCTAATACTTTTTAAATTTCCATGCTCTAAATATTTTCTTTTGTTTTGTTCAATTTCCACAATTTGTTTAGCAAAAGATGATTGAAATAGAGTAAATCTCCTCGAATTTGTATATGAAAACATTCTTGTAATAATTATTTTTAAATTAAAACTTTTTGCATAAGCTTGTGCAAGTAAATCTTGAAAACACTTAGAAACTGCATACGGACTCTGGGGTTTCATAATTTCTTTTTCAGATATTGGTTTATTTTTATTCTCAACATTGCCATACACTTCGGGTGTACTGCAAATTATAATTAAAGTTTTTAAATTAAGTTCCCTAATTGCCTCTAATAAATTTAATGTTATATTATTATTATTTAAAATTATTTCTTTGGGCACATCAAAAGATTTTCTAACATCAGCATTTGAGGCAAAATGATAAATAAGATCAGGCTTATTATTTTTTAAAAAATTTTTAACCTTAGTGAAATTTAACAAGTCTAAATTTTCTAAAATTACTCTTTTTGAATTACTTTTCTTGATATTTCTTAATTTATTTTTATTTCTAAAAGTGCCAATAATTTTTATATTCTTGTCCTTATTTAAAATATAATCAGCTAAAAAAGATCCCGCTGAGCCTGTAATACCTGTAATAAAGCATTTGTTGAATTTTCTATTCATTTTCAGAGTAATATATTATTTGAGATCCAGTAGATTCAAATTTTAATTCTAAAGATAATTTATTAGAAAATTTTTTTTTAAGCTTAGAAATATTTTTTCTATCAGATAAAAACAAAATAAATCCACCGTCTCCAGCGCCTAAAATTTTTGCACCTACAGCACCATTCTTTAAACCTAAATTGATAAGATTATTTATTGAAGAATTAGAGACAACATCGGCCAATTTTTTTTTGTAATACCAGTGTTTATTAAGAAGTTCAGCAAAATCGCTTAATATATTTTTCGAATTATGTATCATATCTTCTGCTTCAAAAGATATTTTGTTAATTTCGTTTAAATAAGTAATATTTTTTGAGAATCTTTTTATTTTTTTTTTTTCAACTTTTGATGCGGATCTAGAAAATCCTGAAAATACTAATAAAATGCTCTCTTCTAATTTTTTAACATTTTTATAACTTAAAGGAATTTGATTAACTTTATAATTATTTCCATAAAAATCTATTACATTAAATCCACCAAATGACGCTGCGACTTGATCTTGTGAACCAACAAAATCTTTTACCTTATTTTGCTCAACATAAATTGCCTTATTAGCTAAATTTTTTTTTGAAATATATCTATTATTAAGCGCATGCAAACAATTCAATAAACCAACGGTAAAGCTAGAGCTTGCGCCTAGTCCCGATTGAGCTGGTAGGTCTGCATTGTGTATCATCTCAAAATAATCATTATAATTTAGAAACTTTAAGCTTTCTCTAACCGTTGGATGTTTAATTTTATTTATAACTTTTTCCTCCTCAGTTTGATGATACCTAAGTCTAAATTTATATTTAAAAAATGGAGGAAGCTTCCTGACATTTACATAGCAATACTTATTAATTGCAGCATTAATAATTTTGGAAGAATTGTTTTTATACCAAATCGGAAAATCTGTACCCCCTCCAAAAAAAGAAATTCTGAATGGCGTTCTGCTAATAATCATTTTCTTGAATTATAAAAGTAATACATTAAAGATGAAAAGGTTATCATGTCAAATTTAACTGGTTTTTTTAGTAATTGTTGCAATTTTTTTTTACTTAATATGTGAATTTTACCCTCTCCTATCTCAGAAATTTTTTTGTTTGTCAAAATTTTTTTATTAAGTTGCGCTGAGAAAATGGCCATTTTGCCATTTATTAGACTGCTAAATGGATAAATTTTATTTACGTACGAAAAAATAATATTTTTTTTGTCTATTCCTAATTCCTCACAAAGTTCTCTACGAGCACTAATCAATAAACTTTCTTTTTTTTCTACAAAACCTTGAGGCAAAGATAACAATGATTTATTTATGATAGGACTATAAGCTTTCATCAAATAAAATTGACTTTTATAATGCGGTATTATTGTAACGCCAGTAAAACCTTGTTTATTTTTATTTTTTGGATCTATTGATAGATAATCTTTGACATAAAAATCCTTTGATTTAATCTCATTCTTATAAACTTTGTAAACTTTATTCGAAAAAACAAATGATTTTTTTTTAAAAAAATTCATAAGAATTTATGCAATATTTTTCTAACAATAACAATAAATTCAGCAAAATATGTTTGGGAACTTGGTCACTAAGTGGAAAAAAATCTAATATAAAATCATATGAGAAGCTCAATGAAAAAAAAATTTATAGCATATTAGAAAAGGCTTTAGAAAAGAAAATAAATTTTTTTGATACTGCAAGTGTTTATGGATTAAGTGAACAATATTTAGGAAATTTTATTAATAAAATTAGAGATAAAGTTATCATAGCAAGTAAAGTTGGATGTGAAAGCTTTGAAAAAAAATTAAATTTCAGAAAAAAAAATATTAATAATCAAATTGAAAAAATTAAAAAAAATTTGAAATCAGATTATATAGACATAATTCAATTATATAATCCTAACCCAAAAGATAAATATTTAATGAGCGCTTTAGAACTGCTTGAAAAACTTAGAGCTAAAAATGTAGTAGGCTCAATTGGTGTTACATTAAACCGACCTGAAGACTATGTGAAATTAAGAAAACTTTACAAATTTAAGTTTATTCAGTGTAATTTTAATTTTCTAGATCAAAGATTAATAGATTACAAAATTTTAAATTTAGTAAAGAAAGATAAATCAACTATATTTGCAAGAACTGTTTTAAACTTTGGTATATTTACTGAAGCTTTTTTAAATAAAAATAGAATATCATTTAGTGCAAATGATCATAGATCAAAATGGAATAAGTATCAAATTTACAGATGGATTGAATTTGCAAAAAAAGTGAAGTCGTTAAGTAACCGAAATTTAGAAACAACAAGTTATAAATTTGTAAATTCTTATAATATTGATGGGATGATAATTGGAGCTACAGAAAAATTACACATAGAGCAAGCTTGTAAAAAAAAAAATTTTTTAAAACTTTCGAATAAAGAAAAAAATAAGATCAATAAAATATATTCTTTATATAATGAAAGTTTAATTAAAAAGCCTTTCTATAAAATAAAATCCTAAAATATTTAGACTATATACGGTCCTACCATATTGCTTTGATTTTTTTCAATATCATTTTTATTATAAATATTTCTTACACTGCACAAATATTTACCACTTCGATGACCATACCATATAATTTCCCTCATCCAGTCTTTTGGATCTTTAAATTTTAAATCAGATTTTGTAATGATTAATTTTTGTGTGTTTTCCTCTATATCAATTTTTTCTAATGACAAAATTGATTTATAATAATTTAAAGTATTATATTTCAAATGAATTACTTCATCACTATTTTCATTAAAAACTCTCATCATTTTTCTATTCAAATTAAAACATTCCTTCAAAATTTCTAATGATTTTTTATTTCCATGCGAATAATATGAAAATAATTCAAATGATTGCTCATAAAACAAGTCTAGCTCATTGTTCATCACCAAATTTATATATTCAAACTCTCCGGGTGGCCAATAAATATCAAGATATCCTTCCTTAAAAATAAATTCACTTTTACCCTCAGTAATTTTTTCAGCATGATTTCTGAAATTATTTGTAATTTTTTTTAACAGTGTAAAGTTTTTGCTTTCGGAAAGAAATCTTTCAAATAAATCTTTAAAATTAATTTTCATTTCATAACATAAATATAATAATGGTATTTGTAGCAATTTATTAAAATACAGGAACTCACTGGCAGTTGCGAAAATTCTGGTTTTTTTCCAACTATTAAGACTCATTGAAACAGTTGAAATTACAAGTTCTTGCTTTTCTTGAATACCGTCAGCTGGAGTTTCATCTAGTGAACCATGAACATTTACAATTGGTGTTTGTACAGTTACTATTTTATCTTTTTCTATGTTTTCTTTTGTTGCCATTTCAGCATTAGGCAATATAGAAAGATTGTTGAATTGAATTCTATTATGTTGACCAGATTCAATTACATCAGAAACACCTTTTGAAAAGCTTTCATAAGTATCACCTGGGAGTCCTAATATAAATTCAGTATAAGTTGGTATCCCATCTTTTGTAAATCGTCTTTGTAATTCTTGATAATCTTCTATTGATATATTGTCCCTTTTAATTGATTTTAATGTATGAGCATCCACTGATTGCATCGCTAATGTTACACCTTTACTTAAACCAGAGTCCGCTAAAAGTTTCTGAACTTTATAGGCTCTTTCTCTCGCATTTTTTGTATTTTGAACTGATAAAACATGAGGGTAGCCATATTTTTTTTTTAACTCTACAGCTTTTAAAACTATTTCATAATCACGAGGCAACATTCCAAAATTTGCATCACAACAAAAAATGAATTCTATCTTATGTTTGGCGAACCATTCGAGCTCTGAATAAACTCTGTCTAAATGCATTCTCGCAACTTTACTATTTGTAGCAGATCCCCAATCACAATAAGTACATGAAAATGGACATCCTCTGTTTGTTTCCCAAGATGCTAGCCATTTTTCATTTTGATTTTTTTTAATTAACTCATCAAATATACCAGTCAAATATGGTGATGGAGTATCATCAAAATTTTTTAATCTAGGAATAATAGAGTTAGAATTAAATTTGTTGTTTTTATCTATATAACTAATATTTGGTGTATCTTGTAAATTATTATTTGGATATTCCTCAAGTAATTTTAAAACGCTTCTTTCACCTTCTTGATGTATTGCAACATCTATAAATCTATTATTTCGTAAATATTCCTCAGCATTTCCCTGGATATTGTCAGGAACAGATGGGCCACCAAAAATTATAAATTTGGAGGGATCTTTTTTTTTTAGTTCTTTTGCTATAGCAAGTGATATTTGTTCATTCCATACATATGTGCTGAAAAGAACTATATTGCAATCTTGAAGCAGTTTGACACTTTCCTTTAAACTATGCCTTTTGTATATTATGTCAGCAAATTCAAATTTGTTTCTATTCTTTGAATTATGTATTGTATAAGCAAATAAAAGTCCTATAGAGTAAGGAAGATAATATTGGCCTGAAAAACCATTATTTATTTGAGTTCCGCCTACTTTTAGTTTTTCTGAATTCATTATATAAAGTATATATCTAATTTAATGTCAAAATATATAAAAACAATACTAATTACTGGTGGAACTAGCGGGATGGGCAAAAGCATTCTAGAATTATTATCATCTAAAGGTTTTAAAGTAGTATTTACATATTATAAAAGAGATAAAGAAGCTAGAAAGCTTGTAAATAATCTAAGAAAAAGTAATAAAAATATATATTCTTTTAAGATTAATTTAGAAAAACATAAGGATATAGATAAACTATTCACTTTTGCAAAGAAAAAACTCAAAAATATAGATTGTTTAATAAATAACGCTGCATTTTTTGTTGAGAGAAAAAAATTCGAAAGTTTAAACTTAAATCACGTTAAACAAGTTATGGATATAAACTACTTTGCTGTATTTAGACTCTGTCAATTATTTGCAATATCTAATCGTAAAAATAAAGATTGGAAAACAATAATTAATATTTCTTCAACAGCAGCAAAATATGGTGGAATTGAATTTACACATTATGCACCAACAAAAGCTGCAATAGAAAATCTTACAAAAGGGCTTTCTAGAGAATTAGCGCATAAAAAAATAAGAGTATTAAGTATTGCTCCAGGAATAATAGATACAAGAGATCTTTTTAAAAAAGAGAAAAAATCTACCATAAATAAAATGCTATCCAGTATCCCAAACAAAAGATTTGGACATTCTATTGAGGTAGCAAATCTGGTCAACTATTTGATTGATAAAAAATCAGAATATATTAATGGCACAACTATAACAATTTCAGGTGGAAGATAAAAAAAAATTATTAATTCTTGGAGCCTCTGGTTTTATTGGTAAGAACTTATCAAATTTTTTTTCTAAAAAATATAAAGTTTATGGAACATATTTAAGAAATAAGCCAAAATTAAACAAAAAAATAATTTTAAAGAAAGTAAATATATTCAATCCAAAACAGTTAGACAGAATTATGAAAAATAAAGATATCGTAATAAATGCAGCTGCTATAACATCAGGAGCAAAAGATATTGTTCATAAACCGTATATACATTTTACAGATAATGCATTAATAAATTCAATTTCAATTCGATCTGCTTTTTATAATAATGTGAAAAATTATGTTTGTTTAAGTTGTTCTATTATTTATCATAATAGCAAAAAACCTCTTAAAGAAGACGATTTTAATGTAAATAGAAAAATTTATGATAAATACTTTGGTGGTGCTTGGATAAAAATTTTTGCTGAAAAATCATGCCAGTTTTTCTCTAGACAAAAAAAATGTAAATATAGCATTATTAGGCATACAAATATTTACGGACCTCATGATAAATTTGATCTTCACAAATCACATTTTCTAGGAGCAACAATCAATAAAGTAAATAGTTCACAAAACAAAAAATTGGTTTTCTGGGGCAAGGGTAAAGAAATGAGAGATTTTTTGTATATTGATGATTTATCAAGAGCGATAGACAAAATCATAAAGCATCAAAAAAAATATTTAGATATTGTGAATGTATCTTATGGAAAATCTTTTAAGATAAAGGATATTGCAAAAAAAATTATAAAAATATCTAAGAAAAAACTAGATATCATATATGACATATCTATGCCAAATTTAAATATTAATATTAGTGTAAATAATAGATATGCATTAAAAAAATATAAATGGAAACCATTAGTTACAATTGACGCAGGATTAAAAAAAACTATAAAGTGGTATAAAAAAAATGCCTGAAAAAAAAGCAATAATCATTACTGGAAATCTTGTACAAGACCATGAATTTATTTATCCATTCTATAGACTCTTGGAAGAGGATTTTAAAGTAGACACTTGTATAAACGAGGGTAAAGAGGTGGTTGGAATTTTGGGAACAAAAATTCCTCCTAACAAAGATGCCAATATTAAGTTAATTGATGATTGTTCAGTTGAGGATTACAATCTTTTAATAATACCTGGTGGAGTAAAATCAATGGAAAAAGTAAGACAAAATAAAAAAATTATTGAATTTATTTCAGATTTTGACAAAGCCGAAAAAGTAATTGGATGTATATGTAGTGGAGCGCAACTTTTAATATCAGCCAAAGTTGTAAAAAATAGGAAAATTTCTGGATACTATAGCATGATCGATGATTTATTAAATGCTGGAGCAAAATATGAAGATAAACCTGCAGTGATAGATAAAAATATTATAACAACAGCTCATTATAAAGATTTAGGACCTTGGATGGCTTCAGTTTTAAAAGTTTTCTATTCAAAAAAATAAAAATGAAAAAACATATAGTAGTAAAAAAACCATGGGGCGAAGAATATAAATTTTATAAGAATAAAGATTTGGCAGCTTGGTTATTGAAGATGAATTATAAAAAAAAAACATCATTGCATTGCCACCCTAAAAAGAAAACAGGTTTAATAGTTTTAGAAGGAAGAGTTGAAGTAAATGTTGGATTTTATGAAAAATTAATTTTAAAAGCTCCTTCAAAAATAATGATTAGATCTGGGTTATTCCATGCAACAAAGTCTTTATCTAAAAATGGCTCTACACTTATGGAGCTTGAGACGCCTGTTAATAAGAATGACTTGGTAAGATATAAAGATAATTACGGTAGAGTAAATAAGCCATATGAAAGTGGAAAAAGCTTAAAAAAAAAGGCCAATTTGATACATTTCGAAAATTCTAAAAATATAAACCAAAAATATAAATTTAAAGACTGTACTGTGCATATTAGAAAATTTAATAAATCTACTGAAATAAGAGCTAAGCAAAAAAAAACAATTGTTGCGGTTCTTGAAGGTGGACTAATTGATGATAAAAAAAACTATGTTCTTTCGAAAGGAGATATAGTTAGGATGGATACAATCAATAAGTTGAAAAAAAATTATAAAGTAAATAAAAAAATTTTATTATTATTCGTTGATAAATTGAGATGAATAAGGTCGAATATTTAAAAAAAACTTTTACGTTAGCTGCAGAATGCAGATATTTTGAATTAAATGTTTTTAAAAATGCTGAAAAAAAGAGGATAAAATTTCCAGTATACTTATCTGCTGGTCAAGAATTCATATCATCAAGCCTTTCTATAATTTGTAAGCAAAAAAAAATTAAACCAACGTTGTTTCCTCAGCACCGATGCCATTCAATTTATATTTCTTTTGGTGGGAATAAAAAAAAACTAATTAATGAATTGCTAGGTAATGACGATGGATGTACATATGGATGGGGTGGCTCAGCCTCTATTCATTCAGAAAAAATAAAAATGTTTGGTCACGATGGTCTTATGGGGACTCAGGGACCAATAGGCGTTGGAAACTGTTTTGTATCAAAAAAACCAACTATAGTATTCTTGGGAGATGCGTCAGCAGAAGAAGACTACGTATTAGCTTCTTTAGGATGGGCATCATTTAAAAAATTGCCAATATTATTTATCGTTGAAGACAATAATCTTTCAATTCTTACAGAAAAAAAAGTTAGAAGACATTGGGAAATGCACGACGTTGCAAAAGGATTTAAAATGAAGTCTTTTAATATAAACGATAATCCATTAAATTTTTTAAAAATATCAGATAGTTTTTTTAAAGAACCAATTTTAATTAATGTAAATACAAATAGACTTTTTTGGCACGCGGGAGCTGGTATAGACTCTCCAAAAACATTTGATCGATATAAGTCTCTATTAAATAAAAATAAAAATTTATTTAAAAAAATTGATCAAGATAAAAAAAATAAAATTGATAGGTTATGGCAAGAACAGTTAGAGAAACAATAAAAGAAATAGTTTTTAGTCATCTTAAAAAAAAAAGGTTTAAAGTTTATGGCCAGTGTCTAAGTGCTGTAGGTTGGGTTGGTGGTACGCTTCCAGAACTTTACGAAAAAGATGGCATGATTGAACTATCAATGGCAGATGTTGCTGGTGGAGGTATAGTTGTTGGAGCTGCGCTGGCAGGAGATAGACCAATTTATGTAATTAGGTATCAAGGTTTTAATTGGTTCAACTGTCCAATAATCTTAAATTATGCATGCAAATCAAAGGAGATTTGGAAAATACCATGCCCTATATTTATTAGAGGTATTGCTATGGAGGGTGGTATTGGACCAGTGGCTGGATCATCGCATCATTCACTTTACCATCGTATGCCAGGAGTTAAAATTGCAAGTCCAATGACACCCAACGAATATAAAAAAGTTTACAATGAATTTATGAAAGATGACTCTGTTTATTATATATCTGAACATAGAGGTAGTTATGGAAATAAAGAAGAGATAAAAGATATTTACAATAAAAATCCAGATGTAACTTTTTTTTCAATATCAATAACTCGATTTGAAGCAATTAAAGCAGCTGAATTGTTAAAGAAAGAAAAAATTAATGTTAATATTCACAATATTTTATGGCTAAAACCTTTCAATATAAAAAAAAAATGGATTCAATCTATAAATAAATCAAAAATTTCCTTTATATTTGATGATGATTATAGTGATGGAATAGCTAGTACTTTAGCTTACAAATTAATGAGTAAGAGTAATAAAAAAGTTGTTCCATACGGTCTCAAAGATAAATCTGCCGGATTTAGTAAAGAGCGAGATAATTTGCCGCCATCAGCAACTGAAATTGTGAGGTTAGTAAAAAAATATTTTAATAATTAATTGTTTACAAGTTAATTTTATTTTTATAAATAATCCATATGTCAAAAATAAATAAACTTAATTTTTCTCAAAAAAAATTTTATAAAAATAATGGATATCTACTTGTTGAAAATTTTATAGATAAAAATAAAGCACAAAAAATAAAGAAGTATGCATTAAAAAAACTTGCGGAAAAACCAAACTACCCAATAAATCTAAACGTGCACCGAAAGAATAAAGTATTTTTTAATATAATATCAGATAAAAATTTAGTTAAAATTGTGAACCAGCTACAAAATAGTAAAGTTGTGGCCTTAAATGATCAAATGATTTACAAAAAAAGAAAAACAGCATATGCGGGTCAATCATGGACTATCCATCAAGATAATGCATATATAAGAGCTCCAAAAAATTCTTATATAATTGCACATTTATTTTTAGATGATAGCACGCCAAAAAACGGTGGATTAGTTTTTTGGGCAGGATCCCATAAAGAAGGAATATTAAATTTTAAAGTTAGAAAAAGCCATAAAGAAAAAATAAGTAAAAAAGGTATTTCAAGACCAGGCTGGAGACTTAAAAATGATGAGATAAAAAAAATTAGAAAAAAATATAAACCTATATATATAGATGGTAAATCTGGTTCTTTATGCTTTATGCATGGCAATCTGGTTCATTCTTCAACCCCAAATAAATCTAAAAGTAAAGATAGAGCAACTTATTCTATGGCTTTTCTAAACAAAAACGCTAAATTTAAGGGCAAAGGCTTTAATAGTGTAAAAGTTAAATATAAACTTAACTAGTTAACTGCCACCAATATAAGTATCAAATTCACTTGCAATCAAATTGGCAAATTGAGTACCGTTATTAATTATCTCAATTTCGTTGTTGGAAATAGTTAACATTTTTTCTTTTTCATAAATTTTAATTTTTTCAATCTCGTATTTGAAATGATCATGAAAACTCAGGTTGAACTTTTTTTCTATATTTTTAATATCTAAATAAAAATATGTTCTTAATGATTGAATAATTTCTTCTCTTAACTTGTCTTCATTTGACATTACATGATAATTAGATATTGGCAGTTTATTTTGGGAGAGAAATTTTTCATACTCATCATTTTCAAAAGTATTTTGGTAGTAAAAATCACCTTCAATTTTTCCAACTGAACTAACCCCAGCTCCAATAATATTTTCATAATTTCCTGTTACTATTCCTAATCTATTCCACTTCAGTTTATTCTCCTTTAATTCATCATATAATTTATCATCTTTACTAACAAAATGATCATACCCTGCTCTAGCATAATTGTTGTTTTCAAGTAGATTTGTTGCCAACATAAATAATTCTTTTCTTAAATTCTCATCAGGAATTTTATCTTTTGGCATTTTTAATTGATGGGGATGAAATTTTGTAGAAAGGTGCATATAATTTAAACATATTCGGTCTGGATGAAAATTTATTATTTTTTTTACTGTTTGTTCAAAATTTTTTAAATTTTGACCAGGTAAACCACAGATAATGTCAAAATTTATTCCATGTTTAAACAATTTTCTTATTTTTGGAGTCAATATTCTTTCAATGAGTTTATCAGGTTGCACTCTATTTATCATTTTTTGAACTTCAGGATCAAATTCTTGTACACCTAAAGATATTCTATTGATTCCTTTTGAACGATAATATTCTATTTTATCTTCTTTTACTCTTCTTGGATCAATTTCTATAGAAAACTCATTTAAACTATGCAGATCAGTAAATTTTGAAAGTTTACTAATCAAAATATCGAAATCTTCTTTTTTTGGGTATGTTGGAGATCCTCCACCTAAGTGCAAATCTGTAAAATTTGGCTTAAATTTAATTTCTTCAAAAATAGAGTTTAACAAATCTAACTCTTTGTAGAGATAGTCTAAAAATCTTTTTACTTTTGAATAATCTTTAGTAATTTCAACATGACATGTGCAATATAAGCACTGGGTATGACAGTGAGGTATATGAATATAGAACAAGTATTTCTTATCTACATTTTTTAAAATTGATTTCTTAAAATATTCTTTAATTTGATCTAAATTTTCAAATTTTTTATTCCAAAATCTTTTATGTGGATATTCTACGTACATAAAAGGATTGCTTTGATATTTTTTAATTATTTTTTGAATGTCCGGGGAGTTTTTATAAATTTCCATAATAAACTTAAATTATATTTTTATTTTCAAATTTGTAAATCTATTGGCATTCTATTCGCACTTCTACCTTGTCTAAACTCTATACCCTTTAATGCATATGCCATCAATAAAATTGGTCTCCATTTATCATTTGTAATATTTTTTGTAGATCCATGAATTACGTGAGAATGAAAAATCAATAGACTGCCTTTTTTTAAATTTAGTTCTACTTTATTATACTTTTCTGGAATATTTATAACTTTATTTCCTGGATTTTGTCCATTTTTTAAATCAAAACTTTTATTTTCTTCAAATGGCAGAAGGTCTTCCTCGTGCGAACCTGGATAAACATACAATCTCCCCGATCCTTCTAAATGATCATCAAGAATTACATCGCCACTAATATAAGAATTTTTTTCTGCCTGCATGTATGAGTTATCTTGATGTGGATTCCATGCATAATCTGCTGATATAGTATTATGTTTCTTAAAAGAACAAACTGTTTGCAAACCTACCGCTTCGCTTCCTAATAATTTTTGTATTATTTCTACAATTCTTGGGTGTTTAAGAAAATAAATTGTCTCAGGTATTTTTACATGTGCCTGTAAAATCTCAGTAAAGTTTAGATTGTTATCTGCGCTGTATTTTTTACAAATTTCTAAAAAACTGTCGCATTCTTTATTTTCAATAACGTTTTCGACTATTAAGTATCCGTTTTCTTTAAAAAAATTAATTTGGTTTTTCGATATCATTAATTTGTGCTAACTTAGCTAATATTATATATTGTACGTTTAAAACTTCTATAGTAAATCATTGGTTGTAAAACAATTTGATAATATATTCAAGTGCAAATTAAAACTATAAATAATCAAGTAGAATTAGATGGAAAAATGAAACAATTTGTCCACAGCAAATTGTCAAATATTTTTTTAAAAAATAATGATCACATCGAATGCAATAAAATTTTATTCATTAATCCTCCAGATGGTGATGAAAAAATGTTTAATTATAATTCTGCTAAATCAGGTAGATATACTAACTTTGCTCCATATGGGCTTGGAATAATTTCTAAGCATCTTAAGTCTTTAGGTTATGAAACCAAAATACTAAATTTAAATCATCTTTTGCTTAAAAAGGTTAATGAATTAGATGAACAAAAGTTTGATTATAGAGAAATTATATCTGAAGCAATTTCTAAAGAGATAAAAGATTTTGATCCTGATCTTGTAGGCTTAACTTGTATGTTTAGTATGACACATAAATCTTTAAAAAATGTATCTGAATTGATCAAAAATATAAAAAATGTTCCTGTTGCAGTTGGAGGTGTTCATATAAGCAATACAATTTGGAATGAAAATACACGAAAACAATTAATACAAGATTTAAATAAAATTGACCTATTTTTTCTTTTTGAAGCTGAATTGTCTTTCAGTGAATTTATTAATTCAATTAACTCCGATTTTAATAGTATTGATAGTTATAAACAGCTTGTAATTAGGGACGATAATGAAAGCGTTTTTTTTAGTTCAAGAGAAAGGCCTGAAGGAGAAAACTTAAATATTATTCCTGAGCACGATACGATGCAATCTAGCGAACTTTCAAATTATGGAAAAGTCGGCAACTTTAATTTTTTGATTAATAAACAAGATAGGATAACTACAATACTTTCAAATAGGGGTTGTAGAGCTCAATGTACTTTTTGTAGTGTAAGAAATTTTAACGGAAAGAAAATTAGGACCAGATCAATTCAGTCTATTATAGATGAACTATTATTTTTGCGGGACCACCAAAATATTAAACATGTAATGTGGTTAGATGATGACTTGCTTTACAATACAAATAGAACGATTGAGCTTTTTAATGAAATGATAAAACAAGATGTGGGCATAACATGGGATGCATCTAATGGAGTAATAGCCTCATCTGTAACAGAAGAAATAATGAGTGCTGCTGAAGAAAGTGGTTGTTTAGGTGTCGTAATAGGTATGGAGTCAGGTAATCCAAAAATATTGAGAGAAATTAGAAAACCTGGAACAGTGGAAATATTTTTACGAGCTGCAGAAGTGTTGAAAAAGCATCCAAAAATAAATTCTAGGGCTTTTTTAATGATAGGTTTCCCAAAAGAAAATTATGGCCAAATACTTGACACAATAAATGTTTCTAAGAAAATGGATATGGATTGGAATTATATAACTCCACTTCAACCACTTCCAAATACTCCAATATTTGACGATATGGTTGAAGATAATTTTGCAGGAACTGAAGCATTTGGAGATATTAAATATTTTGTTGGAGGAGGTTACTCAGGAATAAGTTCTAATAAAAAATCAAATAATCCACTACAAAACAATTTTTTAGAAATTTTTAAAGACAAAGATATGGAAGAAGTACCAGGTCCTAAAGAGATAAAAGTTATCTGGGCATTTATGAATTATTATCTAAATTTTGAAAGATTATCAAAAGTAAATATAAAAGAAAAAATTGAACAAAACTATAAATGGATGAATTATGTAAGCAATATAGTGGCTAAAAATGATCCTATTGCGATATACTATAAAATGATAATGCATAGAAAATTCAAAGGATTTTACGATAATGAAGACTATAATAAATTTAAATCTATTACACAAAACTCAAAAGTTTGGAAAACAAATATTAATCATCTAGGACTAACAGAAATTAATACTTAAATTGGAAAATACTTCTATGTATTTTTTTTAACAAAAAAGTAGTCTTATTATATATTGTATAAATTGAATAAATAAAAGATAGACTCAAATAATTTAAATAATTAAACTTTAAAATGATTTTTTCAAAATAATTATTTTTATTTTCTATATCATTATTTATAAATATTTCAGTATTTTTACTTGAAAAAATATTTTTATAGTTTTGTGAAATATTAGGAATGTATAAATTTTTATTTTTTTTAGAATTATAAAATATAATGATTGATACATAGTCTTTAATTTCTTTAATTTGTTCTTCAATCTTTATAGAAAGATTATTACTTTCAACTGATGACAAGTTTATTAAATATAAATTTGCATATCTTTCAAATTTAATTTTTTTTATCCATTTTTCAAATTCTTCAAAATTATCTGAATTAAGTGCAATAAACTTAGCAAATCTATTGTTAGATAGTGAATTCTGAACTTTAAGTAAACGATTTGTATAGTTGTTATTTAATTTTAAACAATTTATATCAAATGACAAAATTTCAAGAGATTTGTGCTCTTTTCCTATTACATTTAATCTATTAATATTCTCAAATCCGAATTCTATTAAACTAAACACTCTAGATAATTTAATTATTTTAGTTAATTGAAAAATTAAATTCCATTCTTTAAAATCAAAACTTACATCTTCAAACTTAGAAAGCAAACTAAGCTGTTTTAGAATACTAAATTTATTATCAATTTCATGATTGATAAAAAAATTTTCATCTTTAGATTTAATTAACGTATCTATCAATTTATTCGGGGTTTTAATTTCTATCTTTTCATTTTTAAGACCCCAATTTTCATCATTTGGTTTGATTGATTTTGACAGGTTTGGAAAAAATCTTGTTTTTTTTGATTTATATAGTAGCAAGTTTCTTTTTGAATTAAGTTTTGATGGAAATTTAAAAAGATTTACACCAAGTCCAGAGCAGTCGACTTGGTCTACGCCTAATTTTTTAATACGTGTATTAAAATCTAAATCGTTTGCTGATCCTGGTATATTGACTTCAGTATGACCATTTAATTTTTCTATAATCTTTCTATTGCACATAAGACAATACCCGCCACCTAAATAAAAACCAGGAGTCTTAAATTTCATTGCAGTAAAATCGGAATAATTAATATACCTTTCAAAAATTTCTATTGATGGATCTTTTTCATAAAATTCTAAATCTATTTTTTTTCTAGGAATATAAAAAAGTGTATTGTCTATATCGAAGCTAAATTTTTCTTTTTCTTTTAGTAAATTCAAAAGATTAAACCAGCCAGACCGAGAAATAATTTGATCACATCCAGTTTGTAAAATAAACTCACCTTTCGACATTCTAAAGCCTAAGTTTGGCGATTTATCTAGATGAAATTTATTTGGTTGATCAACAGAAAGTTGATCTGCAATTTTTTTTTCTACATAAAAAAAATTTATATTTTCTTTGAATTTTGAAAAAACTTCTACGCTATCATGCAAAGGCTTTATGCTCCCCCAATCAACAATATTAAAGTCAACTAAAGATTTCATACCAATTTTTTCTAAAAAATATAAATTCATATTTAAAGATTTAGAAATTCTTGATAAACAATCCTCGTAATAATCATCATTTCTGTAATTTATAACAACCGAGATTTTTTTATTCATATTGATATTGTTGCATATAATTTTGTCCTTAAAGTGGATAAAAAATATAATTTATTTATGCGAATTAAAGCTGCCCAATTTTATTTTTTGATATAAATAATTGTTGAGTCTTTATAATACCCTCAATCAATAATGAAAATGCGAAAGTAGAAAAAATTGTACTTACAAAAAATGGTATAGCCATTGTATAACTGGCCACTAATCCATTTAAAGTATAGCCATAGCCACCTAATAACCAAACCCCAAAATTAGTTAAAATAAAAAACAAACAAGCACCGAGAAAAGAGCCTGATAATCTTTTTATAGGTGTTGCTGACAAATATTTAGAATACAAACCAATTAAAATTACTGATCCCCATGTAAATAATGTAGTTCCATGAAATCCGAAATAGAGATCTGTAATTACAAAACTTAAAGTAACTGCTGGAATAAATCTATTTCCAAAAATAGCTGGAGCATAAAAGCTCAAAGCAATTAAGGTAGTAAAGTTTGGTGGATGAGGAATAAATCTGCTAGCTGCAAGCACAACAAATATTCCTAAAGATATTTTTAAATAATTCATTTTTGTATATTAATATTAAGTAAAACAATATCAATCAACAAATTTAGTAACCTAGTCTAAATCCAATATTTATTAGCCTTCCATTTTGTGAATATCCATGAGGTCTTTGATATCCCTCATCTAATAAATTGGTTATATTAAAATTTAAAACACCAAAATTAATTTTTTTTGAAACAGAAAAATTCATTATATCTGTACTGTCGACCTTTGTTACTGATGGAGCAAAATCAAATGATTTACCATAATGTTTATAATTATAATTAATAGCAAGTGGTCCGAACAAGGAATTATTTATATTTACGTCATAACTAATACCATATGTTGAGTCAGGTCTGTTTAGCTGATGATTTCCATCTGTTTTTTTACTTGATGATATTGTATTAAAAATAGACAGTCTTTGTTGATTATTTTTAAAAACTATATTGCTTTCGATTCCATCTTGTTTCA
>TARA_B100000686_G_scaffold315268_1_pt1 | contig 44043 bp, 41 predicted proteins | sample TARA_B100000686 | Tara Oceans TARA_B100000686 (sample SAMEA2622733) | marine metagenome | biome: marine biome (ENVO:00000447); feature: marine epipelagic mixed layer (ENVO:xxxxxxxxx); material: "saline water (ENVO:00002010), including plankton (ENVO:xxxxxxxx)" | depth 150 m
GGACCGGGAAGGACAGACCTCTGGTGTACCGGTTGTTCCGCCAGGAGCACCGCCGGGTAGCTATGTCTGGATGAGATAAGCGCTGAAAGCATCTAAGCACGAAGCCAACTCCAAGATTAGATCTCCCATCCAAATTTATTTGGAGTAAGGCCTCCGGTAGACTACCGGGTTGATAGGCCGCAGGTGTAAGGCCCGTGAGGGCTTAAGCTGAGCGGTACTAATTGGCCGAGGACTTGACCCATATTAGGGCCCATGTATTCATATTTAACTTAAACAAATGACAGGATTAGTTGTAATCGTCGCGGGGTGGAGCAGCGGCAGCTCGTTGGGCTCATAACCCAAAGGTCGCAGGTTCGAGTCCTGCCCCCGCAACCAGATAAGTACTGTATAAAACGGCCTAAAGTTTTGGGCCGTTTTATATTTTTATATAAAAACTTTTCTTTGGGATAATCAATCTAATGAAATATTGGTTTGTATTTTTGACCGTAGTATTCATGGCCTGTAGTACAGGAGAACAAGATTACCTTTCTGAGAGATCCAATAATGCAGATGTTGTTGACACCGTATCGGTTGAATCAGAGGTGGCTCAGATTGTGACAGAGGGAATCGTAGAAAATAAAAACACTGAGCTTGAAGATTCAATTTCGGAAAATCAATCCTCCATTGAATCAAATGAATTAGTTGAAGAGCAACAAAAATCAGATCCAGTTGAAGATATAGAACTTGAATCTAAGCCAGTCAATACTGGGACAGGGGGTATTGTAGAAGATCAAAATTTTGACCTTGAAGATTCAGTTAAGAATAATCAATCTTCTCAAGAATCCAATCCTGTAGATGAGGAGCAACAAGGCGCTGATAAACCACAATCATTGCCAGATATAAGCTATTTTGCTACAAATAAAAGTGACAGGTTTTTTGTTGACTTTGAAGATATTGTCGCGGGCCATCCATTTGTAGGTGCTCGCAGTCCTCGACCGCACAACGATGCGCAGGTATATTTTTCAAGTAGCGACCCCAGATGGAGAGATGCTCAAGATCCTAGCGATTTCCCTGCTATTTATGCAGTTGCAGATGGTTACATAAACATGTCTGCTCTATGGTTTTACAATGTAGTTGACCATTCAAATTCCGAACCTCCATGGTGGCATGTTGCATATGGATTTACTTTGAGAGTCGCTACAGACAACGGCAATTTTATTGAGTTTATGTACCAGATGGAGCCATATATGATTCCTGAGCTTGTTGGTAAACCAAAAGACTTTTACAAGCAATTTATCGTTGTTGATGATGGTCAATTTGTCAAAAAAGGGGATATTTTGGGTTACATGTATGTTCCATCGTTTGATGAAATGGTCGGCAGCAAATATGGTTCTTCGCACATTGCATTTTCGTTTATTAAACAGCCTTCCACTGTATATGCCCCAGCTATTTTTACAGAGGAAGTGGTTCGGGAATTTGGAAATATTTATCGTAATCCCGTAGAAGGTTGGGAAAGTAAGAGTTTTGGATACGATTGGAACCGAGCACGTGGTTTGCCCGATGCCATGGGTTGGATGATCAGCGGCGAAGAAAACCCCTTTAATGATAATGAAGTGGACGTCTTTTTATATGACGGAATTAAAGATCAACAATTAGATTCTCGGGCAATGGTTTACCCAGCTGATTTAGGTTTCGAAGCTGATAAGATTCTATACAGCGAATTCGGATGGGGCGATGCGATTTTGGATGACGTCAATATTCAAGAAGATTGGCAATTGGTTTTCGCTGGTATAGGTGGTCCAATGACCTTGTCAATACAAATCTTTGAGAATGGTAGCGTTAGAGAAAGTCAAGTTTTCGAACTGAGGCCGGGTCAAAACTTTAGTTTGAATCATAAGAACAACTTTTTAGGAGACACATCCGAGTTTGATGTTGTGATATCTGATCCAGAAGGCTGGGGTTGGAGTATTGCATTTGCGAATGCGGAGTCTGAATTCGTTGTTCCTGGAACTACCAGAGATATAAGACCATTATGTCCGCCAGATTGCCCTCCGAGTCCTAATCCATACAAACTTAAAAATTAATGCAGTCAATGCTTTAATAGATGGTTGTTTAGCTGACATATTACACAAGGATTACCTACAATTTTTGTTAAGCTGCTATTTTTATATATACTACTTATTTAATGAAGACCATCAAGGAAACATCTAATCTCATACAGGCAGGAAAACTTTCTCCTGTAGAAGCAACACGAGAACTACTCGGGCGTATCGATACTTATGATATTGATTTAAATAGTTTTGTCACAGTATGCGGTGATTATGCTTTAGAAAGAGCGGCTGAATGTGAAAAAGAAATTCAGTCAGGCAACTATATTGGTCCACTTCATGGGATACCTATAGCTGTAAAAGATATATGTGAAACACAAGATATTAGAACCTCGGTCGGATCAAAGGTTTTTCAAGATTGGGTACCTAAACGTGATGCAGAAATCGTAAAGAACTTGCAACGTTCTGGAGCGATTCTTTTAGGTAAATTAAACATGACTGAATTTGCTATGGGGCTCTATCACCCGGATTTGAACCGCCCAAAAAACCCGTGGGGCAAGGAAGTTTGGGTAGGAGCATCATCTTCAGGGTCAGGCGTCGCTGTATCAGCTGGGCTGTGCATGGGAGCGGTGGGCACAGATACTGGTGGATCTATCCGATATCCATCTGCCACATGTTCACTTGTCGGTATCAAACCAACTTATGAGCTTATATCAAGAGATGGCATATTTCCGCTATCTCAGCGGCTTGACCATGTTGGCCCTATATGTAGATCAGTCGATGATGCAGAGATATTTTTGAATTCTCTCATAGGCACAGATATACCCCAAGTCAACACTCCATTAAATAACATAAGAATTGGCGTGGATGAGGAATATATTAAGGATGGAGTAAATTCAGAGGTTAGTGATTTAGTTTTCCAAGCCATTAATGTGTTTGAAGAACTAGGAGCTAAATTAATTGAAGTTAAAGTTCCCACTTTAGTGGGAGGCGATGATACATGGGTGACAGTTACATTGGTAGATGCTTTAAAAGATCACGAAGAGTTTTTCCCGAGAAATAGGTCTCTATATGGACCTTTTGGTGATCAGTTAGAAGGTGCTGCAGATATAGATCCAGCTGTTTTTAAGCAGTGTATAAACTATGGGAATAAATTCCGTCAGGACTTCAATAAACTATTTGATGACGTTGATGTTATTATGTGTCCAACAATGGTGACTATACCTCCAGCCCTTAATGCAAGAAATTCTATGAGGGTAGGCGATGATGTAATGTCAGACATTTCTGATGCAGGCTGGGGTGAATATTCTGATCGGATTGGTAAATTTACCGCCCCATTTAACTTCTCAGGCAACCCCACTATATCTCTTCCTTGTGGATTTTCATCGAGCAGACTTCCGGTAAGTTTGCAAATAATTGGCAAACAATTAGATGAGAGCACAATAATTTCCTTAGGCAAACAATACCAATCTGCAACTAATTGGCATAGTATAAACCCCTCAGGATTTGGATTTTAAGTATGAAATTAAACTTAGTTGGTAACACAAAATTACAGGTGTCTGAATTAGGCGTAGGGACTGCACCTCATGGGGGGTTATATTCTGTAGTAACCCAAGATATGGCCACAGAATCAATAAAAGCTGCAATTGATTCGGGTTGTAATTATATTGATACAGCGCCGCTGTATGGGTTTGGGCAGGCTGAAATATATCTCAAAGAGACTTTAAAGGCTATACCTAGAAATGAATATGTAATCTCTACTAAGGTTGGCAGGGTATTAAGGAAGTTATCAGAAGATGCGAGTGATTCTAGATCAGAGTTTCCTGGATTCTTTTTGAATGCAGCTCCTTATGATACGCATTGGGATTTTAGCTATGATGGTGTACGGCAATCTTTTGAAGGCAGTTTAGAAAGGATGGGATTAGACAAAATAAACATTTTGTATATTCACATGTTGCCCGAACATTATGATGAAGTTTTGAATAGTGCTTATCCGGCGGTACAGCAGTTAAAAAGTGAAGGCTTAGTTGATGCAATTGGGATTGGAATTGATTTTGTCGAACCTTTGGTGGATTTTCTAAAAACTGAAGCGGAATTTGACATATTCATGTTGGCTGGTAGATATACCTTACTTGATAACACTGCTTTAAATGAGCTTATGCCTTTATGTAGGTCACGTAATGTAAGTCTGTCTCTTGCTGGTCCTTATAACAGCGGTATATTGGCCGCAGGTTTGAAAGACGAATTAACTAAGGAATCCAAGTTCTTTTATGAAAATGCCTCCTCGGAAGTTCTCAAACATGCGCAATCAATTAAATCAGTTTGTGATGATTATCAAGTGCCACTGAAGGCCGTAGCTTTACAGTTTGGAACTGCTTCAGATGTGGTAGCTTCGACGGTCCCAGGTGCCAGAAAAGCCATAGAAGCTGTTGATAATGCACAAATGATTGATTTAAAAATTCCTAATCAACTCTGGGATGAACTTAAATCAAAAAATTTAATTCCTGAAAATTGCCAAACACCTTAAACATAAAATAGGCTCCATTTTTAAATCCGATTGTAATCATGTTTATGCTATACTTCAAAGTGTCGTACGTCTGGTATTAGACTGGTAAATAACAAATCTGAGGCAGTAGATTAAAACAATGATTGAGTTAATTCAAAATGGCAATGTGACATCTCCTTCAGGGTTTTTGGCCGGAGGCACATATGCTGGATTAAAAGCTCCCGGTGAGGAAGTGTTGGACTTGGGGGTTCTTATTTCAGAGAGCCAAGCCTCTATTGCCGCTACATTTACAACGAATAATGTGCCATCTCCATCTGTGGTCCTGAGTAAAGAAAGAGCAGTTAATGATACCGCTATTGGCGTCATTGCAAATAGTGGGAGTGCGAATTGTTGTGTAGGGTCACAGGGTTATGAAGATGCCAAAGAGATGTCTGCATTAGCTGGTGCTCATTTGAGTGTGAAACCGGAAGACATATTGGTTTGCAGTACAGGTGTAATCGGAGTGGAATTACCGATGGCTCTTATTAGGCAGAATATAGGTAATATCAAGGCTACTTCAGATGGCGGTCATGATTTTGCTAAAGCAATTATGACAACTGATACACGCAGTAAAGAGTTAGCAATTTCATTCGATGTTGGCGGCAAAAAAGTGACTATTGGTGGAGCTTCAAAAGGCGCTGGCATGATACATCCAAACATGGCAACTATGCTTGCTTTTATCACTACCGATGCTTTAGTAGGCAAGGCATTTTTGCAAAAATCATTAAGTGAGTCCGTTGGACAATCGTTTAATATGATTGATATTGATAATGATCAAAGTACAAATGATACTGTTTTAGCTTTAGCTAATGGACAATCTGGAGCTGATGAAATTGATGAAAATTCACCCCATGCCAATGCTTTCAAAGAGGGACTTACATATGTATGTGTTGAATTGGCAAAGGAAATAGTAAGGGATGCCGAAGGTGCTCAAAGGTTAATGGAGGTAGCTGTGGAAGGGGCATTATCAGTTGAGGACGCTGCCAAAGCTGCGAGAGAAATATCCAGCTCAATGCTCGTTAAAACTATGCTTCATGGCGGAGACCCAAACTGGGGCAGATTAATGATGGCCATAGGTAAAAGTGGCATAGAAATTAATGAGTCAAAAATAGATATATACATTAATGAAATACAGATAGTTAATGAAGGACAAACCATTTCATTTTTTAAGGATGCTGTAGTCAGTGCAATGAATGCGCCAGAAGTTAAATTCGGCATATCGCTCAATGTGGGAGATGCCTCAGCTACTGCTTGGGGTTGTGATTTAACAGAGGAATATGTGGTTTTTAATTCTGCATATAGTACCTGAAAATATATTAGTTGAGCTTTAGATCATGCAGTATCAAGAAGATTCCGTAAATTTACATTCATCTAAGTCAGATGCCAATACTGATATGTCAGTTAAAAACAAACAAGACGCAACGAATAATTCTCAGAGAAAAAACGATTCAAGCCGTTCATTAATAGTAGTTAAGATCGGTGGTAGCACGTTTGGCTCAGATGATACGACAGTTGCTGATCTTGTTAAGTTGCAAAAACAAGGGTTTCAGCCTGTTGTGGTTCATGGTGGAGGCAAGGTAGTCAGTGATTGGTTAAAAAAACAGGGTATACGACCGAAATTTATACGAGGTTTACGAGTAACTGATCAAAATACACTCGATGTTGTAGTAGGGGTTTTAACTGGAGTTGTTAATAAAACCCTTGTAGGGGAAATTGTATTGCGTGGAGGAAAAGCTGTTGGACTTTCAGGAGTTGACGGAGGAATATTACAGGCCGATGCGGAAAACCCAGAATTAGGGTTTGTAGGTACTATCAAGAAAGTTGATGTTAGCGCCCTTTTAGATATATTAGATGGTGGCAATATACCTGTGTTAGCCCCAGTCGCAATAAAGCAGGGCCGCGGGGGTGATCCTATTCAACTATTGAACATTAACGCTGACATTGCAGCTGGTGAGGTAGCAGCAGCTCTTAAAGCCGACAGGTTAATCATGTTAACTGATGTACCTGGAGTTCTTGACTCCTCGAGAAGGGTTATTAAAAGACTTACTCAAAAACAAGCTAAAGGATTAGTTGAATCAAATATTGTAGCTGGTGGAATGGTTCCGAAAATAGAATCTTGTATTAAGGCACTCGAAGAAGTAAAGGAAACCTTCATTGTTGATGGCCGTAAGCCACATATTCTTCTTGAATGCTTCGAAAAAGAGGCTGGAAATTCCTTCAATAATGGAACCAGAGTTGGTTAAATCAGAAATTAAAATTTTCTTTGAATGTTACATTTTTAACTAAGTTCATCATATACTTGGCAGTTAAGTTTGATTTTATAGGAGAATAAAATGGCTGATTGGAGATCCAAAGAGGCTAAATACTACATGAAAGTGGTTAATCGCCAATCCATTGTAATTGTGAAAGGTGAAGGTACTCGGGTGTGGGATGATGAAGGTAAAGATTATCTAGATTTCACCGCTGGATGGGCAGTAAACAATATTGGCCATGCGAACCCTGCAATTACAGCAGCTATACAGGCGCAAGCCGGTCAACTTTTACAAACATCTAATCAGTTTTTTACTATACCGCAGTTGGAATTAGCAGAACTGTTAGTAGAAAACAGTTGTATGGAGAAAGTATTTTTCTGTAATAGCGGAGCAGAAGCTAACGAAGGTGCTATAAAGCTAATCCGCAAATGGGGAAAAATAAATAAAAATGGGCCAGGCGAAATTATCACAGCTTACAAATCGTTTCATGGCCGGACCATGAATATGGTGGCAGCAACCGCTCAGCCAAAATATCAAGAAGCATGGGCTCCGATTCCTACAGGTTTTACACACGTGGATTTCGATGATATTACTCAGATAAAGAATGCAACTAATGAAAACACCGTTGCAGTGATGCTTGAGCCGGTGCAAAGCGAAGGGGGAGTTAATATCCCGTCATCTGACTATCTCTCAAATGTACGGTCTTGGTGTGATGAAAACAACTTACTTTTAATATTTGATGAAGTATCTACAGGATTAGGTAGGCTTGGAGAATTGTTTGGATATCAATTATTTGATGTGGAGCCAGATGTTTTAACTCTTGCTAAAGGCTTGGGAGGCGGAGTTCCAATAGGCGCATTTCTATGTAATCAAAGAGCAAACGTACTTGAACCTGGTGACCATGGATCTACATTTGGAGGCAATGCGTTAACGTGCGCAGCTTCTGAAGCTTCAACAAGATTCATTATTGAAGAAGATGTGCCGGGTAATTCTAGAAATGTTGGTAAGTATATGAAAGACCAATTAGAAAACCTCAGAATGAAACATGAGATCATATCTGATGTGCGAGGCATTGGCTGTTTAGTTGGTGTTGAGTTTTCAGCCGATATAGCAGGCAAGTTATTATCTGCCTGTAACGATAATGGATTGCTGTTAAATGTTACTGCGACCAATATCGTACGCTGGATGCCTCCTTTGACTGTCACTAAAGAAGAAGTAGACGAAGCTATAGAAAAGTTCGACAAAGCTTTGGATATTGCGAAGGTGTAATACATTGAATTGGAAAGATTTACAAAAGTCTGGCTCTTCTGTTTTTGCTGGTGCTCTATCCGGTGGCTTAGATAGTTGCACTATTACCCACTGGCTTGCTGAGAAAGGTATTAAAGTGCATGCTTTTACAGTTGATATCGGCCAGCCTGATGAAGAGGATATCAACTCAATAGCAGAACGAATGAAAGGATGCGGGGCGTATAAAGTTGATATTTTGGATGCTAAAGATATCTTGGCACAGTCAGCTTTAAAGCTTTTGCAAAGTCAGGCTAGATATGAGGGTGGATATTGGAATACAACTGGTATCGCTAGACCCGTTATTGTTTCAACAATTCTCAATGCTATGGCTGAAAGTAAAATAAAAGTTTTTTTCCATGGCGCTACTGGCAGGGGCAATGACCAGGTTAGGTTTGAACTGGCAGCAAACATGCTTGATCCGTCTGTTTCTGTTTATGCTCCTTGGAGGGATCCTGAATTTCTGGATAGTTTTCCTGGCAGACAAAGTATGATTGATTATTGTGAATCAAACGGTTTGCCAATAAAAACCAGATCCGAATCCAGATACTCAACAGATGCCAACTTTGTAGGCCTATCTCATGAGGCAGGCGATTTAGAGGATGTTTCTATCCCTTCAGATTTTGTGACTCCTGTAATGGGAGTTACTCCTGAGGAAGCGCCAATCACCGCTGAAACAGTAAGCATTGAATGGGCTCAAGGCATACCAATCAAAATTGATTCTAAGCCTTTAAATTTGACCGAAATGTTTGTTGAGTGTAACAAAATTGGTGGCCGGAATGGAATTGGAATTAACACACATGCAGTAGAGAACAGATTTGTTGGTATTAAGTCTCGGGGTATCTACGAGGCACCAGGCATCGAAGTCTTGGGTCAGTCGTTAGAATATTTATTACAGTTTATTTTGGATAGACGAGCCAGAGAATTCTATGAACAAGTTTCTGCTGTAGTAAGCAGGCAGCTTTATCAGGGATATTGGTTAGATTTAGCTACAACTGCGGCGTTATCTTCTCTTGATCCAATAATGCGGTTAGTTAATGGGACAATAAAAGTAAGCTTATATAAAGGCAACGTTTTGTTTGACTCTGCGGCTACAGGTGTATCTGAAATGCCTCATTCGCTTTATACCGATGATTCTTCAATGGAAGCAATCGGAAATTATGATCACTTAGATGCTGAAGGATTATTAAAGATATATGGGCTATCTGCCAAGAACTTTGGTAACAGCCAATATAAATCCACCGGGAGATAAATTTGCCTGAGGTAAATAAAGAGACGCAAGCGCAAATAATCTCTCTTGTTAGTGACTTTGTTCGTCGAGATGTTTTGCCAGTCGTTAAAGACCTTGAAGCCAAAGATATTTATCCGGAAGATTTAATTGACCAGATGGCAGAATTGGGATTATTTGGAATTACAATTCCTCAGCAATATGGCGGCATGGGACTAGACCACACGACGTTCGCAATGATTTTTGAGGAACTTTCTAAAGGATGGATGAGCCTGACAGGACCCATCGGGACACATCATGTTATGGCTTCTATTATCTCTAATTTTGGCACGCCAACTCAGAAAGAGACATGGCTTCCTAAGATGGCTTCGGGTGAAATTAGAGGAGGTTTGGGATTAACTGAACCAAGTGGCGGAAGCGACATACAAGCTATACAAACCAAAGCTGTCAAAAACGGCAATTATTACGAAATAACTGGATCTAAAATGTTTATTACTAATGGCGACCATGGCCATGCATTTGCCGTTTTAGCCAAGACTAATGAAAATGCTAATCCTGCATATAGGGGGATGAGTTGCTTTATTGTAAGTAAAGACAGTCCTGGATTTTCGGTTGGCAAGAAACTGGATAAACTGGGATACAAAGGTGTCAGTACTTGTGAACTTATATTTCAAGACGCTAAAGTTCCAGAAAATGAATTGGTGGGTCAAGTTGAAGGTAAGGGTTTTGCTCAAGTGCTATCTGCATTAGAATCCGGCAGAATCAATGTTGCAGCAAGAGCTGTTGGTGTTGCTCAAGCAGCTTTTGAGGATGCAATAAGATACAGTCAAAATCGTGAATCTTTCGGAAAGCCGATATCGTCTCATCAGGCCATCCAATTAAAGCTTGCAGATATGGCTACAAAGATTCAGGCTGCACGGCTATTAACTTATGAAGCAGCTAAAGATAAAGATAACGGGAAACGGGTAGATTTACAGTCTGGAATGGCAAAATTGTTTGCTAGTGAGATGTGTGCTTATGTTGCAATGGAATCGATGCGTATACATGGGGGCTACGGATATATAAAAGATCTTCCTGTGGAAAGATATTATAGAGATGCACCATTAATGATCATAGGTGAAGGTACAAATGAGATACTTAGTTTGTTAATAGCCAAGCGACTATTAGATGAATATAAGCTATGATTCACCGTGAAAACTAAATTAATTATGGGAAAAACAATCTACGATAGCAAAGACACATTTGGCGGGTATTTTGAAGATTTTTCTGTTGGAAGTGTTTATAAACACTGGCCAGGGAAAACTATTACTGAGTCTGACAATCATCTGTTTTCTCTTATAACAATGAACACTAGTCCATTGCATATCGATGAAAACTATATGCTAAAGCACAAACATGGAAAGATATTAGTCTGTGGTCCATTAGTGATGAGTTTAATAGTAGGGATGAGTGTTTCAGACACGTCAGGCAAAGCTGTTGCAAATTTGGAATACGAGTCAGTAAAACATTTGGGTCCGGTTTTTATTGGAGATACCATATATTCTCAGAGCGAGATTCTGGACTGTACTCTAACAAGTGATAAAAAACGTGGAATTATATACATGGAAACGGTTGGTATTAATCAAAACGATGAGAAAATATTAAGTCTCAGGCGAAAGTTTTTAGTCCCTTGCAAGCCGGATGGAGTCTAATCTCATGATGAAAAAAGGTAAATCCAACTTTACAGTTTCAATTCGTTACGATAAACGATTATATGATTATGATATTAGAGGTTCACTAGCCCACGTACATATGTTGTCTAAGGTTGGAATCATCAATGAATCGGATGCTAACGAAATAAAGAAAGGTCTCGACTTAATCCGCAAAGAAATTGAAAGTGACAAATTTCCATGGAATGCAGATTTTGAAGACGTCCACATGAACATAGAAAAGCGCCTTACAGAGATTATTGGTGACATTGCTGGACAAATGCATACAGCTAGATCTAGGAATGATCAGGTTGCACTCGATATGCGTTTATTTGTTAAAGATTATACGACGGAGATTTTAGGCGAAGTATATAGTCTGATAAATGCTTTAATTGATATAGCTGCAACCAAAGGTAAGATAGCTATGCCAGGCTACACTCATTTACAGAGAGGGCAGCCTGTTTTACTTTCTCATCACCTATTAGCATATGTTGAAATGTTGAATCGGGACGCAGAGCGATTTTGGCAGGTGTTGCATTCTTCAGATGTAATGCCTCTAGGAAGCGGAGCAATGGCCGGCTCACCATATCCTTTGGATAGAGAATTAGTAGCAAAACAACTTGGCTTTAATCGGATATCTAGAAATAGTATGGATGCGGTGTCTGACAGAGATTTCCTTCTTGATTTACTGTCGACATCTTCTATAGCAATGATGCATTTATCTAGGCTATGTGAAGAATTAATCTTGTGGTCATCTGATGAATTTGCTTTTATTAAGATGTCAGATGAATATACTACTGGGAGCAGCATGATGCCCCAGAAGCGCAATCCAGATTACGCTGAGTTAACTAGAGGCAGGACTGGGAGAGTATATGGGAATTTAATTTCACTGCTCACTACAATGAAAGGTTTGCCATTAACTTATAATCGTGATTTACAAGAGGATAAAGAAGCCGTTTTCGATACGGTTGACACGCTAATTGGATGTTTGGATGCGTGCGCAGGTATGGTTTCCAATATGGAAATAAACGAAACTGCAATGCAGGGTGCTGCTGCTAAAGGTGCTTTATTGGCGACCGACTATGCTGATTATTTGGTATCAAAAGGATTGCCGTTTAGGAAAGCACATCAAGTTATTTCGTCAATCTCAGAGAGAGCTTTATCTGAGAATGTTGATTTGAAAGATTTTAAATTAGCTGACTTGAAAAAATTCTCAGAACTCTTTGATGAAGATATATTTTCAATCACGGCTGAATCATCGATTGAGGCCAGAGATGTTTTCGGAGGTACTGCCAAAAATAGAGTTAATGACGCCATAGAGTACAATAAATTGCGCATAACTCAACAGCTTGATCAAGCTGAAAAGTTGTATGGCCCAGAACTCGTTTCCAGGATTAATAAAATCCAATCCTCAACGAGTCGCTGATTAAACAAAAAGGGGTAAAACGAGATTACTCAAAAGATAAAAATTGCTCCCTCTATGCTTGCTGCTGACTTTAGTAACTTCGGATCTGAAATTACAAATGTGACAGAAGCAGGCGCAGATTGGATTCACTTAGACGTGATGGATGGCCAGTTTGTTCCAAATTTAACGTTTGGTCCTCCAGTTATTGCTTCTCTGCGAGAATACAGTCGATTACACTTTGATATTCATTTGATGGCCAATAATCCACATGAATTAATTGAGCCTTTGATAGATGCTGGAGCCGATTCTATTACTTTGCATGTGGAAGCATTAACAGACCTTGAAAAAGGCATTAATCAAATTAAGTCGCATGGTTGTAAAGTAGGTGTAGCTGTAAATCCAGCCACAGATGAACAAGAGATATTGCCATTTTTGCAGTCAGTGGATTTAATATTGGTAATGAGTGTAGTGCCAGGATACGGAGGGCAATCATTCATTCCAGCTTCTATCGATAAAGTGAAGCGTGTCAGAAGTATAATAGAAGATGCAAATCAAGATATCGAGCTTCAAGTTGATGGAGGAATTTCGACAGAGAACTCACAGGCTTTAATAAACGCGGGAGCCACAATTTTGGTTGCTGGATCATTTCTGTTTTCAAGCAATAATCAAATGTCAAATTCGATATTGAGTTTAAGAGGAAATGTAAATCAGGATTAACTTCTTTTATAAATTTACATAAATGGATAAAAAAATAATACTCGGAATAGAAACATCTTGCGATGAGACCGCTGCAGCAGTTGTAGATTCCGGAACAAAAATCATTTCTAATATTGTTGCTTCACAAGCAAGCTTGCATGCTACGTTTGGTGGAATAGTTCCAGAAGTCGCTTCCAGACAGCACATCCTAGCGATATCTACAGTTATAAATGCTGCAATGTCAGAGTCTGAGATGAAAATTAATGACCTTGATGGCATAGCAGTAACTTATGGACCTGGTTTGGCAGGGTCTTTATTGGTTGGTTTGAATGCTGCGAAAGGGCTGTCATTTGGTTCATCGGTGCCTTTATTACCAGTAAATCATCTTGAAGGACATGTCTACGCGACTTGGTTAAACGAATCTAACAAGTTAGAAGAAATAGACTTTCCATTACTATGTCTGATCGTTTCAGGTGGACATACGGACCTTGCGTTAATGTCCGCTCATGGGCAATTTAAATTAATCAATAGAACTAGAGATGATGCCGCGGGAGAAGCTTTTGATAAGGCTGCTAGAGTTTTAGGTTTAGGGTATCCAGGAGGTCCTGAAATTCAAAAGGCCGCCGAGAAAGCAAAAGGAACAGAAAAGCCTTTCCCTAGACCAAAAGTAAAAAATTCTAACGATTTTTCATTTAGTGGTTTAAAAACATCTTTAATTCAACGAGCCGTGGATAAAAGAATATATCCGAGAGAGGATGATACTTGTGTTGATTCAGAGTTAGTTAATGAGATCTCTTTTGCTTTCCAAGAAGCCGTTGTCGACACTTTAGTTGACCGTACACTTAAAGTTGCCTCAGGGCTTTCTGTGAAAGGAATTATTGTTTCTGGGGGAGTTGCAGCTAATTCTTGTCTTAGGTCACGTATTGAAGAAAAATCACCTCTGCCAGTTGTAATGCCTAAGCCGGCTTTATGTACTGATAATGGTGCGATGATAGCTTCTGCGGGGTATTTTAAATTTAAGGAACTACCCTTAACAAAATGGGATTTAGATATTTTACCGGGATTAAGGATAGGCGAACAAGGATTTTAGTTAAGGGATAAATAGTTCGCTTTTTTCAATAACTCCATCGTCACCTACTCCGCCTGATATAAGCACTCTTCCGTCTGGTAACGTTATCACCGCATGCCGATATCGAGATTTAATCATCTCAGATGCATTGATCCACGAAGAATCCTCTGGGTTATAAATTTCAGCTGTGTTCTTAGCTCCTTGCCCCCCGGTAACAAGTACTCGACCGTCATTAAGAAGACTCGCAGCATGTTCAGATCGAGGAATTTCGGTATTTCCTGCAGATGACCAAGATAATGATTCTGGATTCCAAATCTCTGCGGACGTCACCTTACCGGTTCCTCCGACTATTTTGCCTTGTCCCCCTACCACGAGTACTCTACCATCACTTAGTAGTGTAGTTGTATGGAGTACTCTGCCAAGCAACATATTGCCTGCATCAGACCAAGTATTAGACTCAGGGTCATAGATTTCAGCTAAGTCGATATGGGGGCCATCTAACTTTCCACCTCCTACAACAAGTACTCGGCCATCCTTTAATGCTATAGCTGTATGTAGCGTTCGTTCTGTGGTCATAGGAGCTAGTTCTGACCATTCCCCAGTTTCTGGATCGTATGCTTCAACTGTGTCGAGCCTTTTCACCTTCTTCGTATCAAACCCGCCAATAACGATAACTCGTCCATCTAGCAGTTGTGTCCACGCACTTCTTTCGCGTGCTTTTATCATGTCGCCAGTCTGACTCCATGTTCCCTGAGATGAGTCCCAACGCTCAGCAGATTTAATTCCTTCAGTTGTTGACCTCTCTCCACCTGCAGCTAAAACTGAGCCATCTGGAAGTAATGCAAGTAAGTTTTTTGTCCTGCCTTCAGATTGCTCTCCAGTGTATTCCCATTTATCAGTAGCTGGGTCATATATTTCTGCTGAAGGGTGAACTAAAAGCCTTTGTCCTCCAACACCTTTGCCTGTTCCACCAGCGGTCAAGATTCGACCGTCACTGAGTAACACCATCAGATGATGTTTCCTATCGTTACCCATTGACCCGGTTGCAACGAATTGCCCAATCGGTTCTATTACCTCAGTTTTTTCATCAATTTCAGTAGATTCATCTACATTAGCTTGAGTTTCGATTGAAGCAGGTTCATTAGAACAGGATATTAATGTTGTTCCAATTAAACCAATTAAAAGTAAACTGATTGTTTTGAGGAATGCTGGCTTGCAATTCACAGCTAATCTCCTATTGTGTATACCTGGTTTGAATACCTGTTTTTATGTTTAATTGCATTTCCCCGTTCATTGGTTGATGTTTTACCTGAAACGCGAGATTTTCTTCTGTGTATCGATTCTACGAATGATAATGTATCATTTTTTGATTGCTTACCGGTGAGCGTGACTCGGTAATCTGTATTGGCCGTTAGATTAAAAACGAGGACGATATTTCTGTTCAGCACTAGTTTATCAACAAAAAAGTATATGCCTAATAGCCAAATTATTCCGCCAGATAACCAGGCCCATACCTCATTATCAATCAATCTCCAGGCAATCAACCCAACTAATATAGAAATTAGCAACCAAAATATATTTGAATAATTACTGCCGCCTGAGATAACAGAGGTAGATTTAACATCATCGACGTTGAACATAACAGATTCGTCATGATCAGAGTTTAGTTTTAATTCAACCGTATTAGAGTCGTGTAATACTACCCTGTTTGAATCTGAATTTTCTTCTTCAATGAACCCTTTTTTTAAGTCAAGTATCAGTGCCATGATTTGTTCTTATTTGAAAGGTTATCAGATAAGTAATATTTACTATTTTTTTTCAACACGTTTCCATTATAATCACAAAAACAAATTTTGTGATTATAATGGCACATTTAAGGAGTTTCGAATGGAACGACCTATATTTAAGTCTTTAGGTAGTAAAGTAGAAGAGCTAGATACTCCTGCATTGTTAGTTGACCTAGATGTCTTTGAATCAAATGTAAAGTCTGTGCATTCTTTCTTTCAAAATCAAGACGCTAAAATTCGACCTTTTGTTGGTGTGCATAGATGCCCCGCTCTAGCAAACATACAGATGCAATATAGTGGACATAATGGTGGCGTTGCCGTTGGGACCGTTAGCCAGGCTGAGACATTTATAGCTAATGGTTTTCAGGACACATTGATTACCGGTAAATTAGTTACAGCTGACAAAATACAATTGGCTTGCTCGCTTGCACAGAGAGCAAGCATAACCGTTACAGTCGATAGTCAAGAAAACTTAAAGGATATTTCTGCTATAGCCAGTTCCAGAGGAGTCACTTTATCAGTTCTTATTGAAATAAGTTCACCGAATGGATTTACTGGTGTGTCTGATTCAAAATCTGCGCTTGATTTAGCTAAACAAGTTGTTGGGGCTGAAGGCACAGACTTTCAGGGTTTGATCTTGGCATACAGTCCCACCATGAGTGGAATCAAATCTGATGAAGTCATTGATTCGCTTAAGCCGTTATTAGACGTGAAATCTTTAATAGAATCAAACGGTATTCCTGTGAACACAGTCTCAGCTGGCTCTACGAGCAATTATGATTTGATAGCCAAAGTTGATGGTATTAATCAAGTTACGGCAGGGGCTTACGCGTTGATGGATGTATTAAATAGTGAGTATCAATCGTCGCTTAAGCCTGCTGCGATGGTTGTCGGTACGGTAGGCAGTTTGCCGCGCGATGGTTTAATAATTGGTGATGCTGGAATGAAAACTAATGGTAATGATATTGGCTTGCCAAGAATAATGAATTATCCAGATGCAGAAATCATGTATCTTAGCGCGGAACATTGCAACATCATTACTACTAAAGTTAAAAAGCCTATATCAAGAGGAGATAAGTTATTTTTCCAACCTTATGATGTAGGTGTTACTGCGAATTTGTTTGATTTCATAATGCTTATTAAAAATGGCGAATTACAAAGCATTCTAGAAGTAACTGCAAGAGGAAGGTATAGGTAATAGTCTTTAAGGAGACGAAATGGATCATTATAGACCCACTGTTGGCACAAAGGTTAGTGAATTAGATACCCCATGTTTGATTTTGGATCTGGATGCATTAGATCATAATTTTGACAGAATGTCCGAGACATTTAAAGATACCAAAGTCAAGCTAAGAGAACATACAAAAAATATTAAAAGCCCAGCGCTCGCACATATGCAAATACGTAAGGGCGGGACAGTTGGAGGAGTATGCTCTGCCAAAGTAGCTGAAGCTGAAGTTATGGTTGAAGGTGGCATTGCGAGTGTATTAATCCCTAATCAAGTTGTAACTGAAGACAAAATAAAAAGATTGTGTGTTTTAGCAGGCCGAGCTGACGTCACTGTTTGCGTCGACTCAGAGGAAAATGTACGTGATATATCCAGGATTGCCTCTAATTTGAATGTGAAAGTTGGTGTTGCAATTGAGGTGGATACAAATATGGATAGGGCGGGCGTTCGTAGTGTTGAGCAAGGTGTTCATATAGCGAGCGTTGCTAATCAACTAAGTGGATTAAACTTTAGAGGTGTGATGAGTCACTCTGCAATGTTTGGTGTGCCCAAAGATGATGAATTCAAAAATGATGAAGCTATAAAGTATTATAAAAAAACAGTCGAACTCGCAGATGCTATACGAGCAAAGGGTATAGAATTTGACATGGTTTCCTCAGGAGAGACTTTTTCTTATGATATGGCACCATTTGTTGATGGCATCACTGAGGTTGAAGGTGGTATGTATGCACTTATGAGCACAATGCTGTCATATATGGACGGTCATTTTAAATACGCCGCCAAAATTTTAGGAACAGTTGTTAGTCAACCTAAATCTAATCTAGCAGTGGGTGATATAGGATATCGTTCAATTGCATCATCGCTCAATACAGAGCTTCCTGTTTTGGAAGGATATGATGAGGTTGAATTCACATCGATGCATGATGAAGCATGTTTATTAACTTCTAAAGGCGAAATGCCATTAACTGTTGGTGATAAATTTATGCTTAGATGTCCTCAACAAGATTTAACTGTTAATAGATATGATAACTATATTGCCGTTAGAAATGGGCTTGTCGAGCAGGTAATTTCAATACCAGGTCGTGGGTGCCACAATTAAATTTTTATAAATTAGAGACGTGCTCGTAGGCAGTTGTAGCAGCCATTGAACCCTGTGCAGCCGCAGTAATCGTTTGTTTTAGGTCTCCAGAAGCGTCTGTTAAATCTCCTGCTGCAATAAGCCCAGGTATATTTGTGTTCATATATTTGTCTACAATCACCTCGCCCAGTTCATTTACCTTTGCACCTAGATGCATGGGAAGCTCTTTGCGTGGGTCTGCACCAATTTCAATGAACAGGCCATCAACATCCAATGACTCTAGGGTTTGATAGGGATTATCTAATTTTATTCCGGTCAAACCTTTTTGATCGTCTCCAAGTAGCTCCACGACATTCGTATTGAAAATACGTTCAACATTTGTTGCAGAATCTAACTGGCGAAGATTCGCCGCTTCTGGTCGGGTTAATTCGGATTTACGGTAGATTAAATATACTTTATCTGCGTATTTACTGATTAATACAGAGCCTTTAACAGCTGAGTCACCACCACCTACTACCGCTACTGTGTTGCCTTTATGCATAGGAGCGTCACATGTAGAACAGTATGAAACTCCTCTTCCTGTCCAATCCTCTTCGTGATCAAGCCATAGTGAGCGTCGTTCCCGTCCAATTGCAAGTATCACAGATCGGCCCCTATAGATTTGATCTGATTCTCCAGCAATTTCAAAGATATCTGATTCTTTTCTTGAGTTACCATTTGCGTTGGATATAACCAACTTATCGTCGATTACAGGCACATCATACTTTTCTGCGTGTTCTTTGAATTTCATCATCAGTTCAAAGCCATCAATATCTGGGTATCCTGGGTAATTTTCTATTAATCCACCTGTGGCAGTTTCGCCCCCAAATGTTGTTCCCACAACTATAGCTGACATTTGATATCGGGCAGCATACATCCCTGCTGCGAAAGCAGCAGCTCCTTGCCCGCCGATAACTACATCATAAATTTTATTTTCAGAGTTCATATCTATTATTGTATTAAATTAACTTATCAATTTATACAGTGTAATTGATACAAATAACAATTAGGAATATCATGGTATTTTGTGACAATATCTCAAAAACTATTCGCCAATTCCTATGACTTACTTAATAAGTTAGTTGAGTGGCGCATATCTTCTTATCGTCGATCTACCGCAGGCCAAGCTAATGGCCATGTATTAGAGATTGGTTTTGGAACAGGTTCAAACCTTAAGTATTACCCAGATTCGGTGAATATTACTGCTTTGGAACCAAACCCTTTTATGTTTAAAAAAATTCGTGACAGGACATTAAAATCTAAAAAAGACGTTACTATTTTTCAGGGATATGGAGAGAATATGCCTTTTGAAAATGAGGTTTTCGATACCGTTGTTGTGACCTTGGTTTTGTGTATGGTTGATGACGTAGAAAGCGTCATTTCCGAAATAACTCGGGTTTTAAAACCCGGAGGCAGGTTTTATTTTTATGAGCATGTGTCTTCAAGTAGTTACATTGGCAGCAAGTTTCAAGACTTATTAAATCCTTTTTGGAAATTTATAACCACCGGTTGTAATTTGAACAGAGATACGGAGAGAATCATTAATAACGCTGGTTTTTCCAAGGTAGATACTAGCAAATTCACTATAAGGTTCGGGACTCCGATTTCACTTCCGAATTTGGTTGGTGTTGCAATAAAGAAATCCTAGATATAGGATTTGCTGAATTCATCTCTCAAATGAATTGATTGGCCATCTATTGAATGTTATTGCCTTCGCAAGGAGCTGACATGATAATTAAAACGATTTTAACGCTTCTAATATTTTCCTTAACTTTTTTAATAAGTTGTTCTAGTTCCGGAATTAATGAATCGGAAATTAGCGATTCAGATGGAGAATTTGCTGTGCCTACTCCAAGTGAGTTAATTGGGGTTGATTGTGAACCGTACGGCACATGGACACTTTTAGAAGAAAAGATGATTAATGAAAGGCAGAACCATGTTTGGACAACTTTAAATGATGGAAGGATTTTATTGGCAGGAGGGCGAGGTAAAGGTGGCGTACGTTGGCCGAGAGTCTTCCCTCATACTGAACTTTTTGACCCTGCTACAGGCAAGTGGACCGAATCTGGAGATATGTTTAACGAGCGACAAGACTTCGCAATGTTCACTCTAGATGATGGAAGAGTTCTGGTTGCTGGTGGGCAAGATATTCGATTGGACGCCATTAAGGGAAGTGAGGTTTGGGATGAGAGCGGCAATTGGACTAAGACAGGAAAATTAAATGACTCTCGAGAGAGAGGAGCTGCGGTTAAATTAAGCGATGGCAGAGTCTTGTACACCGGAGGTAAAAACAATCTTTTGGGAGATAATGCGACCACAGAGATATTTGACCCCAGTACTAATGAATGGGAACTTTCAGGCGATATGAACCTTAAAAGGTCCATACATACTGCGACACTACTTCAAGATGGTAGGGTTATAGTTATTGGAGGCGGGAAACACAGGGAAGGACCATATTACTCTAGTGCTGAACTATACGATCCTGACACAGAGACTTGGGAATATACAGGCTCAATGCGATTGGCACGAGTTCAACATACAGCAACACTACTTGATGACGGAAGAGTTCTTGTGGTTGGAGGAGTAGGGGAAGCAGTACCCGATGTGGATACCGGCACTCGCGCCTCCGCTGAAATTTGGGATCCCGCTACCGGTGAATTCGAGCCAGCTGCTTCAATGGGTAATTCTCGAACAGAACATGAATCGACTCTTCTGCCGGATGGTAGAGTTTTGGTGACGGGGGGTTTATATCCTCAATCTGAGATTTATGATCCTGAAACAGATGCGTGGTATTCAACAGGCCCTATGATAGAACCTAGATATCGGCATACAGCAACATTACTTGATGATGGCACGGTTATTGTTAACGGTGGTCAAGATGACAAATATACACATATTACGATTGAAAAATTCAATGGTTCTGGATTTGACACATCAAAAACATGTGCTGTAGGTATAAAAGGCGATGAATCCCCATTATTGACATTACCAAGTCCCGAGAGTGGAGTTGTTACAGAGGATGACTTGAATGAATTTGGTACTGAAAAAGGAAGCCATGACGCTAAATTCTCTGAACTAGATGATTCTGGACTTTCTGAATCAGATCTTGTGTTTGAAGAGCCGGTTATTGGGGGTGCAGATGGTGATGATGTAATTGTGCCATTGGGTACTCCAGCTACTCTTCATATTGGTCAACGACTTGGAAGTCCGTCTGCGGATGCAAATGGGAATATAGTTACTTTCAAAGAATTGATTGCTAATTCACCTGAAGAAGGCATTGTTGTCCGTGTGAATTTACGCGCAGCAAATTTTGATTGGGGTGATATGGAACTTTCAATCCCAGCTGGTCAAAGCGGGCCAGGCGTAAAAAGCGTTGGAAGAGTTTGGCTTGGAGTTTTGGGAGTATCAACTAATGAAGCAGGTGAAATCATTGCTACTATAGTTGTTTTTGACCCAATAAAATAAATTTCTATTGATTTGCAGTAAATCTAAAAGCAATAAGGATTTTTCATGAAAAACAGAATATCTGTAGGTATTTTAATTGCCACCCTAATCTTTCTTATAAGTTGTTCCAGTTCAGAAACTAATGACTCGTCGGTTGGCAATTCAGATGGTGAATTTTTGATCTCAACCCCGACCCCTTTTAGTACAGTAGATTGTGAACCTTACGGCGTATTCACACTATTAGAAGGGAAAATGTTTAATGAAAGACAGAGACACGGATGGGTAATTTTGAGTGACAGCCAAATTTTAACAACCGGAGGTCGTGGCAAGGGAGGCCCCCGCGGGCCTAGGGTATTTCCTCATTCAGAGACTTTTAACTTAGATACCGGTCGATGGACCGAATCTGGAGATATGCTTTCAGAGAGACAAGATTTTGCAATGTTTACCTTGGATGACGGTAGAGTTCTTGTTGCAGGTGGACAAGACATCCAAATGGAAGCTATGAAAAACAGTGAGGTATGGGACGAGAGTGGCAACTGGACTAAGGTAGGAAAATTAAATGATTCTCGAGAAAGAGGTGCTGCGGTTAAATTAAATGATGGTAGAGTTTTGTATACCGGCGGTAAGAATGATCGTTTGGGAGATAACTCCACCACAGAGATATTTGATCCGAGTACAAATGAATGGACTCTTTCGGGTGAGCTAAACCAAAAGAGGTCTATTCACACTGCTACAGTTCTTAAAGATGGTCGTGTGATTGTTATAGGAGGAGGTAAACATAGGGAAGGACCTTATTACTCCAGTGCTGAAATATGGGATCCAGTTACAGAGACTTGGGAATACACGGGCTCAATGCGATTGGCGCGAGTGCAGCATACGTCAACATTGCTTGAAGATGGAAGAGTTCTTGTCGTTGGAGGAGTAGGAGAAGCCGTACCTAACGTTGACACGTCCACTCGAGCATCAGCTGAGATTTGGGATCCAGATACTGGTAAATTTGAGCCAGCTGCTTCAATGGGAGATGCTAGAACAGAACATGAAGCTACTCTTTTATCAGATGGTCGGGTATTGGTAACGGGTGGTTTGTTGCCTAGAGCCGAAGTTTACGATCCTGATACTGATGCATGGTACTCAACTGGACCAATGATAGAGACCAGATATAGACATCTAGCATTGAAACTTAACGATGGTACTGTGATTTTAAGCGGTGGCCAATCAGATAAATATGTTCATATAACAACTGAAACATTTGAGGCGCCTGATTTTGATGCATCAAAATCATGCAGTGTTGGTGTGCAAGGAAAGAGTTCTCCTCTGCTGTCTCTAGATGATCCTGGCTCTGGAGAGATTGATGAATCAGAAAATGTTTATGCCGAAGGTGAATTAAACGAATTTGGCAGTGTTGAAGCGCATTCGGCTCGGTTCTCTGAGCTGGAAGAGTCTGGACTTTCAGAGTCAGATCTAGTGTTTGCAGACCCTGTTGTGGCGGAGCCTGGTGATGATGTGGTTGTACCTTTAGGAACCCCAGCTACAATAAGGATTGGTCAAGGTCTTGGCAGTCCATCAATGGACGCAAACGGAACATTAGTAAGATTTAAAGAAGTGGTCGCAAACTCTAATGAAGAGGGTGTTATTGTTAGAGTCAATCTACGTTCCAGTGGATGGGATATGGGAGATATGGATTTAGTTATTGCTCCAGGAGAAAGTGGTCCGGGAGTCACAAGTTTTACCAGGGTTTGGCTTGGACTTTTGGGGGTTTCAACGAATGAAGCAGGTGAAATCACTGCTACTATAGTCGTATTTGAGCCAACTACGAAATAATTAGAACTTTTACCATCAGTAATTAGGAGTATTAAATTGGCAACTTATCACATTACAGTCACTCATTCAGCCGGAAATTGTTTTGGCCCTCCGAATGAAGATGGAACCATAATGTCGTTATGGAAGCAAGTTAAAGCAAATGCCGAAGAAAACAAGGTAGATATAAAATTTTTCAAAGTTAATCCTTCTGAGCATATATTTTTTATTTTATTGGAAGCTGAAGACTATTCGGATGTGGAAAAAACAATAGGACAATGTAAGAAGACAGCCGACTTTGCAGTAACACCAGTAGTCGAGCAAATCTTTTACTGATTCTGTAAAATTAAACTTGTAACCAATATTTAATATGGTTCGTTGAGAGGATCTTGTTAATAAAAACAATTTTAAATTTACTTAGCTTTTATCAGACATTTACTTTAGAGCGACAAACAGTCATTGATCAACCGATTGATATAGTGTTCAGTTTTTTTTCAGACGCATCTAACCTGGAAGTCCTGACACCACTATGGTTAAACTTCAATATACTTACAGTTTTGCCGATAAAGATGAAGGCTGGGGCGCAAATAAACTACAAACTAAAGTTACACGGTATTCCTGTTAAATGGCAAAGTGATATAACAAAATGGGATCCGCCAAATAAATTCGTTGATGAACAAACGCAGGGGCCTTATACAAAGTGGGTTCATACACATGAGTTTACCGAAACGCCACAAGGTATTTTGATAAAAGACCGGGTTGAATACCAAGTCCCAGGTGGGTTTATTAGCAACTTTTTATATGTTCGCAATCAATTGAATCAAATTTTCGATTATCGCCAAAACAAAATGCAGGAATACTTTGCACTAGAAGACTCGTAATATTTATTTAAGTTCCGTCCACGTTTCAGACCATGCTAAGCATGATGAGCTCGTTGGATGTCCATCAAATAATTCAGAGTACGGAGACCCTAAAGCAGGAATATCATTGTTAGTTATTTGGGCTTTTGATGAAGGAATCATGCAACTATATACTCCAAGTTTAGGGGCTGTTTCTAAAAACCCTGCTGCTACTCTCAAATAAAATGGTTCACTAATACCATGCCAATTCATTTGGATGCTTTCATTTAAAGAGTCTATACTTTCTATCCAATAGTTAACCCCGTCGCCAGAGCTTGAAAATACAGAGTCAATTATAGGTGTTTCAGGATCACCAAATTCAGGATTTAAAGCACATTCTATTTTTCCTTGAATCCATCTGGTCATAGCAAAATTGTCAGAATATATACGTACTTCATTATCTGTAATATCACTTTGGATAAACAGTACGTGACCAGGGCCGCCTGGGGATTTTAGAATGCGCCAGTGAGTGGCTTTGGTAGTTATAGGTCCATCATCCTTTTGTTTCAGTCTGATAAACGAATTTTCACCCGTTAATAAAATCTTGTTTAGATCAAGATTTTGTGAAGAATTTTGTTCTTTAGGCATATTTAGTTTCCTTATTTAATAATATTGAAAACCTGAACTTATCAGGACATATATTTAGATACAACTTTATAGTCAGATTCTGCGCCTTTGCGGTCTCCTAAGGCCCATCTACTCATAGCCCTATTATTATATGCGTACCAGTAGTCAGAATCTAATTCGATTGCTTTTGTGAACTCATTAATAGCCGCTTCATATTCATAATTATCGGCTAGTACCATACCTCGATTGTTGTAAGCCTCTCGGTAGTCAGGTTTAAGGTTTATGGCTTGGGCAAAATCAGCCAAAGCATGTTCTTTATCAGAGGCTCGTCTGTAAGCAACACCTCTGTTGTTAAACACCATCGGGTTAGTCGGATCTAGTTCAATAGCTTTGGTTAAATCTGAGATCGATTCACTTAATTTGCCTGCGTCTAGATAGTTATTGCCTCTCATAACGTAAGCTTTACAATCGTCGGGATTTTTACTAATTATTTCTGTCATTTGTAGAATGACTTTAGAATTATAATCTCGGTCACTTATTCTGCTTTTTTTTGCATCATCCAATTCGTTATTCATATTAGTTTTTCGGTCTGGTTCGCTTATATTTCATGGATATTTATCTACAAGGTCCAATTTGACTCATCGTTTCCCGTAGGTCACTTTCATATTTTTCTTGATTAAATATTTCTTCACCTGAACCCAATTTACTTTCATATAGTCTTACAGCTTTATTTAAATCTGCACATGCTTGAGTGAACATGCCTTCGTTTGCATATACAACTCCACGATTTCTTAATGCAGAAGCATAATCAGGCTTTATTTCTATCGCTCTATCGAAATCTTCTAGAGCTCTTTCAACCATACCTTCTTTGTAGTATGCAAGAGCTCTGCCATGATATGCCAAATAAAGATCTGGCAGTATTTTCAGTACAACGTTGTAGCTCCCAATAGCCTCTTTATACATGGCGGCACCTAACAGTGACTGCGCTCTAAGATAGTCAAATAAAACATCTTTTGCAACGGCTTGCGCGTTATCAGCTGCTACCGTCGGTTGAACTAAATCTGTACTTTTCGTAGTGGGTTCTGGGCTGGGTATTGAATTTAAATCAATATCTGTATCTTTAGTACAGCTAGCTAGTACAGAAATAACTAGTGTAATTGCAAGAAAACATACAAAAATATTTTTAACTTTAATCTTAATCATACCGTTATTGTAAATCTCTGCCCCGATTCGATCATAATATGTGTTTACAATTATAATCGCTTTAAACTTGAGTTATCTCATTTTTAAAATACAAAGTAAAATCTTTAAATAAATAATCGTTCATCGGAGGCACTATATGATACGAACTGTAAATGGGAAAACACCGGATATTCATCCAAAAGCGTTTGTAAGTGAATTTGCATATGTTGCGGGTGATGTAGAGATAGGAGAAGGGTCAAGTGTTTGGCCAGGCACGGTTATACGAGGCGATTCTGGGAAAATTGTGATCGGTAAAAACACATGTATTCAGGATAATTCGGTAGTACATGGCGACAGCGATGTTTTAATAGGTGATGATGTTGTTGTTGGCCATAGGGTTCTATGCCATGGACGTGTTGTTGGCGATAGAGTTCTCTTAGGTAATGGCTGTATAGTAAATGACGGTGTTACGATTGGCTCAGACTGTATTATTGCTTCTGGAGCAATGGTTGTTGACAGAATGGAAATAAAATCAGGTTCTATTGCTGCAGGATTGCCAGCTAGAATTAGGCGTGAAGCTACACAGAAAGATAGAGATTTGATTAAAGGTTATCGTGATATTTATGTAAACAATACAAAAATATATTTGGCCGAAAAATTAAATACCAAAATTGATTAGGCCAACTCACATTTTTTCTGGTGCAGACATTCCCATTAAATTAAGACATCTATTTATTGTGATTCGCGTTGCCTCGCACAATTTAAGACGAGCTTTTGTTATATGTAATTCTTCATCGTCAGTGGAAATCACCTTGCAATTTTGATAATAGAGGTGGAAAGCAGACGAAAGGTCTAAAGCGTAGTGCGCCAGGTGATGCGGTTCAAGCCTCACAGATATTGATTGTACTGTTTCTGGCAAGGCCAATATCTTTTTTATTAGATTTAATTCATTAGGATCATCTAATAAATTTACATCTCCGTCGTTAAATTGAATATTATTTTCTTTGGCATTTTTTAAAATGCTGCATATTCGAGCATGACCGTATTGTATGTAATAAACAGGGTTTTCTGATGATTGTTTTTGTGCCAATTCTATATCGAAATCTAGTTGGCTATCTGGCGATCGTGAAAGAAAGAAGAATCTGCAAGCATCTGCACCTACTTCTTTTATAAATTCAGCGAGTGTTATTAATTCGCCAGATCGTTTTGACATTTTTACTGTACTAGATCCACGCTTTAGCTTAACCATTTGGGTGAGAATAAACTTCAATCGACTGGAATCTATTTTCAGTGCATTCACAACGGTTTTTAGCCTAGGGATGTGTCCTTGATGGTCTGACCCCCAAATATTTACAACAAACTCAAAATTTCTTAATGTGAATTTGTTGTAGTGGTATGCAATGTCAGATGCAAAGTATGTTGGTCTTCCATTACTTTTTTCCACAACATTATCTTTGTCATCGCCCAATTCGGACGATTTAAACCACAGCGCGCCATCTTTTGTTTCTAGGAGGTTATTTTTGTTTAGCTCTTGTTTAATTGTTTTGTATGTGCCATCTTGATATAAGGATTTTTCACTAAACCATTCATCCATGTGCACGCGGAGAGAATCTAGATCTTGTTTTATTGCGCTTAACATGAGCTTAAGCCCGTATTCCTTAATACTTTGCAGTGCATGTTCCTCAGACATGTCGTCGATGTTAAGGTTCGTGCAAGAGGAGATATCTGAAGCTATTTCATTAATATAGTCACCTTTATAACCGTCCTCTGGGATATTAAGGTCAATCCCCTTATCTTTTTTATATTGGGCGTAAATGCTTTCCGCGAAGTTATCTACTTGGGCGCCGGCATCGTTAACGTAGTATTCATTTTCGACTTTATAATCAGCGGCATTCAAAATATTTGATAAGGCGCTACCTACGACAGCACCCCTGGCATGGCCGATATGTAATGGGCCAGTGGGGTTTACGCTGACAAACTCTATTTGAATTTTTGTTGCATTCCCAAGTTGTATATTTCCATATTTATCCCCCATTTCTATAATTTCATCCACTTGGTTTTTGACCCAAGTTGATTCTAGATTGAAATTCAAAAAACCAGGGTTGGCAACCGAGATCGATTCTATAGGACTGTTTACATCTATATGCGCTTCAATAAGCTCAGCAATTTGCATAGGGTTAATTTTCATTTGTTTTGATAAACGTAGAGCAATATTGCTTGAATAATCGCCATGATTTGGGTTTTGTGGATGTTCTAGAGATTTAGTTGGTAAGTCACAAGTTGGTAATTCACCGGCATTTTGCGCCTTTGCTATGGCGGATTTAATAGTATCCCAAATGTGATCTTGTACGACCATTAATGAATAAAGATTTGTCATTTTATTTAATGTATCTCATTATTCTACCCATTAGTTTGAATGTACTGTGATTTGTATTGACGAGTTTCTTCGAGGCCTTATTTCCCCGATGACGGCGTAATCAGATATACCGTTTATCTTTAAGTTATTCTCAAGGACTGATAGGTTGGAGGGGCTTACTGACATCAGTAGTCCTCCTGATGTTTGGGCGTCGCAAAGGATTAGTTTATTTTCCATACTAATATTTGGTGACCATTCAACTGAATTTATGGTGGCTTTAAAGTTGTCCTTGGTTCCTGACGGCACGTATCCTGCTAATGCAGCTTTATATGTATTGTCCATGATAGGTATATTATCGAGGTCTATACTTGCCATTAGTCCACTACCTTCAGTCATTTCCATTAGATGCCCAATCAATCCAAACCCCGTTATGTCCGTGCACGCATTAATTCTTGATTTTATCATCGCATCAGCTGCTTTATTATTTAGATTTTTCATAACGTTTATACACTGCTTTAGTGAACTTCTCGTAATATCATCAGATTTTGCCGCAGTAGTTAATATGCCTGATCCAATCGGCTTTGTAAGTAAAAGTAAATCATTTATTTGACAAGAAGAATTTGAAATTTCACTACCAGGTGTAACTGTTCCTGTAACCGATAATCCGTATATAGGAACATCATTCTTTATAGTGTGGCCACCTACAATCAACATTTCGGCCTCGGCAGCTTTAGATGAGCCTCCAGCAATAATATCCTCAAGTATTTTATTCGGTAAATTGTCGGGAAAAGAGACTATATTTAGGGCAAAAAGCGGTTTCCCGCCCATAGCATATATATCGCTTACTGCATTAGCTGCTGCTATTTCTCCATAGGTAAAAGGATCATCTACATTTGGAGGGAAAAAGTCCACTGACTGAACAACAGCAGTATTTTCATCTAATTTAAATACAGCTGCATCATCTCGTGAATGAATTCCTGTCAATAAAGATGGATTATTTAATTTAGGTAATTGATGCAGTACCTGCACCAAGCGCTCTGAGCTAAATTTAGCAGCTCAACCGGCAGACGATGTTAGTTGAGTCAGACGAATTTCATGACCAGTTTTTGACAATCTGAGTACTCCTCCTTTTTATATCGCTATAATCATATAAAATCGCTTTAAGTTTGGGGAGGTAAAAACGTATGTCCAAATACAAAGTTAACGTGGGCGATATAGAGTTAATTTCATTAACTGACGGCAAGGGAGCAGGAGAGGCGACAGAAATTTTTCCGACTAGCGATCTGAACATTTGGGAATCTGAATATAAAGAGTTGTTAGATGGCAAGGTGATACACCCGAGGTTTGGATCATTTGTCATTTCTTTGAAAGGAAAATTAATAGTTGTGGACACCGGTTTGAACGGCCCAGATGGAGAGCTGTTAGATGATATGAAAACAAAAGGAATAGATCGCAATCAGATAGGTATGGTAATAAATACGCATTTACATCCTGATCATGTTGGGTGGAATCTCAGTAACGGACAGCCAACTTTTCCTAACGCTCGATACCTTGTTCCTAAGCATGATTGGGATTACTGGACCGGGCCGAAAATTATTAATGATGCTCCATGGGTTACTGATAGCGTGATACCTCTACATGAGGGACGAATTTTAGATTTAATTGAAGGCGAATATGACATTACACCCGAGATAAAAGCTGTGCCTACGCCTGGGCATACACCAGGACATATTTCGATATCTATTACATCCAACGGCTATCATGGATTCATACTTGGTGATGTGGCTCATAGCCCTGCTCAGGCAGAATATACGGATTGGAGTCCTGCGTTTGACGTAGATCCAGATCTTGCAAGAGATACAAGACACAAGGTTTTTGACAAGTTGGAACGTGAAAACATTTTAGTAGCTGCAGGTCACTTTCCAAAACCAGGGTTTGGTCGAATAAAAAGTTCTAAAGGCCGCAGATATTGGATTATTGAATAACAAGTTATTGAAATTAGAATCATGCAGGTTATGTAGCGAGGATAACGTATCTATTTTTTATCTGGACAATGAGAATTTTGACAAAATATTCTTTAAATGTTCAGACTGCAACCTAATTTTTGTGCAGCAGAATTCATTGCCCGATACAAATGTAGAAAAAGACAGATATCTCTCACACAACAATGATTTAGATGACCCAGACTACCAAGCTTTCCTATCAAAGTTATGGAATCCATTGGAAAGGCGACTTGAAAATGGATCCTTAGGATTGGACTACGGAGCTGGGCCGGGGCCAGCTCTTATCAAGATGATGTCTGGGGATGGATATTTTGTCGAAATGTATGATCCGTTTTTTGCAAATAACAAAGAAGTTTTAGATAGAACTTATGATTTCATTGTATGTACTGAGACAGCAGAACATTTTCATTATCCCTTCAAAGACTTCAATCGATTTGATCGAATGCTTAAACTTAATGGTTTCCTAGGCGTAATGACTTCTTTTACTGATAATGTTAGTAATTTTGGTGACTGGTACTATAGGAGAGATCCAACTCATGTGAGCTTTTATAGTACTAAGACTATGGATTGGATTGCAGCGAAAATGAATTGGCGGGTTGACCTTATAGAAAATAATATAGTTATTTTCTATAAGTCTTAAAACTTGGATTATTATCTTTTATTTGATTTGTTCCAATCATCAATAATCTTGTTGTCATGAGGAAATGGGAGTTTTGGGAGATTGTTTAATCTAAACCACTTAACTTCTTGACTTTCAGGTCCAGGCAGCAGGTTACCACCAATCTCGGTTGCGCTATATACAACCAGAATGATTGGGTTTCCTGTATTAGAATAAACTCCGATCAGGTTATCTACTACTATATCTAAATTGGTCTCTTCTTTGGCTTCTCTTATAACCGCATCTTCTACAGCTTCTCCATTGTCAACATATCCTGACGGAAAAGCCCATTCTCCCAAAGCGGGCTCAATATTTCGTTTTACTAGAAGTAGCTCACGTTTTTGGTTTACAACAATTGCCACAGCGACTACTTTAGGGTCAATGAAGTCTATGTATCCACAATTATCACAATATTGCCTTTGTATACCGTCAATATCTTGTCCGGAAGTCATATGACCACAAACTTTGCAATACTTGGATTTGTAATGCGTATGTTTCATGTCTTCAGTATAATCGCTAATCAGGGTGTTTGTTTATATGCCCCGATTATATTACCTTTAGGAGAAGAGCATTGGCAGAATTGAGACCAAATTTAGCGAAACGAAAATTAAATGAAGGCAAAGTCGTATCAGTTGCTATGGGGCCAATAACAGGAGATTTAATAGAAATTTTTTCTCAACTCGATTTTGATGCAATTTGGCTGGAAGCGGAACATGGGCCTGTCGACTTTGCGGACATACCAGATTTGACTAGAGCATGCGATGTTTGGGGTAAGACGTCTATAGTTAGAGTTAACCAGGTTAATACTGGAGATATCTACAGGACTCTAGATTCAGGAGCAATGGGAATTTGCGTTCCTCACGTTAACACTGCATCAGAAGCCCGAGCTGTTGTAGACGCTGCAAAATTTGGACCTATAGGCCATAGAGGAATGTATACAAGCCGGCAAGGTATCGGTGTTAATGAATACGTCAAAAAAGCTAACGATGAAACATTAATCTCTATAATCATCGAAGATATTGAAGCCATAAAAAACTTGTCTGAGATTTTAGAGACAGATCATATAGATGCTTTTTTTGTTGCGCCTGGTGATTTAGCACAGAGTATGGGATATACCGGTGAGATTAATCATCCGGAGGTGCAGGCGGTCAGGGATAAAGCGATAAAGGATATTGTTAAGGCCGGTAGAGTAGCTGGCACCATGGTAGATGACTCCAACCTGGAACATTATATAGATATTGGTGCTCGGTTTTTGAGTGTAGCTTGGACTCCATGGCTTTTATCCGGCGCTCAATCATACTTAAATAAAGTTAATGCGACACAAAGCTAGAAAACTGGTTTTGCTCGATTAAAAATTACATGTTTCAATGGGTTGATTTATTGATATGAAAATCGTGTCATCGGAAATGAAAAATGTCTTACCTAAGACACATTTAAATATCCTGAATGTTGCTACTGATTTGTCGAATCAAATGGATACAGATTTGTATTTGGTCGGCGGGTGTGTAAGAGACATTATGATGGGGTTAAATAATTCAAACTTTGACATTGACTTAACGGGGAGTAATGTCGATAAAACTTTTGCAACCAGACTTGCTGACAAGTTGGGTGGCACCGTTAAAAACAGTTCTGTGTTTGGGACGCATAAACTTTCTGTTCCAGTTGGGATTAAAGATAATCTTGAGATTGATCTTGCTAAATGTCGTTCTGAGACATATAAAAACCCAGGTGAATTGCCTGATGTAAAACCCGGTGATTTGTTTCAGGATTTGGAAAGAAGAGATTTCTCCATAGCAGCCATGTGTATTGTTTTGCAATCTCCATCCAATCAAGATTGGAAATCGGGCCAATTGATAGACCCGCATTCCGGTTACAGAGACGTTGTTAATAAAGAGTTGAGAGTTCTTCACAACGAAAGTTTTGCTGATGATCCTACTCGAATGTTTAGGTTGATACGCTATTCGTGCAGATTAGGATTCGATATAGAAGAATCTACCAAAAATATATTCGAATCGTCATTAAATTATGTGACTGCTGTATCTGGTGATCGGATTAGAAGCGAGCTTGAAAAGATATTCGATGAAGAAGATGTTGCTTTAATTTTATATAACTGCGTGAAGCTTGGATTATTACCAGCATTTTTGACTAAATTTGACTGTAACCATTTGATGGAATTGAAGAGTATCTCTCATTTGCATAGAGATGATCAGGATAGTGTTGAGTTTTGGCTTGGCATTCTGGCAATGAATGCAGGTAAATCACAGATAGAATATCTGTCTAAGATACTAAGCTTAAGTTCTAAACAAAATGATGTAATAAATGATTTAGCTTCTTTGAATGAACAGATAAAACAAAATGAGTCATTTTTACTTTCGGATGATCTTAGGCAGAGTGATATATATAAATTCCTATTAAAATACAGACTCACCTCTATCCGTGTATGCGCCGAGACCACGCCAAACAAGGCTATTAAAGCATTATTAGAGATATACTTAAATTCATTAATAAATACCAATATAGAATTGAGTGGGGAAGATTTAATATCCCTAGGCATTAGTAAAGGTCCGGAGATTGGTAAATTACTCAATGACTTACTTTACGCTAAATTAGATGGTCATTTGAAATCTGCAGATCAAGAAACCCAATTTGTTAAAGATTATATTTCTGTCCATAAAGACATAAATTGAATCTCCCTAAACCATCTTGGACGGATCCAATATTTTATCCAGTTCTGATGGATCTATATTAGTTTCCTCTAAAGCTATTTGTCTAATTGTTTTACCGCTGTATTGAGCCTTCTTTGCAATTGCCGCAGAAGCATCATATCCAATAATTGGTACTAGTGTAGTAACTATAGCCAATCCCTTTTCAACCATTTCTGGTCCGCGATCAGTTGCTTTTATTCCGTTAACACATTGGGTGGCTAAATTACTTAGCGAAGCCGATAATAATTCAATTGACTGTAACAAGTTGAATGCAGCTACTGGCATCATAACGTTTAATTCAAAATTCCCAGATTGCCCAGCAATGGAAACAGTTAAGTCATTACCAATAACCTGTGCGGCTGCCATAGCTGTGGATTCAGCGATTACAGGATTCACTTTGCCAGGCATGATTGAACTTCCTGGTTGAACTTCTGGTAACTCAATTTCCCCAAAACCAGCTCTCGGTCCTGATCCAAGCCATCTTATGTCATTAGCAATTTTAATTGTGCTAATTGCTAATGTTTTTAGTGCGCCACTCATATATACGATAGCATCTAAGGTGTTTTGACTCTGGAAATGATTTTCAGTTTCTCGAATTTCTTGTCCAATCCATCCTGAAAGATAAACACAAACTCGCTTGGCGAATTCATCATGCGTATTTATTCCTGTGCCAACAGCCGTGCCTCCAAGTGCTACTTCACGTAATCCGTCTAAAGCAGCTTTGATGCGGGAGTTAGACCTATCCATTTGTCCGGCAAAACCGAGAAATTCCTGACCTAAAGTTATTGGTGTAGCATCTTGTAAATGGGTACGTCCGGTTTTAACAACATCCATAAATTCCTCTGATTTTATTATTAGAGAATTTTTTAATTGTTCGATCGCAGGTATTAGATTAGTTGTGGTTGTATCGATTGCAGCAATATGAATAGCTGTTGGAATGACGTCATTCGAGGATTGCCCCATATTTACATGATCATTCGGATGAACAGGCACTTTTGAACCAATTACTCCATCCATTTTTTCAATTGCTAAATTTGAAATCACTTCATTAATATTCATGTTAGTAGATGTTCCGGATCCAGTTTGAAAAATATCTACGACAAATTGATCATCATACTTTCCCTCTATTACATTTGCCGCTGCAGTTGATATTTGATCTGCAATGGCTTTATCAAGTAGTCCAAGATCCAAATTAGCTAAAGCTGCAGCCTTTTTTATTTGGGCAAGAGATTTAATGAAACCCCTTTGGAATTTAAGTGAACTGACAGGGAAATTCAGAACGGCACGCATTGTGTTTGCACCGTAGTAGGCATCAGAAGGGACTTCGAATGATCCCATCGAATCCTTTTCAATTCTGGTGTTAGTTTTTTTACTCATATATAACTCCAAACTTGTTAAAGTTTATTTATGGAAATCTGTGTTTATTTTTCGCGTTCGCAATATTAATTTATCGTTATAAAAGATTATTTTGAATTTATTAATCAATTGGGATTTACTGCAGTTTCTGTCACTATAGCATTTGGGTTATCAGGTTGCTAGAATCGTTTATACCTCATTGTATTAAGTAAATAGGAGAAATCGAATGCGGTCAGGATATTCCGAAGCCAAAGAAGCTAAAAGCCAATCTGTAGATCCATCCACCAGGATTGTTGATCTTCGGAGCGATACATTCACTCAACCTTCACCGGAAATGCGAGAAGCAATATATAAAGCCGAATTGGGTGATGATGTGTTCGGAGAGGATCCTACAGTTAATCGATTAGAGCAAATGGCAGCTGATATGTTTGGGATGGAAGATGCTACTTTTGTTGCTAGTGGAACGATGGGTAATATAGCAGCTGCTTTAACTCATTGTACTCGTGGAGATGAAATGATTGTGGGAGAAAAATCCCACATGTTTAATGCGGAAGCTGGTGCTGCATCTGCATTGGGTGGGATTGCAGTTCAAGCGATAGCAAACGATAGTCGTGGAATGATTGATCTCGATGAGCTTAGAAGCAGGATTAGACCTGATAATATCCATTATCCTCCAACGACACTTATTGGTATTGAGAATACTGCGAATCAGTGCGGAGGCAGTGCACTTTCTTCTGATGAAATAAGATCAGTTGTTTCTGTCGCTAAAGAAAGAGATATCAAAACGCATGTAGATGGTGCACGCATATTTAACGCTTCTGTTGCATTGGAAACTCCAGTTGATCAGTTGGTTGCTGGAGCAGACACAGTGTCGTTTTGTTTATCTAAAGGGCTATCATGCCCGGTGGGCTCCGTTTTGGTTGGAAGCAATGAGGACATTGAAACTGCAAGAAGGTGGCGTAAAGCAATGGGCGGTGGAATGAGGCAAGTAGGAATTCTTGCAGCAGCAGGGATAGTTGCTTTAGAAACAATGGTATCTAGGCTAGCCGAAGACCATGCAAATGCTAGGAAACTTGCCACTGGCCTGTCAAAAATAGATGGTATTATTTGCGATCCCGATTCATATCCAACTAATTTGGTGTTTTGTGATGTAAGTGTTAAGAATCCCAGTGAAATACTTCAAAAATTAGATGATCGAGGTGTGAAAGCATTATCTTTGCCTGCAGGCTGGAGGTTAGTAACTCATTATGGGATCACTTCTGATGATATTGATTATGCATTAGATGTAATTAGAGACGTGTTTAAAGAATACGCATCCTTTTAAATAACATTCTTAGTGTTCATTGTATCTAATCAATTAACATGAAAGTTAAAATGCGCTTCCTAATCGTTTTACCCCAATGATTTTACTGGAAAACCCCGGATTCAGACGACTTTGGATAAGCTCATTTTTCAGTGACATCATGATTGTTGTGTATGTGATGTGCTCAGGACTATTGGTTCTAGAAATCACTGATTCTGCTTTTTGGGTTGGAGCGGTATTCGGCTTCAATGGAGCTGCCTTAACAATTTGTGCTTCCATAGGAGGGCTTCTAGCTGATCGCTTTTATGGTCGGAGACATACACTTATTGCAGTAGCAATTCTTATAGATATGGCAGTTGTGCTTTTTATAGCAATATTAATTGCAGCTAACAATATATTGTTGTGGCATGTGATATTAGGCGCTGTTTTTAGCGCCGTTGCTCTGGCAATCAGAATACCAGCACGTAACGCGCTTACTTTAGATCTGGTCGGAAAAAAAAGATTAATTAATGCAACCGCGATTAATCTTGTCAGCTGGCAAATAACTGCGATTGGAGCACCTTTATTAGCTGGCTCAATAATTGTTAAATATGGTATGTCATGGGCTTATTTTCTAATGGCAATTTCTACAGGCTTTGCGTTTTTATCTGCTTTAACTGTGAATAGCTCACATATCTCTGTTCCTGTCTCGGATAAGCTGGTCAATACGGGTAGCTTTAGAATTATTGTGGATGGATTTAAATACGTTTTCACTGCCCCTGCAGTAAGGTCTCTTATTCTGTTGGCAATAGTGGCTGAATCATTTGTGTGGTCCCATGAATCCATCTTGGCGGTTATGGCAACAAAAGTGTTGAACGTAGATGCATTTGGTTATGCATCATTGCTATCCGTTGGTGCTGTTGGTGCAGTATGTAGCTTAATATTCATATCTTTTTCCAAGCAAGCGACTGCGCGGGGCTTGTTCCTTGCTTTAACTTTAGGACTATTTGCTATATCACTTTTATTATTCTCTTTTTCACCTTGGTTTCCAGTTTCTTTGATCCTGATTGCGATAGCCTATGCATTCGCTATGGGGTATGAAACTATCATATCTGCTCTTCTGCAACTCGTAGTGCCAGATGAGATGAGAGGCAGAGTTTTGAGTTTCCAGACTTCCAGCTGGGGTTTTACTGGCTTGGCAGGATTATTTATGGGTGCGATAGCAGGGGCATTTAGTGCCTCTGTTGCAATTGGTGCGGGAGCAATAGTTGTATTAGTTTATCTGGTTATTAATTTCAGGCAACTTTTAAAATTAGATATATTTGCTGAGAAAAGGGAATAGGATCACTTTTTATTTTTTCGGTTCCACCGTTGGTCATGCCATTCCTTTATTTTTGTTTCATACCCCTCAAGTGAAGGATTGTAATACACATTATGTTTAATTTTATCTGGTCGATTTTGCATCTCGGCAAAATGATTTTCATAATCGTGAGAGTATTTATACCCTTCTCCATATCCGTGCTCTTTCATCAGGTCTGTGACTGCATTTCTCAAGTGCAGCGGTACAGGTTCTCTAGCTGTTATCGATGCGTCTTTTAACGCAAGGTTAATTGCTTTATATGCCGAATTACTTTTTGGGGCAGTGGCAAGATATATTGTAGCTTGAGATAAAGGTATTCTTGCTTCTGGCATTCCAATGAAATGAGTTGCCTCGTAAGCTGCTATAGCTATTGAGAGCGCTCTAGGGTCTGCAAGACCTATATCTTCTGAAGCCAGAATTACAATTCTGCGAGCTATAAATAATGAGTCTTCTCCAGCGTCTATCATGCGAGCTAACCAGTATAGTGCAGAATCTGGGTCTGACCCTCTGACTGACTTTATGAAAGCCGAGATTAAATCATAATGTTGGTCGCCTGTTTTGTCGTATGCAGGTATGCTTTTCTGCATCACATCTTGGATTATTTCAGGGGATATAATGTGGGAGCCTGATGCATTAATTTCAGTAGATGCTACTGCAAGTTCGATAGAATTGAGCGCGATCCTTGCATCACCTCCAGACAATGAAATCAGCACATTCATTGCATCATCGCTAATTTCTATATTGAAATTTCCAATCCCGTGATCCTTATCATTGATAGCCCGATACAAAATTGATTTCATATGAGATCTGCTTAACTGTTTTAATTTAAACACTCTACTTCGAGATAGTAACGGTGCTATTATTTCGAATGAAGGATTTTCAGTTGTCGCACCAATAAGAGTTATTGCCCCTGATTCTACGTGTGGCAGTATTACGTCTTGCTGTGACTTGCTAAAACGATGAATCTCGTCAATGAATATAATGGTTTTTTGACCTGTCATCCCAAGTAGTTCTTCAGCAGCCTTTATAGAGTTTCTTAGGTCTGATACTCCGGAAATAGCTGCGCTAACATGTACGAATTTAGATTTTGTAAGCCGAGATATTAATAGTGATAGTGTGGTTTTCCCGGATCCGGGAGGCCCCCAAAATATCATTGAGAAAATCTGGTCAGAATCAACGATTTTCCTCAAAGCATGTTGCGGTCCCACTAGATGTTCTTGTCCAAAAAACTCTTCAAACGAACGAGGCCTCATTCTGGTGGACAATGGGGCGTTTTTATTCAAAATGTTATCTTTATTTTGGTTGAAAAGGTTCATCTGTACTAAGAGTAAATTATTTAAGAGGTTTATATAGTAATTTCCTTAAGTGCTCTAATGACAATGTTATCTTGATCAGGTAATACCGTTCTTGCATCTAGAATTACTTGATCTGATTCAATTCTCGCGATAATCGGCGTTTCATATGATCTTAGCTGAGCCGAGATTTTATTTGCTGTAGACGTTTTTGGCTCTATCGCTAACACATAAGTGTTTAATACTTCTCCGGGCAGACTACCGCCACCAATTGTGCTATTAGATTTAATCACTTCACCTTTGATTTTTGTAGTTTCTAACCAATCGGTTGCTCTTTGTTTTATATCCGACAGATCAGCAGAAATCATGCCCCATATCGGGATCCTTGAAAGAGGCTCGTTAGATACATAGTGTAATAGAGTAGAGTGAAGTGCGGTTAAATTCAGTTTATCGATTCGTAAAGCTCGAGCCAGGGGATGTTTTGACAATTTATCTATTAAGGCCTGGCTTCCAAGGATTATGCCACATTGGGGACCTCCAAGGAGCTTATCTCCAGAGAAGAAAGTCAAGTCTGCGCCATCCTCGAGACTTTCTTGCACGGTAGGCTCGGAAATTAAACCAAACATTGTAGTATCTATAAAAGTACCACTACCTAAATCATTTAGTACAGGTATATTGTGATTGTTCCCAAGTGCCGCCAATTCCTTAATTGATGGAGTATGTGTGAAGCCTATTTTTTTAAAATTACTAGTATGAACTATCAGAATTGCTCCAGTATTTTCATTTATGGATTTTTGATAATCAGATAAATATGTTCGGTTCGTAGTTCCTACTTCTATTAATTTTGCTCCACTTTGCTCAAGTAAGTCTGGTATTCTGAAATTCCCACCAATTTCTACTGATTCACCTTTTGAAACAATAACCTCTTTACCCTTGGCCATACCTGTTAAACATAGTAAAGCGGCAGCTGCATTGTTATTAACAACTAATGCCGATTCACTTCCTGTAATCTGATTTATTAAGTTCTGCACATGTCGCTGTCGATTACTCCTTTTCCCGGTTAACGGTTCGTATTCGAGGTCCGTATATGCTCCAGCACTATTAACTATGGCCTTGATGGATTCATTTGAAATTGGAGATCGCCCCAAATTGGTGTGTAAGATTACTCCAGAAGCATTAATTACTGGGCTAGGTTGAATTAACCAATTTTCGTTAGCGGATAGTTCAATGTTGTTGATTAGTTGTTTGAAAGAAACAGTCGGCTTGCCAAGCTTAATTTCGTTTCTTAAGTTGTCTACATTTCGTTGAACGAGTTTCACTACACTGTCATGAGAATATAAGTCTAACAGCGCTTTTATAGACGGCTCTTTTAAAATCCGATCAATACTCGGTATGTTTTTGAAATCATTCATGGTGACGATTTTATGCATACAATAACATATATTATGGGCTAAATCAGACAATAGTTTTGCGTACAGGAATTTCACTTATCCTTTTATCAATAAAATCTGTATTAACCCGTGGTTAAATTGACCCTTATCGAGCCCATTGTTAGAATGGCGACTTGGCATTATGAGTGATGATTATTATTGGATTAACTGGTGGAATTGGTACAGGGAAATCGACAGCCTCGCGATTCTTACATGACTTGGGCGCTGTCGTGCTAGATGCCGATTCTTTAGGACATGATACATATAAGAAGGGCACTGAGCTTTATAGTGCCCTGATAAAAGTATTTGGAAATGAGATAGTAGGGGATAAAGGTGAGGTAAATAGATCTAGATTAGGTGAAATTGTATTTGCTAATCAAAATCTTTTAAATAAATTAAACTCATTGGTTCATCCTCATATAAAAAATCATATAAAAAAAGCAATTCGTACACTTGATAAGAAAAAAACGAGCATGGTGGTTATAGATGCCGCTATACTAATAGAGGCGGGTTGGACTGATCTGGTGGATGAAGTATGGGTAGTGACTGCTGAGAGAAAAACAATACATGATCGTTTATCTGATAAGTTTAATAGTAAAATCGATGGCGCATTAAGACGTATGGAGTTCCAAATGTCTCAGGGAGAACTAATCAATAAAGCGGACGTAGTTATTGATAATGATGGATCAATTGGAGCTTTAAAGGAACGAGTTGGCCTGTTATTTAATGATCGTATATCTTTAGCCAGGGAGAATAATAATTAAGCATGGCGACCAAAACATCAAATTCGACAAAAAGTTTATATCAGAGTTACATAATTGAAGAATATCATCTTAAAAAGGAACCTTATTATGTTCCTGTGGGAGATGAGATTCAGCTTTTTGAGGCTGCATACTCTCAGAGAATCCCAGTAATATTTAAAGGCCCTACTGGTGTGGGTAAGACTAGATTTGTTGAATATATGTCTTGGAAACTGGGTGTTAATTTAACAAAGGTAAAGAAAGACAAAAAGTCTGATAATGCTACACAGCAAGATAACCTCCCATTAGTGACAATAGCTTGTCATGAAGACCTTACTGCATCCGATTTGGTAGGAAGGTACCTGTTAGAGGGTGATCAGACCGTATGGATTGATGGTCCATTGACCAGGGCAGTAAAAGTTGGCGGCATCTGTTACCTGGATGAGGTTGTAGAAGCCAGAAAAGACACTACAGTTTTGATACATCCATTAACCGATCATCGAAGAATGCTTCCTGTGGAAAAAAGAGGTGAATTATTAGAGGCAGCTGACGGATTTCTTTTGGTGTTATCTTACAATCCCGGATATCAGAGTGCCTTAAAAGATTTGAAGCATAGTACTCGTCAAAGGTTCGTATCGATTGAATTCAACCCTCCCCCTCGAGAAATAGAAGCTGAAATAGTTTCTCATGAGGCAAAGATAGATCTGGATATGGCAATGCGGTTAGCACAACTAGGTGAAAAAGTTCGCAACCTGAGGGAGCATGGTTTGGGAGAAGGAGCGAGCACGCGATTGTTAATATATGCAGGCAAGTTAATTGCCGCGGGAATTAAACCGAGAAGAGCATGTCAGGTCGCAGTGAATTGGTCGGTAACCGATGACCAATCTTTACAGAACAGCATAGAAGAAGTTACTGCTTCAATTTTTGAGTAAGCAGCAAATAGGGCCACAACGTATTTCGACCAATTTGCAAAATGCTCGAGAGCTTTCTGAAAAATACAATCTAGCTGCCGTTACAGCTGTTATCTATTTTAAGGATGGAGCCGATAAGTTGCTTCTGACAAAACGAAGCAACAGCTTGGAGCTTCATCCAGGCGAGATTTCCCTTCCAGGTGGACGTAAGGATAAGGATGATTTTGATCTTAGGGATACCGCTTTGAGAGAGCTAGAAGAAGAAGTTGGGATACATCGTGATCAAGTAGAGATTGTAGGAGAACTTGGATTCTTCGTTACAAATTCTAATTTTAAGATATTTGCTTTTATTGCAAAAGCAAAGAGCGAATTAGAATTTGTAATTAATTATGAAGAGGTCTCTCGGATAATAGAGTTGCCTTTGTCTGCGCTGATGCATGAAGAGTGTATGCGAGATGACCTTTGGATGGTTAATGGAGAAATGAAATATAAACCTTCATTTGGTTACAAAGGGCATTTAATTTTCGGGGCGACTGCGAGGATTCTTGATTGTTTGGTGCAAACATTGCCTGATAAGTCCTATAATCTATAATTTAAAGCATTTTAACCAGAGCGTTATTGCACTGGATGTATTAATTGATATTTTGAAAAACATTGAATAATAAAAACAGAACAAACTTTAATAAAATACTTAAAACATTTCCTCCTGATGTCAAAGATCAATTTGTTAAATCTATGCCCCATCTTGAAGAACATTTAACAGATGAACAATTTCAGTCTTGGGTTGATTCAGGAGTTCAGATTGCGTCACAAAGTAATAGTTCTTGGGATATAACCGTAAATCTTTTTAGAGTAAGCCCAATTATTATTGGCTTATTAAAGCCAGATGATTTTATGAAATGGGTAAGTGCAGGTGAGAACTTGGCCACTCAGTACCCTATGCTCGGAACCGCATATTTTTCATCTAGCCCTTCCGTGCTACAACATTTGGAAGCTGTACATATCTCGGATTGGGCAAATTTGGGAGCCAATTTATATAAAGGAACTTGGAAGTCTGGAACTCTATCAAATCGTTTTTTTGAATCTAGTGGTGATTTGCTCGAACACCTTAATTTTGAGCAGTTAAGTAGATTTGTAGGGTTTATAGATATATTAGCTAAACATTCTTATGACCTAAGTTCTGAGTGCTTAAGTTTGGCTCTTCGTCTGTTTCCTTTAGTTGGTGATGACAAAGATAGTTTCATATCATTATCCTTAAATCTTGTGGAAACTGGTTGGAGACAGCTGAAAGCTTTTTATGATGCAAGTCTAAAATCCTTACCAAAAATTGCTTCATCACAAAGAAAAAGATTTCTGGATTTATCTGAGCGTTTGCATACATCAGGCGTGCCTAATATGCCGAATACGATTTTGGAAATTTCACAAGCTTTGCAGTTAATAGATAAGCAGGATCACAGGCAAATTCTTGATATAGCAGACCCATTAATAGACCTCCATCCAATTTTGTTCCCAGAGTTTATAAAAAGTTCACCGGTTGTGCTTAACAAAGTATCTTTCGACAAATTATCTTCTTGGTGCGAAGAGGGCAAAACATTATTGGAAACGAACCCTGATGGTGCTATGGCATTTTTTAAGATTGAATCTGCTCGTTCAGAGAAATTTTTAGAGGATATTTCATCTGGGGTAGAGTTTTCAACAATAAGTAATTTAATAGAGTTGTATTGTAGAGCTTTAG
>TARA_B100000686_G_scaffold305803_2_pt1 | contig 43924 bp, 33 predicted proteins | sample TARA_B100000686 | Tara Oceans TARA_B100000686 (sample SAMEA2622733) | marine metagenome | biome: marine biome (ENVO:00000447); feature: marine epipelagic mixed layer (ENVO:xxxxxxxxx); material: "saline water (ENVO:00002010), including plankton (ENVO:xxxxxxxx)" | depth 150 m
TGTATTCTCTACCTCTTCAACAGCAGGATAAGCAAGCGCAGACTCAACTTGACTTGCGCCATTTTTAAAAAGAAGCCCGCCATTGTAAGTTTCAATCGTTCGCTCAGAGTCTTCAAGATTAACCTCAAAACTCATCTCACCATTATCAAGTTCACCTACTTCTATATCGACCGTAACACTAGAACCAAGCTCTTCTTTTAAAAAGGCCTCTAATTCTTCAGCTGTTTCAAAGCCGCTTGTTTCACCATCGAAAACCAGTGTTACTGATTCGCCAGGGTTATAGGTTTTGAGAGGCATTTCCGCCCCCTCAGTAATATCCTGAGTAAAGGTTAAATCATTCTCTGTTTCAGCTTCTGTATAAACCTCCCACTGCGAATTAGTCCCACCTTGTGCCAACTCTACGCTCATACCCTATCCCTCTTATTGTATTATTCTTCAGTTTCTAATTTGAACTTCTAGAATCAATCTTACCGAATCAATTTTCATGTATCTGTAACAAGCGGTGAGATCATGTTTAAGTTATTTTGCTTATATATACATGGGTAACAGAGGATAACAACTTGAAACAAAGTGTCTTAAATGTGCTATTATGCGGCACAATTATTTCAGTAGAGTGAGTTTGGGTAATAATGAATACAAACAATACAACCGAGCGCACAGCACTTCATCAATTTATAAAATTAATAGTCACTTGCCTTAGCATACTCTTTCTACTTCATCTATTTACACAAACAAAAATCAAGCAAAATCAGATAGCTGCATCTCTCGAACTCGTAAAAACGCTAGTCCCCAATGAACAAGCAAGTCTCATAAATGAACAAACATTAGAAGCACTAAGTAACAAGGGTACAGCGCACACTGGCCAGGGGTGTGGCAAGGTGTATTTCTATAAAACACAGGCTCAAGGCTATTCAAGTCAACTTCAGGTTATTACCAGCTTTCAAAAGCAACCACATGGCTATAAGCTCCTTGGCGCACGAGTGATTCCGCCCCATCAAGAAACCCCTGGGCTAGGAGATGTTATTACACCTGAAGTTGCTGATTGGATTTTCCAGTTCGACCAGCAAGGCTATGGCGACCACGTAAGACGTAGAAGTTATGACACAGTCTCTGGCGCAACCATATCAACATCAGCGGTCATTAAAGCAGTGAGCAGAGCTAACAGCCTCATGAATAGCGAGCATTCAAGTGGAGGCAGAAATGATGAATGCCAATCTTAAACAAACCATGATTGACGGCCTTTGGAAAAATAACCCCGCCCTTATTCAAATGCTTGGTCTATGCCCACTCCTCGCTGTCTCAAACAATCTATGGAATGGCTTCTGCTTAGGTGTAGCAACACTGCTGGTGCTTGTTATCGGCCAAGGCAGCATTTCATTATGCCGACACATGATAGCACCAGCACTTCGACTGCCTTCATATATGCTGTTATTAGGGACAGCCACGACAATAATTGAGCTTGGCCTGCAATGGTATGATTACAAGCTGTACCAAACCCTTGGCTTATTTATTCCGTTAATTATTACCAACTGTATGCTTTTGGCTCGCGCAGAATCTGTCGCTTCTAAGACAGCATTTGTACCAACACTCCTAGACGCACTGGCAATGGGCTTAGGCTTCATGCTGATTCTAATTATCATGGGAGGCATACGCCAATGGTTAAGCCCTTCATTTTCATTAATGCTTTTACCACCAGGCGCTTTTCTTGTCCTTGGATTACTGGCAGCCCTCCAAGCATGGATCAAACAACGCCAAGCCCATAAAGCAAAAATGGCATTACATATACCAGTTCATACCATTGATACATAAATCGAAGAGTTACTCTCATGCTAACAACCTATAAAAGACGTAAAATCCTAGGCACATTGGCAGAGGCAATGCCTGAGCCAACAACAGAATTAAATTTTGACACACCGTTTCAGCTGTTAATTGCTGTTATGCTTTCAGCACAATCAACTGATATTGGTGTTAATAAAGCCACTGGCCCTCTCTTTGCTGCTGCACCAGATGTCTATTCCATGCATGCACTTGGTGAAGAAAAAATTAAAGAGTACATCAAAACCCTCGGCCTCTATAACAACAAAGGTAAAAATGCATGGCTTTTATGCGACCAGCTTATCAAACGCCATAATGGTGAAGTCCCTCGAAAACGAGAACATCTCGAAGCCCTTGCTGGTGTTGGTCGCAAAACTGCAAATGTTATTTTAAATACCGCCTTTGGTGAGCCTACAATAGCCGTTGATACTCATGTCTTTCGGGTTGCAAGACGCATGGGCTTTGCCGAGGGTAAAACCGTTGAAAAAGTAGAGCAAGAGCTTTTAAAAAATATTCCAAAAGATTTTTTATATAACTCCCACCACTGGCTTATTTTACACGGCCGTTATGTATGTAAGGCCCGTAAGCCAGAGTGCGACACATGCAGTGTTGCTCAATGGTGTGAAAAAAATGCAGTTTAAATAAAAAAGGAAAACCATGATTAATTTACCTGATAATTTTTTTGAAGAATACTGGCAGAAAAAACCATGCTTAATTAAAGCTGGCACTGAATGGCGTCCAGAGATTACACCAGATGAACTTGCTGGCATCGCCTGTGAGGAAGAAGGTCGCGCACGTATTATTCGTGAAAATACCGAGGAAACTGGTGCAGCTCGCTGGCAACTTGCAGAAGGCCCTTTTGAAGAAAAAGATTTCGCCACACTACAAGAATCTCACTGGACACTATTGGTACAAGAAGTTGACTCATGGGATGAACAAGTTGCAGAACTTATGGCAATGCCTGTTATTCCACAATGGCGCGTGCAGGATGTCATGGTCAGCTATGCTGTTGACCAAGGCAGTGTTGGTCCTCATTTTGATTATTATGATGTGTTTCTCGTACAAGGTATGGGCAAAAGAACCTGGAAACTGGGCCAAACCTGTGATGATAACTCACCACGCCTCGCCCATGATAATTTACTGCTGTTAAAAGATATGGATGTTTATGAAGAGCATCTCGTTGAGCCAGGTGATATTCTCTATATTCCACCAGGTGTAAGCCACTGGGGTATTTCTGAAGGCGAATGCATGACGTTTTCTATTGGCTTCCGTGCACCGTCTGCAGCAGAAACCATGCAAGAGCTTGTTGAGACGATTACACCGCAGCTGAATGATAATGAGCGTTATAAAGATTCAGATGCTCTTATTCAATATCACCAACAGCAGGATTTCAATAATCAGCTTTGCCCGGCAGCGATTAATAGCTTTCGTCAATTGATTACAGATAAGCTTACAGATGAGCGTATTGCGCATTGGCTAGGATTACGCACAACCTCCTCAGATTCTCGCTTACCATTATCAGAAGAAATTACATCTGAGCACTTTGAGGCAATCTGGGCCGAAGGCTGTTTCGACAAACATGCGCAAGCAAAGATGTCATGGTTCCAACCTGAGCATGAAAGCTTTGCCATGCTTTTCTGTAATGGACAAGATATCAAGGTGTATTCAGGTTTATCAAAAGAAGATGAGCGGGAATATTTACAAGCATTTTGTGAGTTCACTGTTATTGACGTGAATGATGAGCAATTTAACCAAGCTCAATGCACACGAGAAATCGTTCGCTGGATGGTAGAAATTGACGCCTTAGCGCCGCTCGAGCTTGGCGGCGAAGATGGCGATGATGACTTTGATGAAGACGAAGCTTAACTGGCTTCATCTTCATCAACTTTAAACACAGATACAAGCTGATAAAGTTCACGACTCTGAGCACTCATATGCGCTAACGAGTCGTGCATCATACCAAAAGCTGCTTTTACAGTTTCACTCAATTGATCAAGTTGTGCTAAGTTTTTTGCGACATCTGCAGCAACATGGTTCTGTTCAATAGCAGCGGATGCCACTTGAGCAAGCTCATCAGTAATAATATCGACTTTATCAGATAGTATTTTCAAAAGGTCTTCTGCTGCACTGAATGATTCAATGGTTTTTTCTGTTGAAATAACAGAACGATCCATACGCCCCACTGCTTTTGATGCTTGGGATTGCAGCGATTCAACAATTTTATCAACTTCAAGTGTTGAGTCTTGAGTACGTTGAGCAAGCTGGCGCACTTCATCAGCAACAACAGCAAAACCACGACCTTGGTCTCCTGCTCGAGCCGCTTCAATTGCAGCATTTAACGCCAAAAGGTTCGTTTGTTCGGCAATGTCCCGAATCACTGTTAATACATCACCAATATCATTCGCACGGTCACGTAACATTGAAACCACTTCACCTGACTCAGATATGTCCTTTGCAAGATCTCTCATGGCTGCTTTAGCAAGTGTAAATAGCGCTTCTGTTTCTTGCATACACTCACGAGAACGCATCACACCCTGATTTGCTTGATCAACATTTGTTGAAACCTCAGCTATACTCGCAGACATCTGTGTAGTAGCCGTTGCAACAATTGCGGTTCGTTCAGACTGCTCTTCAGCTTGCTTTTTGGTTGAAAGAGATAAAGCATCTAACCCCTTTAATGTCGCTTCATTACTCTTCGCGGCGCGACGAATATCTCGAATAATATTTCGAATACGGCTAAAGAATTTATTTAAACCTGCAGCCACTTCTGACAATTCATCTTTGCGGCTGACGTCGAGCCGCTGGGTTAAATCGGCCCCTTGAGATGAACCTAGCTCATGGGCACGACTTGACAGTGCTGTCACCGAATCCATCATTCGATGAATAAAAATCTTAACCGCGCCAATCAGAAGAACAAGCACCAAAGCACCACCAATAAACAGGCTTGGCTTAAGCATGGATCGAACCATAATACCTGCAGGCTCAAGAATTTCATCGGTTTCTTTTTCCGCGAGGATATACCAGTTTTGACCAGCAATTTCTTTAAGATCGATGGTTGTCATTACATCACGGCCCATTGGGCTTGTAGAACGTACAAGGCCTTGACCGTTGTATTGAAGCATTGGTTCATAGAGATTACTGCCTATCGCTGAGCCATTTGCTTTAATCCGCTCAACTTGAGTTTCACCCAAGTGGTTTTCAAGCATGTCTAATGCAACAGCAGGGTCTTGAATTAAACGTCGAGGATTATTTAACAAAGCCCCTTGCTCCGTCATAAATAAAGCTTGACCTGTTTTACCTAAACCAGCACCTTCCCAATCGCCATGAAATGATAAAAGCGCACTGATATTATTCAATGGCAGCTGGAATATCATCACACCTTCTTTTTTGCCATTAATAACCACAGGTGTTGCAATAAACGAAGCTGGGTCATTATAGGAAGGAATGTATGAGGCAAAAGAGGTTAAATAGCTTTGGCCTTCTTCAAGCTTTGCCGCTTCTCTAAAGGCTTCAGCAATACCTGAATCTGCATAAGGGCCATCAAGCAAAGATGTTGCAAAGTCGAGCTCTTTAAATACAGAATAAATAATATGGCCCGTTTCGATATCAACTAAGAAAATATCGTATAAACCAAACTCATCAAGCATCTTATGCATAAAAGGATGATATATTTCATGTGTTCCAGAGTAGAAGGAGCCATCATTTGCTTTATTTAAGGCATCTTTACTCCCAAGTGGGTTTGGGTTTTTTGCAATATAAATATCTTGCCAATGCTTTGCTGGTGAGTCTAAATCTGACAGTAAATTTGCAGAATTTAAAGTTGACTGCGGATTTCGATTGCGAAATTCTTCACCATATTGGTTGATATAATATGCTTCTAAATCTGAATGATCAGTAGCAGTTTGTGGTATTTCGAAAAAATTCGACTTAAATTCAAAAAGAGCATCACGTACAGTTAAACTTGATGCTTGCACTTGTAAAAGATGTTTTAAATCAGAGAAATACTGTTCTAGAGATTGTGCTTCAGATTCACGAGCTAAAAGCATCTTAGTTTCTGCACCTTTCAACAATGCGCCTTCAGCCATATCAACAGCATTGGTAAAACTGTAAATAGACATTGCAGCCATTGGTACTAAAACTAAAGCTAAACTGCCGAACAATAATTTCTGTTCTATTTTCATCTTAAATCCCTTGATGATATTGCGTTTGATTTTTGCAAAATCCCAAACACTACAAAAATCAATTCTTTAGATAGAAAAAAACCAGTAAGCTTTTAAACTTACTGGTTATAGGAACATACTTATATTAAGTTTAGTATTATCTCAGGGATGCAACAAGATCAAACCTTGAACACGCCGACTGTCATCTGCATTTCTTTACTCTTCGCATTAAGTTGATGCACAGCCGCACTCATGTCATTAAATTTGATATTGACCATTTCACTTATACTGTTCAGTACTTCTAAGTTCATCGCAATATCACTTGCGACTGTATTTTGCTCCTCAGCAGCTGCAGCCACTTGCTCAAGCTCACCAGAAATAGTCGATATATTATGAGTAAGCTCTGAAATAAGCTGATCCGCTGACTGGAAAACTTCGATTGTCTCTTTCGCAAGATTTGAGCTTGAAGACATTCGTTGAACAGCTTTAGAAGACTCACCTTGCAACTCAGCAATGATGGTATCAACTTCAGTGGTTGACTCTCTTGTTCGGCTTGCAAGCTTGCGAACTTCATCAGCTACAACCGCAAAACCTCGGCCTTGCTCTCCAGCACGAGCAGCTTCTATAGCAGCATTGAGAGCTAACAGGTTTGTTTGATCAGCAATATCACGTATAACATCTAATACCTTGCCAATCTCAGCAGTTTTATCTTCAAGCTGGTTAACAACAGCAGATGAGTTATTAATTTCTGTATCCAAAGCCTGTAGACGTCCAATAGACTGTTGAAAGCTGACTTGCGTTTGTTGTGTTAAATCATCACAACGACGAACATTACTTGCAGCTTGCTCTACACTGCCTGCAATTTCGTGAATACTAGCCGACATTTCGGTCGTTGCAGCTGCAACAAATGAAGTCCGTTCCGTTTGATCTGCTACATCATTCATCGCTGCGCTTGAAAGCTCACCTAAATGGGCAGTTGCCTGCTCAGACTCTCGTGATGCCTCAGTTACATTGGCAACAACTTTGCGAATTCTTTCAAAAAAGCGGTTTAACGATGAAGATGCTTCTGCAATTTCGTCTGCTGAATCCTCTTGCAGCTTTTGCGTTAAATCAGCACCATGTGATGAGGCCAGCTCTTCACTACGAGATGTTAATTTCATAAGAGGCATCAGAGAAAGGCCTGCAAAATAACGAACCCCTAAGAAAACTAAAGCAGCAACAATACCTATGAGAATAAATGCAAAACTGATCAAACCTGAGCGAAGGTTGCTGGCAACAGCCGTTGCTTCAGACTCAGCCATTTCTGTTAATAAATACCAATCTTGGCCCATTACAGAAAATGGCTTAATTGCACGAATAACCTCAACACCAGCTGGGTTTTTCACATAATGTAATATTTGAGGTTCCTTTACTGTTTGCACTAAACGCTTGTACATATCAGAACCAACAGTCGAAGCATTAGACTTCATTCGGTTCAGAGTTGCCTGACTTACAATTCCAGCATCTGCATAAGCTTTAATTGCATCAGTCGTATTTTCAACAATAGCTCTCGATTCATTAAGAAGAGTTCCATCTTTACCAAGTAAGAGCGCCTCACCTGTTTTCCCTAAACCAACATCAGCCCATTGGCCATTTTGCGTCATCATAGTGTTGATACGGCCTAAAGGCATTTGGAAAATAAGCACACCTACTTTTTGGCCATTTTCAAAAACTGGTGTGGAAATGAAAGAGGCGGGATCATTATAGGACGGTAAATAGCTTGCAAAGCTTGTAAGAGCAGCTTGACCAGGTTGATTAAGAGCCATTGCATTTTTAAAGGCTTGTCCTAAACCGCTTTGAGCATAAGGGCCATTCTTAAGAGAGGTTGTATAGTCGAGTTCTTTAAAAACACTGTAAATAACATCACCAGAATTTGGATCAACCAAGAAAATATCGTAGAGCTCAAACTGCTGTAAAATACTACGCATATAAGGGTGATATTTCGCATGAAACTGTGCGTACTCAGTTGAATCTTGCGGTGTCATCATTTCATCTTTAGCACCTAGCTCAGCCGGATTATTTGCAATATATTGATACTGCAAATACCAAGATTGATCATCAAGGGTAGATGTCATACGAGGCACTGGTGCTGTTGAGCTTGGATTTTTATTAGCAAACTTTGGGGCAAACTGGCCGTTATAATATCGCTTTACTTCCGACTTCATACTGTCTGTTACAGATGGCAACTGACTAAATGCAGATTTAAAATCACCCATGGCGCTGACAACTGTAGGGTTCGATGCCTGCGTCAATAAAACACCTTGAATAACCTCGAAGTAATCGATTACACCACTGGCTAATGCCTGACGTTGAGAAACAAGCAATTGCTCTGTTGCTTCAGTTAAACCTTCTTCTGCCATAGATCCAGCTTTGTAACTCGTAAAGCTATTGGACAACACCAAGGGCACAAGTGCTAATGCAAGGCCGCCACCGATAAATTTAGTTTTAATTTTCATATAAATCCCTCATCCAACAGCCTGAATAAATATAAAAATAATTTAGCCATAGCGCTAAAAAAACACACTTACATAATAAATTATTACTGTATCAACAACTTCTAAAAGGGATACAATGCATAATAAAAGAATAGAACATTAAAAGTGGTTATTTTGATATTATTAAAACCTGAGGAATCTGCTCAGGCATTTTTAACTATTTAGCATTTAAAAAGGATTAAAATCGGAACTACATCAAAGAATTACATTAAAAAAATAGAATGTATATTTTTGTTAATACTTTACATAAAGAATAGACGCTAATAAGACAGCTGCTGAGATAATCCAAACCAGCCAAGCTCGCTCACCAATTAAGACAAACTTCTCTACTCGTGGTACTTCTTTTTTACGCACTCTCATTTGTTGAGCTGTTTCAAAAGATAAATTTGGCTTATATTCGAAAAAGAAGCATTGGTCATCACGATCTTTTTCAGCAAGACTAAATTCTCGGTTATTTGAAAGACCAGGCTCTGTTCGTTCGTCCCACACCTTTCGAAAACAATGAAAAGATTCAATGTCTTTCAGGCTCCCCTTCAATTGATAGTCGTGCTTTTGTAAAGCCGTGCGCTCTGCACGAGTCACAGTTTCAACTTGGCTAAACCCCTGCTTTTGAATTTTTTTAGCTAAAAAATGACAACTTAAACAATTTTTAACCGGATGCTTGCTCATTGAATTCTTCCATAACAGTTGAAACTAATACTAAATCTTTTTTAGTACACTTTTTTTTAGCGTTCTACTTTAGGATTACTTAAAGGCCCTTTCACTGTCCATTTAAGTTCTGTTAACGCATCAAGCTGATCACCTAAGGCTTTATCAATAACATAAGCAGTTGCAGCAGCAGGTAAGCCACCGGCTGCTGCTGCAGGTATAAGTAAATGGTCCATTACAGGAATTATAGCAACACAGGTTTGATATAACGTTTTATCTTTTAGATTAATCCAACCTTGGGTTTTTAAATCCACAGATGGGGATTTTAAGCGCATCTCAGAATTTCGTACGAGTGCGCCAGTGGAAGTCCAGTCAATCTTTAATGAATCGAAAACAAGACCTGATTGGGTCAAACCAGAAAAATCCAATTGCAAACGTCTTGCAAACTGCTCGGCATTCAGTAACGAGAGCCAGCGCAATGGAGATACGCCATTAACACCACTGATGACACCATCATCAATAGCCACATGACCTTGAGTTGAAATGCCTTCAAGTGAGCGACTCTTAAATGGCCAACGTAAAGCAATAGCACCATCAATTGTGCTTGTTTCAAGTGGCTTGGATTCCATACCCGCAATCTCAAAAACTTGATCTAATCGCCCACCCTTAAACTCAAAATCAAACTCAGCACCGTCGGTCAGTGCATATCCATCGCCCCTGAAATGAATTCCTGCTATTTGTCCATAGAGATTTTTCCAAGAGTAACCACCGATAATAGGCTCACCCTCAATTTGGGCTCGACCTATATATTGGCCCTCTAAGCGCACATCTAGAAGCTCGACAAATAAAGCAGGCCAAGAATCTTCGCCAAGCACACCGGACATATTCAGTGATTCATCACTGTTTTTCGATGTCATATCTTCACGATTAAATGGGCTATCTTCATCAGGCGTACGGATTAATGTTTCAGGTAGATCCAGGCGATCTAACTCAAACCGCCAAGGCGCTTGTTTCTGTGTAGGGCTCACTTCACGTGCTTTGACAACAAAACCTTTACCTGCAACCTGAGGTCCATCCCACTGAATGCGCCAGCCTCCAGGCTCTTCATTCATAGATAATTTTACTTGTCCAAAATCATGAATACCCCAAGCCATACGACCAACTTGAATTTGAGCAGACTGAGGCACAAACTGAAACGCATTGGCTTGTTGCTCTTGGGCATTATTGATGCGTGTGGTCTCTGAGCTCTGAGACTGTTTTGATCGAAGACGATTCGAAAAGTCTGTCCATTTTTGAATATCAACTGATGCAAGATCTGCTTTTAAACGAAACTCTGGGTAGACACGCCCAGTATTGACTTGTGTTCCAGTTGCATAAGTATCACCAAGTGTGAGCTCAAACCCTTTGATTGCACCTTCTTGCATGGTCCAGCGAGCACGGTAATGATTTTCATCAAACAAATCAAAAACAGGATCCTTGCCAAGCGCAGCAGCCATACGCCAATGGCGCTGCTCTTGTGATTTTTTACCAAACTCATCCGGCCAATGTAATACAAAGCCTTCTAGGTTTGAATTCATCTCAACAGTTACGGGGTCTCCATACCACGGCAAAGCCAAACGCCCTTTTACTCGGGTTCGGCCATCAATCGTTTGAAAGAGTGGCCATTGCATCCAATCTTCGAGCGCTCGTGCATTTACAGCACCATCCCAATTAACATGAGTTTGATTCCCCTTGCGCTCGATTGAAATATCAATTATTTCATCGAGTATTCGAGCTTGAATATCCTGTCCACTAAGCCCTTCCTCTAAGCTAAAAATAGTTTGCCCTTGTATATTATTTAAAGGCAACTTTATTGGATTAATATAGGCTTTGCCATTACTCACACGAGTTGCTACTTGTATTTTAGGCTTAAGAGGTTGCTGATCAAAATCAAGGGACAACGCAAGATGAGAATCAATAGTACCAGCTTGGACATCAACAATAGGCATTACAGGTTGTATCTTCGGACCTGCAGGACTTTGTAATAAGTAGCGAATGCCCTGCTTAAACTGCCCTGTTATATTTAAATCTAAATCTAATAATGGCTTTTGAAAAAAAACAACTTCACCACGACCATGAGCATCTAAACCAAGACTTTTACCGTTGAGAATATCAAAAGCAACTCGACGCTGAGCGACAAGCACATCAACATCTGCACTTGTGACTAAGGGCCAATCTTGACTAAATTGAAAGTCTAAATCTGTACCAATAAAGTTCATTTGTAAACTTGGTGGCGGCGTATGATATGCCCAGTCATCATTAATATCAGCTTTTTGTTTATCTGTCATAAAGTCAGGGCCAGCAAAACCATCCATGACATCTCGAGACAGTTTTTTTATAGCACCATCAAACAGAAAGCGACCATGATTCAAATGACCAGAAACAATTGCTTGATTCATCCACTTTAAAAAACCATCTGGTAAAAACTGAGGTAAATAACGCTGGTATTGATCTGTGGTTGATGCGCTTATTTCACCCAACAACGATAAAGATGGTATTTCTTCTGCCCGACCAGTTTTTTTTGGTAAAACTAAAGACCAATTAAGCGCTGCTTTTGCATCATGATGAGAAAAATTAAAATATGGACTTTTAATTTGAAGCTGCGTTTCTTCTTTTTTCCAATAAAGCCTATTCTCACCAAGCTGGATTTCGGTTAAAGTTTCAGGAAATACTTTGGGCCAATGAAGAGATAGAGTTTGAGGTGAAAGTGCGACAATACCTCTTGAGAAATCTGTAGCCACATGAGCTGATAATGCGCCTACAGCAAAATTATCCTTTTGAAAACGAGCATTATCAATATTAAATGAAAGCTGGCCATTTTTAAGCTGTAAATCTTGAACAGCACCATGCACATTAAAGTCAGCAGCAGGATTAATCAGTTTTTTATTAAGCTGGGCGATAAAACTCAAGGGAATTTCAGATGCATATAAATCATAATCCTTTAATGAAGTAAGCAAAGGTGTATGAGCTTTAAAGGATGCACGACTCAAGCCTTGTTGTATGTAGCCAGTGAGCAGCCAGCTGTGCTTTTTACTGGCCCCAAGAGCAAGATGTAAGCTTTCATTAAAACCTTGATCTAATGTTGTTTCGAGCTGGATTCGATCAAACTCAAAGTCCTGCCAACTGGCCCAAAACTCGCCTTGAGTTAATGTCATAAAACGCTGTATGAGCTTTGATTCAACTGAGTCTTGTAAAAATGGCATTTGCAGCAACGACTGGTCGAACTGTTTTAGCTTAATATTAAGTCGACCTCGATAGAAAGGATCATCGCTATCACCAATAAAGGCTTGTAAGCGACCTTGCGTTAAAATACCTTTCACATCAAATGTTAAATCAGCTTCTAAACCAACTTGGTCAAAGGGGCTTCGGGGTGTGCGAGTCCTTTTTGAATTAGGCGTAATATGTTGCTGTATTAAATCGACAAGATGTAAATTCACGCCATCAGCATAAAGGTTTAAATTACGAATCCACACATCGTCTTGTTGAAAGACAAATGATAACCAACGATTCCAGCGCTTGAAATCAAAGTTATTTTTTTCGCCATTTTGCAATACATAGGATTTTTTAGGTGCATATATATCGCCAGAAGCTAAATAAATCTGATCAAAAACAAGAGTCTTAGCCTTTAGACTTTCCCAAAAGTTAACACTTAAACGCAAATCCTGTGCTCGACCTAGAAGCTGACCCGAAGGCATTTTAATTTCAATAGACTGAATACTAATATGCGGCTTAAAGCCTTCAAGATAACCACGAGTGCCTTCAAGCTCTATTTGCGCACCGGTGATTTGTGATGCCCTTACGGCCAGCTGATGCTCTAAATCAGGAAGAACGGCAAGGCCCTGTCGCAAAAAACTGACATAAAGGCTTACAAGCAATGCCAGTAGGATGCCCAATTTAAAAAAAAGAGAGGATTTTTTTGTTTTCATTAACTCAATGTTTGACTAACAGTTATAAAGGCTCAGATCCATCTGAACATGGCGACAGCTGGTATACACTCATAATATCTGAGTATATTACGAAAAAAGGTCTTTGCCTTTATAGAGAGGTGCACTTGAGTTTATCAACGCATTGATGATAATCCAACCTAACACAGCCCCAACACAACTGTTTAATAGAGGCAATTGTAAACCATTGTCAGAAAAACGAAAAGCAACAGATAACAACAAGTGATAACAACATAAAACAGAACACACAAAAGAAAACTGGGTTGCATTTGAAACTACAAGTAATCGCAAGCGTGCATGCTGCATAAAACTTGCGGCTAACGCATAAAAAAGACTAAGCATGCCTATTTTTTGATCGGTTAATACCGACATTAAAAAGCCAACACCAGCAGCAAACCAAACATACCAATTTGCATCTGTCCGCATTGCCCAAAATACAACAAAAAGAAGCACTATGTCCGGTAAAAATGAAAGCAAAAAATTTGAATCTACCTGATTTAAAAGCGCAAGCTGGGTAAGAATACCAAGCATGAATGTAATCGACATAAACACAGGAGACATTAATCAACACCCTTGATCTCATCTTGCTCAAGCAAGGCCAAATCAGATTGTGGCAACATAATAAGAACAAATCGAATCTGCGACAGAGAAGCTAAAGGACTTGCTTCAAGCCTTGCAAACGCATTGTCTTCAGTCTGACCTACATAGCTTACTCTTGCGACAGGATAACCTTTAGGAAAACGGCCGCCTGTACCAGCTGCCGTTATCATATCTCCTTCTTCAATTTTTGCTGTTTCAGGCACGTATGCGATTTCAAGCTGGTTTAATTCGCCAAGCCCACGAACCACGCCAAGTGTACCTTTAGTACCAATAATTACTGGCAACGCATGCAATGGATCGCTGATAAGAGTGACCCAAGCATGATCTTCACTCACAAAATGGACTTGCCCAATAATCCCCTTTGAATCAAATACAATAGAGTTCACCAAGACACCATCGGCACTCCCCTTATCAATGACAATTTTATGTTGTGTTGTTGTGATTTGCTGAACAAGGGCTTGCGCTGCCATCAGTGGTTTTGGCTTTGTTTCATTTAGTGCTAACAGATCACGTAGAGACTGGTTATCAGCTGCTAACTGAGCATAGTTTTGCAGGGTTACTTCTCGGGCAAGTTGCTGAGATTCAAGCTCTGATATTCGTTGTACAAGCTGATCTTTTGTTTCAAACCAATACTCAGATTGATCTGCAGCATGCCGTGTAACACCTGCTAACTCATAGACTGGACTTAAAATACGGTTAAAACCCAAACGAACAGGGTCTAACCATGAGGTTGTGTGGTCAACCATTAAAAGCGCAAGAGAAAAACTGCAAACAACAAATAAAGCAATTCGTCGACTCATGAATGGGACCACTTAAATCCCCTCTTAATCAACAAAAGAGTCGAAAAACTTTTGCTGATCCATTGTTTCTATAATACGACCGCCACCGCGAGCAACACATGTGAGAGGCTCATCGGCAACACGAACAGGCAGCCCTGTTTCTTCTTGAAGTAATTTGTCTAAACCTCGAAGTAATGCGCCCCCGCCTGTCAACACCATGCCTGTTTCAGCTATATCTGCTGCAAGCTCTGGAGGTGATTGCTCCAACGCACTCTTAACGGAGCCAACAATTGATGAGAGTGGCTCTTGAAGGGCTTCAAGAATTTCTACAGAGTTCAATGCAAAGCTGCGAGGCACACCCTCCGCTAGATTACGTCCACGAACATCAATCTCTAGCACATCATCAAGAGGAAACGCAGACCCTATTTCCATTTTAATTCGTTCAGCTGTAGCTTCACCGATCAAGCTACCATAGTTACGGCGTACATAAGTGATAATAGCTTCATCGAACTTATCACCACCAACTCGAACTGATTCAGAATAAACAACACCACCAAGAGATATAATCGCAATTTCTGTAGTGCCACCACCAATATCGACAACCATAGAGCCAGCAGCTTCTTCTACAGGCAATCCTGCACCATAAGCAGCGGCCATTGGTTCTTCGACTAATTTAACAATGCGGGCACCCGCGTTTTCAGCTGATTGTTTAATGGCCTTCTTTTCAACTTGAGTCGATTTACATGGTACACAGACAATAACCCGTGGACTTGGTCGAATCCATGAATGACTGTGTACTTTTTCGATAAAGTAACGAAGCATTTTTTCAGTCATATAGAAGTCAGCAATAACGCCATCTTTAAGTGGACGAATTGCGGTAATATTACCTGGTGTTTTTCCAAGCATACGTTTCGCTTCAGCACCTACGGCAACAACTTGATCTTGCCCGCCTTTGCTTTTAATCGCAACAACACTTGGTTCATCAAGTACGATACCTCGCTGACTGACGTAGATCAGCGTGTTTGCTGTTCCCAGGTCAATTGATAAGTCTGTTGAAAATAGACCTCGTAAAAATTTAAACACTGAGACTTCCTTTTTTACTTCTCTACACCAATCTTTAATGAAAGCGGTATAGCTACTTCCTTACACACGCCTAATAATTGCGCACCTCTTTAAAGACTAGTTCAGAGTTGATAGTTAAGAAAGCTATTAAGCATTAAAAGGAAAAAATATACACTTCACTCGGGCGAAATAGCTTTTAACGTTGTTTGTTAGCCAATGTATCTCAAATTGAAAAGCTATTACATTTTACAAACATAAAGGTATTGCGTGCCGACTGGCTTCTATACGATATTATGCCCATAAGCCATAATCGTCTTTAGTGATATATAAAATATTAGAATGAACGAAAGCCGATATGCTTAAAAAACAAGCACTCTACATGAGTTGCTCTTATGTAAACCTATATGACTCTGAATTCACTGACTCTCTATTCATAGTTAAAATTGCATCAATTGAACCTGGCATGCTAATTTTTGTTAGAATTGGCATATCAAAGAATAAAAATAATAAAGAAGAAGCCCTAGGATAGGAACTCGAATCGAATGGATAACGAACAAAAATCATTCATGAGCAAGATGCAGAATATTCAACCTGCACACTTTGCCGAAAGTCGAGTTTCAGACAAACCAAATCTTAAGCAAGATATTTCAAGCTACTATGAAGACGAAGAGGAGCACATTGATTACGAAGAGCAGTATGTAGAAGCGCCTCTTGAATTTAGTCATCACAGTAAGCACACCCCTGCACTTTTTCGTAAATTCAAAAAAAAATATCAAGACAGCACTGATAAAACGCCTGATATGGCAGCATCCACATTTAAAGCTTTCATTTCGGGTATTCCCCAAGGTTTTAAAGAAAAGCACATTTACTACAGTCTGCTTGTCTATCTCTCTCAATTCGAGCTCATGCTTGTATCTGACATAATTTTTGTTGACGACCAAACTGAGTTTACCTCTGCAGTTATGGTTCACCTTGATGCAACGGAAGAAGCTCAGCACTACCTTGAATCCCATGATAATACCCTTGAGCTCGATATCTACTCTGTACTTCAACTACCAACAACCACAAAGCTCGTTTCAACAGAGCTTAAACTTGTTGCTTATGAAGATGCTGCTCAACATGCAGAAAATCATGCAAAACCCACCGAAAAGAAAAGATCATTCAACTTTTCGAAGTCTGCGAAGCTTTTTGATTAAAAAAATAAAGGAAAGGAAAGAAACTTAAAACGCCACAAGGCCATTTTGTATTTCTTAAAATACTTACAAAATGACCTGATGGTCGGGACGGGAGGATTTGAACCTCCGACCCCCACAACCCCATTGTGGTGCGCTACCAGACTGCGCTACGCCCCGTCAGTGATAGGACTATAAAGAAATTGTGTTGGAAAAGCAAGTATTTGCAGCTTCAACCCAAGCTTCAGCAGATGCACTCAATGCCTTATCTTTATGTCTTACAATAAACAGACGACGAGTTAAGTCGCGCTGAGGTACTGAAAGAGGGACAAAACGACCTGCTTCGAAGTCGCTCTTGAGTGCAATACGTGACAAGCAACCAAAGCCCATATTAAGAGAAACAGCTCTCTTAATCGCTTCAGCATGTTGCAATTCAAGAAGAATATTCAGATCAGGAATTACACCACGCATTGCAGAATCGAATGCTTGGCGTGTACCAGAGCCAGCTTCTCTTAAAATCCATGGCACAGAACATAAGTCTTCATCAGAAAGCTCACCTTTTTGTGCAAGTGGGTGTTCTGGTGAAGTAAAGACAACAAGCTCATCATGCTGCCAAGGGGTTGTAATCAATTGTCCATGATTAACCTCACCTTCAATCATACCTATATCAAGGTCGAAGTTGAGTACCTTTGCACAAATATCTCGTGTGTTCGCTACTTCAAGGTCAACTTTAATTTGTGGGAACTTAGCCGAAAACTCAGCAAAGATATCAACAAGTAAATAGTGACCAATGGTTTGTGTTGCACCAGCAGCAAGTGGGCCCATGCCTTGCTTGCCAGCAAGTCGGCGTTGGAAAGCTTTTGCTTTCTCTAAGAGTGCCTCAGCTTCTGGTCTGACAGCGCGGCCAAATTCTGAAAGATGAAGACGTTTGCCTTGACGATCAAATAGAGCAATATCATATTGATCTTCTAAGGTTTTTAACGCTCCTGAAGCCGCAGATTGAGACATGTGCAGAATCTGTGCCGCATTAGAAATGTTTTCTGTTTGAGCGATGACAAGGAAGATTTCGAGTTGGCGTAGTGTAAAGCTCATTATTGTTATTCCCGATTAAAATAACCCGTATTAACACTTTTACAGATGAAGAAAATACATCAATAATCGCAATAAGTTTGTATTTCGACCTATCGTCGAAAACCATGGCTACTATATCGCCTTTAACGTTATTTGCAAAGTGTTAGACACAAATAAAACCGATAAGGCACAAAGATACTAAAAAGACTGAATTATTAAACACTTAACTGAAACAAATAACGGTTTTACTGTGTTTAAAAAAAAAATTAAGTGATTTTAGTTGTTACGAACTGAATATTTTTTGACCAATTCAGCGTATAACATGGGCTACAAATACAGAAAAGAACGATAGAAGTGTATTTTGAAACACTTCTATCATGATAAAGATTCAGGAAGTACATGTTTTCATGTTAGAATCTTGCACAACGTAGAGTCATTGTATTGACTTTAGAACCAGAATTAAATAAAAACTCCAGTACAACTCGAGGGAGATGAAAGTAATGCTCGAATTTGACGCTAATTCACCATATAGATGGGAAACTGTAACAGAAGTACATCATTGGAATGACACACTATTCAGTTTCAAAACAACTCGTGATGCCGGCTTCCGTTTTAAAAATGGTCACTTCATCATGATTGGTCTCCCACGTGAAAATGGCCGCCCATTAATGCGTGCTTATTCCATTGCTAGCGCTAACTATGAAGAGCATCTTGAGTTTTTCAGTATTAAAGTACAAGACGGCCCTCTTACATCTCGTCTGCAAAAAGTTCAACCAGGCGATAAAATCATCGTAAGCAAAAAGCCAACTGGTACTCTTATTATTGATGACCTTCTTCCTGGCCGTAACCTATACCTTATTTCTACAGGTACAGGTCTTGCGCCATTTATGAGCATCATCCAAGATCCAGAAACATATGAAAACTTTGACAAAGTCATCGTTACTCATGGTGTTCGTGAAGTGTCTGAACTTGCATATAAAGACTTTATTACTGATGAACTACCAAACCATGAGTATCTAGGTGAAATCGTTCGCGATAAGCTTATCTATTACCCAACAGTTACTCGTGAAGAATTTAAAACAAATGGTCGCTTAACAGACCTTATGACAAGCGGTAAGCTTTTCAGCGATATCGGCCTTCCTGCATTTGACCGTGAACAAGATCGCTTCATGGTGTGCGGTAGCCCAAGCATGTTGAAAGACACATGCAAGATTCTTGATGACCGTGGCTTCGAAGAAGCTAAAAGAGGCAATCAAGGTCATTATGTTATTGAAAGAGCATTCGTAGAACAGTAAACTGATCTACCACACTTCGCTAAAATCAAAGTGTGGCTCTTTTTTGTTAAGGCTAAAACAGCCTAAACAACACAACTGAAAAAACCACCACAAAGAGATTTCTTTATGGTGGTTTTTTCTGCTTATAGGCTTTGTAAATTTTCATTACATTTATCTATAGATGTATAGAAATTCATTTAACCTTAATACAAGTTCTATAAGCTACTTTGCGCTAGACTAGATATCTGCAATTTATATTTTATTTTTGACTGACTATTGGAGTAAAAACCTTGGAAGAGCACAAGAACACTCAAACAAACGACACTAACAGCAACTCTCTTGTGACTACGACCGAAAACATTAATATCGTGTCTCAAGAAAGATTACTGACACCTGCTGAACTTAAAGCAGAGCTTCCACTTTCACAAACTGCAATTAATACAGTTGTTGAAGGTCGTGAAACAATTCAGAAAATCCTTGATGGCGAAGACTCAAGAATGTTTGTTGTTGTAGGCCCATGTTCAATTCATGATCCAGAAGCAGCAATCGAGTATGCGAAGAAACTAAAACAACTCTCCGAAGAAGTCAGCGATAAATTATATCTAGTCATGCGCGTCTATTTTGAGAAACCAAGAACAACTCTTGGCTGGAAAGGCCTTATCAATGATCCACATCTTGATGACTCCTTTAAAATTGAAGAAGGTCTACGAATTGGTCGCAAGCTTCTATTAGATCTTGCAGAAATGGGCATCCCTACTGCAACTGAAGCACTTGATCCAATTTCACCACAATACCTTCAAGATCTTATCAGCTGGTCTGCAATTGGTGCTCGCACAACTGAGTCCCAAACGCACCGTGAAATGTCCTCTGGTCTTTCTTGCCCAGTTGGCTTCAAAAACGGCACTGACGGCAACCTTGAAGTATCAATTAATGCTATGCAATCAGTGTCAGGTAGCCATAGGTTCCTTGGCCTTGCATCTGATGGGCAGGTTTCTATTATTCATACGAAAGGCAACCAATATAGTCACGTTGTTCTACGTGGTGGTGCTAATGGCCCTAACTACGATGAAGAAAGTGTTAACAGCTGTACAGAGCAGCTTCTAAGTAAAAAGCTGCGTGCAAAGATCATGGTTGACTGCTCTCATGCAAACTCAAACAAAGACCCTGCACTACAACCTGTTGTTATTAAAAATGTTGCTGAGCAAAAGCGAAATGGCAACAAATCCATCTGCAGCTTAATGATTGAAAGTAACCTTAATTGGGGTGCACAAAAGATTCCAGCAAATCTTTGTGACCTTAAATACGGTGTTTCAATTACTGATGCATGCATCGATTGGGATACCACAGAAACTTCTTTAAAAGAGCTTGCACAAGCGCTTTAAGACGTTTATATTTCGCCCATAAGCTGTTTTGCTACTACCATAGCAAACAGCTAAAAGCTGGAAATGAGTGCGTTTATTCGATTTAGTACTCAAATTAGCCAGCTTTTAATTGAAAAAAGAAAAGACCTGAGGTGTCCTATGATACTTTGGGTCTTGTTCGTTATGGAGCACGAATATACTCAGCACTGCTGACTGCTTTACGGCTCTCAAAACCCAAAAGGTTAGAATTTATTAAAACCTGCTCTGAATCAAAAAGTGAGTGCCAATAGAAATGAAAGATCAGAACAAGTCCGAAGCAGGCAGTCAGTCGGAACCACTTGAGCCTCCAGCTTTTAATCCGAATGCCCCACTTGAGCCACCAACATTTTCACCAGACAATGAGTCTGATAGTGATTCAAGCCAAGTAGAACCAACGGCATTTACACCTGAAGCATCATCGTCTGATGCTGAAATTCAGTGGTCACCACAAGTAGAGGAAGAAGAGCCTAGCATCTCTTGGACCCGCTGGATTCTATTTGCACTTACTCTTATATGCATTGCATCTGCTGCATGGTTTAGTTATTCATCGATTACGGAACACAGCCATAAAGCGACGCTGCAACTTAATTCAGCAACTGCTAAAGCAACAGCACTGACTGAACAGCTCGACTCAACGTTTCTAAAGCCTGCAGAAACGCTTGTAGAAGACCTGCAAGGGCTCATTCAGCATAAAGACTCTGACCTCGCAAATATTAAGCGCTACCTTCTTTCTGATAAAGCAAAGATAAAGCCTCTTGCTGTTGGCGTCGCTTATTTACCTAACGCCTTTAAAGAAGGCCAAGCGTTTTATTCGCCCTTCTACCAAAAAGATGCAGATGGTCAGTATGTTTTAGTACCAGCAGTTGAGTATGACTATACAAGGCTTGCAGGGCCAAATGAGCATTATGACTCTCGCTGGTTTGTTGATGGCATGGCAAATGATGGCGGATGGCAAGAACCTTACTACGGCACAGCCATTCAAGATTGGATTGCTGAGTATTCGTTACCAATCTACAAAACGAACCCTGAGACTGGCAAAAAAGAAAAAGTCGGGCTAGTCCTTGCAGACTTTTCTCTTGAAGATGTTCGTGAAATGGTACGTCGCATTACGTTAAATAATTTGGCTTACGGTTATCTCGTCTCGCCTCAAGGGATTCTTGTGTCTCACCCCGATCGCGACTTACTCGGCGAACCACTCCTTGAAGCATACACCCAAGGCAGCCAAGATAGACATTCGGATGCCTTTAAACAAGGCTCACGAATTGTAGAACGAATGCAAGCTGGTGAAAACTTTATTGAAGAGTTCAGCGACGAGGCTACAGGGCAAACATCTTTAGTGCTCCATAGAGAAGTGCCAAAGTCTCATTGGTCATTTGGTATAGTTATGCCTAAAAATGACATCTATGCTCTTGCGACCAAAAACAAAGAACGCATTCTCTACAGCCTTATTACTCTCGCACTCGCAATTGTGCTTGGTATAGCTACGCTTAAATACAGTGAGTTTAGTGATAATGAGCTACCATGGTTAATCAGCAGTTTGCTCAGTATTTTTGCAGTGATTATTACAATCATTATTTTGATTCTTTTTTGGAATGAAACATTTAAGTCGTCGAATAATAAAGTCTTTACTGTCGCTGAAACCCTTTCTGCAAGAGGGGTTTCTTACAAAAATGCCGAACTTATTCCAACGGGCATTTTAATTACAGATATTGAATTTCCACAGCCACAAACTGCAGCTGTAGGTGGTGTAATTTGGCAAAAATTTGCTCTTCAAAAGGGTGACAGCACTATCGCTCCTGCAACGACGCCAGCAGGTATTATTTGGCCTGACGCAAAACTAGGCTCAGAACAGATTGAAGCGCTTCGGGAATACAAAGCTGATGGTTTTTTAGTGAAGTCTTGGCGCTTTCATGTCAATATGGCGCTTGATCGTAGCATCGGCCAATTCCCATTTGATTTAAGTGAAATTAACCTACGCATGCGCTCAAGTCCTGAAACCAAGGCTTTGCTTGTGCCAGATTTTGAAGCCTACGATATTCTTATTCCAGAGGTGAAGCCAGGTATTGATCCTAAACTAGAGCTTTCAACATGGAATATTAAGACAAGCTTTTTCTCCGTCGAGAACTCTCGCAATCAAAAGTATTTTGGCACTCAAATCGAAGATCAGAATAAAAACAGCGAAATTAGTTTCAAAGTACAGCTTGCAAGACAAAGCCATGCGCCGCTTATCTCTCACTTTATCCCAGTGTGTATCAGCAGTATCATGATGTTTGTTGTTCTTATGATTCCAAGTGACCGCTCAGCAGGTTCAGTATTTTCCGTACTTGGTTATGGTGGCTCCATCTTCTTCCTTGTAAGTCTGTTCCATGTGGGGCTTAGAAGTGCAGCTGGTATTGATGGATTCACTTATCTAGAATCTTACTATATCTTGCTCCATGTGGTTATCATGCTTGTCTCATTGAATGGCTTCTTATTAATGAGAGGTTCAAACGTGAAGTGGGTACATTATCGAAATAACCTGCTGCCAAAAGTTATTTACTGGCCGCTATCAACACTGACATTGCTCGTATCAACAATTGCCTACTTTATGTAGCCAAAAACCATACTTTAACTGTCTAGAAGTTACAGGGCTGATACAAAATCAGCCCTTTTTCTTTTAATCAGCTAAACCGGCTCCCTGGTTATTACAAAGCTGTTTATCAACCTTTACAAGTTCCATGACAAATTATACAAGTCAGTCATATCCGTGTTGTTCCATTACTCCATAATATTCAATAGAACTATGTGAATTAAAGACGTTAAGGATCGTCTAAAGCACAGCTGTTAGCGCAGCACATTGTCATAAAACAGTCTTCTTTTTCACAGGATTTAAGAGTTATGCCACCACGAGATTATGATTTACCATATGATATGTTTGAACACCACATTGGAATAGCATTCAGACTCAAACAATCTGCTCGTTACCACGCCCCTGCACAGTATGTTTTAACTGAGACCTTTGCCCAAAAACTCAGTAAATGCACACTAACGCCCCCTATTATACGTCTTGCTAAAGCAACACCTGCACTTCATGCAACTCAAGGCTGTATACGCATCATCGCAGCAGGGCTTGAAACTGGTCATATTATTACCGACACAGGTGATGTTCTCTATTTTGCCCGTGAGCGAGTCAACGCCCACAATATTTACCAGTGGGAAAGCTTTTGCGTTGCCCATAAAAGGTGTCAGCAACAACTAAAGGCAATGATGATTGACTATATGGACAGTCACGGCTGTGAAGAACTTTACGATAAATATGAGAACCGAGGCTACTTTAGAAATACAGACAAACAGCAAATACTGACTTCAATTATTCGTCACCATCACTTAAACGAAAATAAAGCTTTTTCACTTCATGAATCTCTTGAAACCCTGTCACAGGGTATGGATGTCTTTGATGTAGCACTTAAACCCTATGAAGAAAAGTACGTCCTTTATGCTTCAAACCGCCCTATTACCGCTCACTTATTTCAAGAGCAAGATGGACGCCAAGAGCTAACATCATTTAAATCCTACCAAGAAAGATATGGCCACCTTCTTGCCATAATGACTGCAACCAAAAGCTTACAATGTTCAGAACACAGAGGTATTTTTAAAACGCCTTTTGCCTGTTTAAGCTCGTTAAAAGCACAACTTAAATCACAAGGTATTTACTGTGGCGGCCTTTCAACCGCATTGCAATTTTTTGCGATGAAATGCGCTAAACGAAGTGGTGCCGAATTCATGACAGTTTCACCTGTACCAGCCATGCATGATATTTTTAAATCAACACTTCAAGCTTGCTCTCATAATGAACTCTTACAAGATGGTGTAGCTGCAATTCTTGAAGCAGGCTGGCAATCACAGATTAGAGCTGTTGCAGCTCATGAAAAACCTATTGTGTGCCACATTAAAAGAATGAATATACCACTCTGGTAAACCACCGAATGCATATCATTTTAATTATCGGCTTAGACTAACCTGCAAATAACGGTGCAATGCGCCCCCAAGCAATAATAAGGGCTAAAAGTATAAAGAACATAACAACTCGGCCTAGTAAGTTGTCATAAGATGACTTGAGGCGATTGCCATATTTCACAACTCGCTCGCAGCTTGAGTTTTGATGACCACCATCAAGCGCAAGATCAATCCATGCGCGCCCAGAAGTGTATTTTAAAAATGATTTTTGAGAGTGAGCTTGGTATAAGCTAGGGTCATTTTTCTTTAAAACACGCTTAAAACGAAAGTGAATAAACAACCAATGAAGAACAATGCCAGCCCAAAGTGCAATCAAGAGAAACTCGTTCATATACAACCACTTATGCTTTATCAAAACAATTTTTTTAAACACTTGGGGCATATTATGAACGATTTTAGATGAATATGCTGTCTGATCTTACAATCTCTCACGAAAAAATAAATGAATTAGAATATTTTAGCCAAGATAACCTCACACTTTCAGCTAGAGCCCTCTTGTTCCTAAAAACTCTTTCCACGCAGGAAATGAACCAGGATCCCAAATACAATCGATAAACTGACGGGCTTGCTCATGTGTCCAGATGCCCTGCTCAACTGCATAAATAGCGTAAAACGCACTGACTCGCCAGTTTGCAGCACAATGGACATGTACCTTCTCATGCCGGTGAGCAGCAAGATAAACAGCGAAAGACTCATACTCATCTACTTGAGGTGCAGAGAACTCAACTGGAATATGGATATATGAAATACCTTGGGATTCAATAATGCACTTTTCGTTTGGTAGCGCTTTATCATGCTGATCGGGCAATAGATTAATAACAGCACCATACCCTTCTGTCTTAAGCTGTTTTATATCTTCTTTTGTGACCGCACCAGATGTTGTGAGATGATCATTTATTGGTTTGAATTGAATACTTTTAGCAATACCCATAGCCTCACCCTCTGCGTAATAGACATAGAAAGGTTGAGTATTACAGATTTGAAGGGATATCACAGCACTTAGAATTAACTAAGTGAAGACTTAGTGCTTTTTTTACTCAGTAATCAATAGAAAGATCATGAGCCAACGACCCTAAAGCTGGTCTAAATACGATAGCTTTGGGTTAACCTGCTTAGGATTAAAATCGTCCTCATCAAACAGATAGCCATAACTATCATAGTCAGACCAAATGCCAATATCATAACCATAGCTCAGAACAATATTAACAAAATCAAGCTTCTTACAAGCATTGCATTTTTGTCTCACTGTTTCAGCAAGTGCTTTTACATTTTCATGCTCAAGTAAGTCATTATCATCGGTGACAATATTGACTCTAACACCTGTGAAAGAAACATCGCCATCGATCGTTTTCATCACATTTGTATAAACGCTGAGTGCTGCATCTTTAATATTTGGCTCTTTCACTAAGATTTTGCGAACCTCTGTGAGCTCATGCTCTTGCGACTTCAGTTCATTCATCACATCCATAGCAAATACGGCAGCAGGAATTGTACCTACAAAAACAAGTGCAACCATCATATAGTGGCCAACCCAGACCTTTTGACGGTTTACTTCACTTGCTTTACAGCTAATCACGTAAGTATCTGCAACCAGATCATGTAAAGACTGGCGTGTAGATCTATTAAATATAAGAAGATACACACTCGTAGCAGACAGGATTGCAGCTAAGAAAATCCAATGATATGCACCTCTAATTAGATCATCATTTGGGTTCATTAAAACAGATAACCAAAGAGGTAAAGTCACAATAAGACTTCGGAGAAGAGAGGAAAATAAGGATATACCTTGGCAGTTTTTATCGACCACTTTTATGTTTAAAAACATCTGACCTATAGTCTGCCCACCAAAAAGTGATGCATTGCAAATGGTAAAGTAAAACGCCGTAATACCATAACCAACGAGACGACCATCTGAACCATAGTGCATGAGAAAAGGCTTAAATGTGGTTCCAACGGCAAAACCAACACCACATAAAAAAAGAAGATCAAGCCCAAAAGCCAGCGCTCTTCGCCAAAAACCTGCAACAGACATAGCACTCTCGTTATCATTAAAAAAACTGTGACTAAAATACAACACAGTTGAGCAAATTCCAACCAGAATTTTTAAATGTAACACGTCTCTGTTATTCTATTTTTCAGCTCATGTATCTCTACATGGCTCTTAGAATGGGCGTTAATCCAATGCATCCAGTCTCTTTAAGGCTCAAAGCCTAGTGAAGAAAATGTATAAAAAACGTGAACAAATAACAATACAAAGTTATATATCCTGTTGATTTTGTTTGTTTTTTATTCAAAGCAACATATCTAAGGAAAGCGAAACACCTTCAAAATGTAACGCCACCTTTAGCCCAATCACAGCTACATGGCACTATATATTCCGATTCTAGGGAATGCAAAAACAGCTTCACTTTTCAAACTTTGTGAAAAATTATTATGGTTAACGCAGTCAGGCATCAGCACAATTCAACAACTACGCCTCAAAATAATCCAGCTCAAAAAAATGACCCAAAGCCACTTATAAATCAATCATTAAATAATCTAAACATGCGTGCGCCCTCAGAACTTATAACCCTCCGCATAGATCTGAACAAATTAAATCTTTGTGACATGGTCGTGCAACTTGAAAAAGGACTCGAATCAGAACTCAAAGCATCGAAAAGCACTTCCGCGCTCTTTCCGACATCTCTATCACTTAATGAGTTTAATGAAACCGCAAAAAACCAAAAATCCTTTCAAACTGTTTTTCAGGACACATTAACAACATTCTTAAGCGCAATTGAAAAGCGCCAAGAAATTCCGGAGTCGCTAAAAAAAGCATTACACCAAAAGCTCAACACAAAAAGTGCTTTTTATCTCTACGGGGAAAAACTTGGACACTATGATAAATCTGCAAGCAACAATCATATTAAATTAAATGTTATTGAATACACTCGTGCTTTACTCGGTGCCATCCATTCAACTAATACCAAACATATTGAACTCGCACTAAAGTACTTTCCACCTCAACCGAAAGATTTAAAGTGTATTGAAGGGACCCTAAGCCGATTACAAAGCTCACAACAAAGCTTTGATAATGACGCTATTACGCTAAAATTAGCGCCAGTTAAAAGCATTGTAAGCACGCTTAGTCCTGATATATCTGATGCAGGTCAATACCTGAGAAATATGCTCATCATTGCCATGCAAAAGCAGCATATCTTTGATCGCATACATGAAGGTAATCATGTACATGCACCATTTGGCATGATGCAGCTCTTAGGTGTAAACCCAAAGCTATTAAACGATCTTGATACCTTTGCGCAATCACAGGCAATTGAAGTTTCGTCACAACAAACAGATCAGCTTATCTCTACTTTTCATGATGACACGCGAAACTTTATACAAGAGTCATTTAAATTAGACGCTGCGCAAAAAAACCTTGATGACTTTACAAGGCAGCTTGAGCTGGCACTGCAACTTGATGACCAGGCATTAACAGAATGCCTTAATAGTATTGGTCAAGCACCCATAGCACAGCTATTAACACCTGGCTCAGCGTTCGAAGATACTTATGGCACTTGGGATGAGCTCTATATGAAAATAGAGTCTTGGGATTATAAGGCAATTGAAAATGATTTAAACAAACTACTTGAAAGAGATTTATCCTTAACAGCGCCTGCAAGCACAGAAATAAAAACACCTAAACCATTACAACGAATAGAGCAACTAAATCAAATAAAGCAAACACATAATCCTCATGAGCAATTCCTTGCACTCCAACATTGCTTTAGTCAACTTTTAAAGCTGAACTTATATAAAGAGGAAACCATTAGACCTCCATATTTAAGCTGGATTAAAGTCTTCATGCCGCAAGAAGAAATTAAAGCACCTAAAAACCAATTATTTATTGATACTTTGAGGCAAAGATTATCTGATTTATCAAAAACGATTGAGCACCCAGTCAATAAACAGCTTTTTAGAAATATTCAAATAGTATTGATAGGCACAGCACAAGATGAATACCCTTTTTATACACAAACAACTCATCAAATCTATAGTGCAATGCATAATCATGAGCATGGCAAGCCACTTTCGATTAATGATATTGTGACACTCTTACAGCTGCAACTTTTAAATAAAGATGATGCCAAGGCACACATACTCAAGCAAAGCTCAAATACCCAAGCTTTGAACCAACAAGAGTTAGCACATCATTGTTCAAACCTAAGCCTTAATCGCGATAGTAACTCAGCCCACTGGCTTAATACATTAAGCGAAGTTGTACCAAAGGTTGTTGAACAAGCCTGTGTAGAACATGGCTTACAATTACTCAAAACAAAGCAGCTTAAACAATTGCAGACGCTTCTGTCGCCACCAAAAGGAATTATTAGTTTAGCGCCAGCTCTACTATCAAATGATCAAATACACAGCGCTCTACCTGCACTTGCAGGCCAATGTTTACGTTCATTCATTGAAACAACGGATACTGATTTGCATCCACTCTTACTCAAATCAGCTCAGGCTAAGAGCAACCTTACAGACTACAAAAATGAACACGCCCCTCTGGGTGCCTATGTTGTCGCAGCTCAATTAAAAAAGAAAAACCCATCCATGGCAAAAAGTCTGAGCAAAATAAAATGGCCAGCATCTCATTTTACTGATGACATTGCACAGGGGCAAAACTCACGCCTTTTGAAGTATGCCTTTACACAAAATGATGTGCATACATTACGAACCTACATTGACTCTATATATCCAGTCTCGAGTGAAAACATCGCAGACACAACAAAAGGCATAGCTGACTACCTACTCACTCATATTGAAAGTGTCAAAAATGATGATCTTGCTCAGACATTTAAACTGCTTAAATTTCTCGACCCAAAACAACATGAGCTTTGCATCAACCATTTATTATCATCAAGTTTTGAGCAAGGTGTGGCTGAAGGGCTTCGTGCTTGTCAGCTTTTAAAAAAGGTGCCAGGGCATCAGCAAGTGGAGCACATTCTGCCTTACCTCTTTCAAATTGTGAATCGTAACAACTCAACACAAGAAGCTTTAATTCGCAACCTCGTACAGTCTTTAGGTCAGCAGCATCAAAAGTATGACTATGGTGATGATAAAACGTTTTTGACAAAAATGTTATTTGCATGTGTTCAGAGCGAATCTAGATATGATATTCACTCGCAAACATTAGCGGCGGTGTTCCCACAAGTAAAAGCATTCTTACAAGACGCTCAATCAATATTAAAAACAATGTCTGCAATTGATCTGCTGCAGCTGAGTCAAGAGAAAAAGATTGGTCTCGATAAAGTGATTGACTACTTTGTGACAGGGCTTTCAAGTCAAGAAAGCAAGCAATTCAAACAGTATCTTATTAAGGCTCAAACTGATGAAGTAAAAGCCTTACCACCGCTTGTGATTAAGGGCATATTAAATGCTTTAGGTAATGATGCCGATGATAAAACGCTCAAAGTGAAACTAAAAAGCAGTATGGGCACAACTTCAAATAGCAGTCAGTTCTCTAAAGCGTTCAAAGTCAGGTTTTAACACCTGACTTTGATCATGCAATTGACTTAAGCAAACTGCGCTTTTTGTGTTTCTTGAGTTTCATAGTTGAATGATTCATAGCTGACGCCAGAAAGGGACCGACCGCCAGCTACTTCAAAGCCTTCTTGCAGTTGTTGCATGTATTGTAATCCCCCGCTTTCACCCAACCCTGGCGGACAAAAAGCTGGTGCATTATTATTAATCACTGTGAGCCTGCCCTTTTCAAAATAGGCCTGCCCTGCTCCAAATACGGCCTCTTGTTCATTCTTATCATTTTTGGATAAGTGTTCATGGCCATTAATGGCTAAACCACACTCTTTTAGCCGCGCTGTTTGCTCAGGTGCGATACGCAAATCAAAGCGCTGATTCAATACAAAGTTTGCAATCCCTGTGAACTTGTCATGCTTAAGCTCTTGCAAAGAACTTAACCCCAAGCCGGCTCTTTTGATATCAACCCAGTCAGCGCCCTTGTCTGCATCAAAATAGATGGAGTTACCTGTATGCAAAGAATGATTGCAAATGTGCGTGTTTAAAGGGGCTAACTTGAGATAATTCATTGTTGTTCCTTTGCGTTATTTTTGATCAAAATACCAGCAACATCATATCGAAAGATCCATATTAAGATCAATCATAGACAACAGAAACAAAAAGCCCTGCCAGAAGCAGGGCTTTAAAGATCAGAATTCAATAAACCTGACAAGTTTAAGTACGTGGCAAAGTTACACCCGTTTGCCCCATGTACTTGCCACCGCGATCATTGTATGCAACTTCACACTCTTGATCAGCTTTCATAAAGATCATTTGAGCAACACCTTCATTTGCGTAAATTTTGGCTGGTAATGATGTTGTATTAGAAAACTCAAGAGTAACGTGACCTTCCCAGCCTGGCTCTAATGGCGTAACGTTAACGATAATACCGCAACGAGCGTATGTGCTCTTACCTAAACAAATCGTCAGAATGTCACGTGGAATTTTGAAATACTCAACTGTACGCGCAAGTGCAAAAGAGTTTGGTGGAATAATACAAACATCGCTTTTAATATCAACAAAGCTCTTTTCGTCAAACTGTTTTGGATCGACCGTTGCAGAATGAATGTTTGTAAACACTTTGAACTCATCAGCGCAACGCACATCATAACCGTAGCTTGAAACACCATAGGAAATAATTTTTTCGCCGTTTTCTTTCACACGGTTTTGGCTCTCTGCGAAAGGCACAATCATTTCTTGTGTTTCTGCGCGCTGAATAATTTCATGATCCGCTAAAATTGTCATTCGTCCTATTTCCTTCTCGTTCTATTCATCAACATCGCTAATGCCAGGCATTTGCTGTTGGCCTTGTTGCAGTGATTCATACACTGCTTTTGCAGCTGTTCTAAAGTTTTCTGCAAGAGCATCATCTGATGCTTCAAGTGGTGTGCCCTTATCTGAAGCTTCACCAAGCCTTGCATCAAGTGGTAAACGCCCTATAACAGGTATGCCATAACGTCCTTCAAGGGTTTGAGCACCACCAGTGCCAAAAAGGGCATCTTGGTGACCACATTTTCCGCAGATATGGTAACTCATATTCTCCACTAAACCCAATACAGGCACGCCAACTTTATTAAACATTTCGATGCCTTTCTTTGCATCAAGCACAGCAATATCTTGTGGCGTTGTCACAACCACAGCACCTGCAAGGCGAGCTCGTTGCGCGAGGGTAAGCTGGATATCACCTGTACCTGGTGGTAGATCCACAACAAGTACATCAAGATTTCCCCATTGAGTTTGCAATAAAAGCTGTTGTAAAGCACCACTGGCCATAGGGCCACGCCATACCATTGGAGTTTGATCGGTGGTTAAGAAGGCCATGGACATAATAGAAACACCATGCGCCTCTACTGGTACAAAGGATTTGCCATCAGTCTTAGGGCGTGTGCCTTCGGCAATACCAAACATAAGCCCTTGACTTGGACCATAAATATCAGCATCAAGCAGGCCTACTTTTAAACCAAGTGATTTAAGCGCTACGGCAAGGTGAGCAGACACTGTAGACTTGCCTACACCGCCTTTTCCAGAAGCAACACCAAGTATCCATTGTACATTTTCCAACCCATTCATCGTTTTTTGATCTTGTGTCGACATTGCTTTTCTCCCATACTATACACTTTTCAGATTTGACTAACACCTTGCCGGTCTTCCATTGGCAGGTTTTAAATGGAGTTCCTATGCAACAAACAACACATAAGGCACAGATTCTTGATGGAAAAAGTATTTCGAACCACGTTCGAAATGAACTTGCATCAGAGATAAAAGCCCTCAACGCTAAGATTAAACTTTGCGTTATTCTTGTGGGCGAAGATCCAGCTTCTGCGATCTATGTTGAGCAGAAACATAAGGCCTGCGCTACTGTTGGCATTGAAAGTGAGTCAATCAAGTTGCCCGCTAGTATCTCACATAATGAGCTCTTAACACACATTGATAACCTTAATAATCGTGACGATATCACAGGTATTTTGGTTCAATTACCACTTCCTGCACATATTAATACAAATGAAGTACTTCAACGTGTACATCCGAACAAAGACGTTGATTGCTTCCACCCACAAAATATCGGTTTACTTGCGCAGCGTATGCCTGGCCTTCGCCCATGCACACCATGGGGCATGATCAAGATGCTTGAGCATAATAATTTAGAGGTGCGTGGTAAGCATGCTGTTGTTGTTGGTGCATCTAATATTGTTGGCCGCCCAATGGCTTTAGAGCTTCTAATCGCTGGCGCAACAGTAACTGTATGTCACCGTTTCACTGAAGATCTTGCATACCATGTCAAGCAAGCTGATATTCTTGTAGCTGCAGCTGGTAAGCCTGGCCTTATTAAAGGCAAATGGGTTAAAGAAGGTGCAGTTGTTCTTGATGTAGGTATCCACAGAACAGAAAACGGCCTTTGCGGTGATGTTGAATTTGAAGTTGCAGCACAAAGAGCGAGCTGGATTTCACCTGTACCAGGTGGTGTAGGCCCAATGACAGTCACATCCTTAATGGAAAACACTGTTCGTGCTTATAAAATGCAGCAAGAAGCTAAGTAATATCTGACATACAGATGGACAAATATAAAAAAAGCCGGATTTAATAAACCGGCTTTTTTATGCTTAAAATTTAAAATACATATTTAATCTGACAGGTATGTACCCTCATGTTCAAGCAAGGCTCGTTTAATACTTGTATCTAAGGCAAAACCACCAATAGAACCATCAGATGCAATGACACGGTGGCAAGGTCTAAAAATAAATAAAGGATTACGACCTATCGCAGTACCAACAGCACGAACAGCCTTTGGCTTACCAATAGCTTTAGCTATATCACCATAGGTTCTGATTTGTCCAAAAGGTATTTTGGACACTTCATCCCATACTGCTTGGCGAAAATCAGTGACATTCCATTTAAAAAAGTAGGCAGTATCGAAAGGGATTTTTTCTTTGTTAAGATAGGCATTAAGCCAATGACCGCTGTATTGCTCCAAGGCTTGGTCTTTAAGACCTTTTTGGCCTTCCAAGGCAATAAGATCGCCCATTTCTTGTGGGCGATGTAAAAAGACTTGGCGCAACAGCCCGTCTGAGGAAACATATTCAAGTCGCTCTATAAGCTCTTGGACATATGCATCAGTGGATAAAACGCCGTCAATAACGGCGTCAGTATTAATTTCAGCTGTTGTCATTAAAGCCTACTCGTCGACTGGTATTTAAAGGCTATCTTGGCCTAGACCAATATTGTACTCAATATCGGCACCATCTTTAAGTGCATCAACTAACAATGCTGTAAGGCTTTGAGCATTACTCATTTTAAGCTGCTCACCAAGAGTAGCAACTGTATCTTCATCAACACTCTCAAGTGTTCCATCTTCAGCTGTTGCTGCTGAAACAACGCTATCAAGCTTTAAGATAACAAAGTTACCTTGTTGCTGAACACTTGCATATTCAGGCTTGTCGTCTGAAGGCTTTGCCATTGCAAAAAGCTTCTGAATAACACCGGCAGATACATCCGTTGTACGTCTTTCAGTTTCTTTATGCTCAGCCCATTCACCAAGAAGTGCTGTCTGCTCTTCTGAAAGCGCTTTACCTAGCTTCATCTGAGCCATAATTGCTCGGCCTTTCTCTGCTGCTAGCTCAATAGCTGCTTCTTCTGTTGCTGCCTTCTTCACATCTTCTTTGACTGAAGCAAAAGACTTAGGCGCTGCAGGTGTATACTCAACTGGATGAACAATAACAACCTTGCCATCAAGTTCAATCAGGTCCGAGTTACGACCTTCATCAAAAAAGGTACCACCAAAGACTGTGTCGAGAACATCTTTGCTATTCAGTGGCGCAGGCGCATTACTTTGGTTAAATGCATCTGTTGTTTGCACTTCAAGCTCATATTGCTCAGCAAGCTGCTCTAGATTTGAAGATTCAAATGCAACAAGCTCAATGTCATCAAGCTTTGTTCTAAACGCTTCATCTTTTTGGCGTTTAGCGAACTCTTCAACAAGTTCTGGCTTTTTATCTTCAAAGCTTACAGCTTCTGGGGATTCTGTCGCATCAAGCTTAATGATATGGTAACCAAAGTCAGTTTTAACTGGCTGTGAAACTTCACCTTCATTCAGGCTGTAAAGCGCATTTTCGAACTCTTCAACAAAAGTACCACGCTCGGCCATAGGTAAGCTTCCGCCGTCAACTGCTGATGGCTTATCATCCGAAAATTCTTTTGCAAGATCAGCAAAAGCTTCGCCATTTTTAATACGCTCATAGATTGAGCCTGCAAGTTCTTTCGCTTCATCGTCAGAGCGAGCAGATGTATCAATCAGAATATGTGATGCTTGGCGCTGCTCATCAAGCAATAAGTTCTGCTTGTAATTTTCATAGTACCCTTGCAGCTCAGCATCTGAAGGATTGATCTCAAGATCAGCAGTCATTTGTGCTTCATCGAACACAATATACTGAACTTTTGCTGTTTCAGGGTTCATGTACTGCGACTGGTGCTCATCGTAATACGCTTGAAGCTTTTTATCTGATAGATCGACTTCGTCAATTACAGACTCTGGGCTGATTGTTGCCATTTCAAAAGAACGCTTTTGTTCTTGCAGGCTTAGAATTTGGTTTACTTCCTTCGGTACAACAAACTCACTGTCTTCTAGACCTGTTAGAAGTTGGTCAAGACTTAGGTTTGTACGAATCTCATTGAAAAGTACTTCTGGAGTAAGATTGTTTTGCGTTAACCATGCTTCAAGAAGCTGTTGGTTAATTTGACCGTCTGTTGCAAAGCGAGAATCCGCTTTAAGCTGTGCAACAACTGTTTTTTGATCTGGACGAAAACCCCATTCAAGAAGGGCTTGATCGATAAGTTGACGCTCAACCCAACGTTGAGCAACTGAAGAACGTAAGAAATCGTCCTTCAGTAGGTCTAGAGGAAGCCCCGGATTCTGTCGAAGAATAGTCTGCTTTTGCTGCATTACCATATTGGAGAGTTGATCTCTGTATAGCTCTGCATCATGCACACGTGCAACAGGCTGAGGTTTTGAAGCCAGGCTGACAAGAGCATCTGTACCATAGAGTGCGAAGAGTGCAACTACTACAACTACAACCGCTTTACCAAACCAACCATGAACTAAATCGCGAAACCCCTGCATGAAAGCTCCCTCTTCTCTGATATTCGAGTAACTCACCCTGAGACATCCAAGGTGCTTTAGGAGTCACACCTTGGCAATAATTTTTATAAATTAAGCGCTCGCTTCTGCAGCAACGTCACCAGCAACGGCTTGCTTAAGGCCTTTACCTGGCTTGAAAGAAGCAACACGGCTTGCTGCAACTTCGATAACGTCACCAGTGCGTGGGTTACGTACGCGACGTGGAGCACGGTCTTTAACGCTAAATGTACCAAAACCAACAAGAACTACTTGCTCACCAGTTTGAAGAGCTTGAGTAACGCTACCAAGCATTGCGTCAAGAGCTTTTAAAGAATCAGCTTTTGAAAGACCAGATTCACTCGCGATGGATTCGATAAGTTCAGATTTATTCACAGGGATCTCCTCATTTTGAACACAATAAAGACAGCAACAACTGTGTATCGCAATTCGTTATTAATAGTTAAGTTATTTTCGAATACACTCAACAACACTTAACATCCATAGTTGGTGCATGACATATGCTTACACAAACTATGACTGAAATCCATTCACAAGATTCCACTTTTAAATGCCTCTAAGTATTGTTGAGTCTATGTATAGTTTTCTCTTAAAGATATATCAACCTAAAATGCGATATATTTTTTTGTTGCCTTGGTTATGACATCCGTTACTCATTCTCAACTGCTCTGTTGAAAACAGATTCAACTCGTAACAAACTCCAGTTCAACGTCTAAAAAACAATTCATCCTCAAATACAAGGCACGGGGCGCTTGTTGGGATGCCATTTATAGCAATGATAAACAAACACTGTCAAGACTATTACGCTGTATTAATAGGGATAAACCAAGTTTTTAACAACCTTTTTGCTTTTTGTTAAATTAAAGAGCACGATCAGTTTTTGAACTGGCGCTTTGCCTACACAATAAACAACATGCAAGCTCATAAACTGACAAAAAAAGCAAGATAAAAAAAATGGACTTTTGAAGCCAAAACGCATTTTGTCAAGCGTTAATTGCATGCAAAGTATAGAAGTCCCTTCTGAAACACCTCTATACCTCACAACAAAAGCACAGGAAGATGCTTTACTCTTTCATTGAATGAGGCACTGGTGCTTTCACTAACGCTAGGGCTAGAACCTCTTCTATCTTAGAGACGCAATGAATATCAAGCGCTGTTTTGACGTTATCAGGTACTTCCTTCAAGTCACTTTCATTTTCTTTAGGAATGATAACTGTCGTGATACCACCACGATGCGCAGCCAGTAACTTTTCTTTCAAACCACCAATTGGTAAAACTTGACCACGGAGTGTAATCTCACCTGTCATTGCAACATTTGCTTTCACTGGAATTTTTGTAAGTACAGAAGCAACAGCAGTACACATTGCTATACCGGCACTCGGACCATCTTTTGGTGTTGCTCCCTCAGGCACGTGAATATGGATATCTTGATTCTCATGAAAATCAAGCGGTACACCTAGTTCTTCTGCGCGACTACGCACAACAGTCATTGCAGCAGTGATGGACTCCTGCATGACATCGCCAAGAGAACCTGTCTGAATTGACTTACCTTTCCCTTTAAGGGCCGCTGCTTCAATGACAAGCAAGTCACCACCAACTGATGTCCAAGCAAGACCTGTCACCTGACCTACTCGATCAAGCTCTTCTGCACGACCATAATTAAATTTCTTAACACCAGAAAAATCTTCAATATTGGCATCAGTAATATGAATTGGTTCAAGAATTGCCGAAGCAACTTTCTTGCCTTTTGATTTTGCACGGGCAGGATTCTCAAGCAGCTCTTTCTTAACTACCTTACGGCACAGTTTTGCTATTTCACGTTCAAGAGAACGAACACCAGCTTCTTTTGTGTAGTAACGAATCAAACTACGTATAGCTGACTCTTCAACCACCAACTCGTTTTCAAGCACACCATTGTTCTTGAACTGTTTTGGTAACAGGTACTGCTGTGCAATATTGACTTTCTCATCTTCTGTATAACCAGGGATTCGAATGACCTCCATGCGATCCAACAGAGGACCAGGAATATCCATTGAGTTAGACGTACAGACAAACATAACATCAGAAAGATCGTAATCAACTTCTAAGTAATGATCATTAAAGCTTGAATTTTGTTCTGGATCTAATACCTCTAACAAAGCAGCGGCAGGATCACCACGCATGTCAGAGCCCATCTTATCGATTTCATCGAGAAGGATCAGTGGGTTTTTAACACCAACCTTTGACATCTTCTGAATTACTTTACCAGGCATGGAACCAATATAGGTTCGTCTATGGCCGCGGATCTCAGCTTCATCACGAACGCCACCAAGTGCTAGTCGAGAAAACTGACGGTTAATCGCCTTTGCAATAGATTGACCTAAAGATGTTTTACCAACACCAGGAGGCCCAACAAGGCAAAGTACTGGGCCACGAATTTTCTTCACACGGCTTTGCACTGCAAGATACTCAAGAATACGGTCTTTAACTTCTGCTAAGCCATAGTGCTCTTTATTGAGTAACTCTTCAGCTTTAGGAAGATCTATAGAGACTTTACTTTTCTTTTTCCATGGGAGTTGCACAAGCCATTCGACGTAGCTGCGCACCACTGTCGCCTCAGATGACATTGGCGACATTTGCTTCATTTTATTTAATTCAGCATTAGCCTTGGCTTTTGCCTCAGTAGGCATACCTGCTTCTTCAATCTTAGCTTGGAGCTGATCAAATTCGCTCACATGCTCATCAAGCTCACCAAGCTCTTTTTGGATGGCCTTCATTTGTTCATTCAAATAATATTCGCGCTGTGTTTTTTCCATTTGTTTTTTTACACGACCACGAATGCGACGCTCAATTTGAAGCAAATCAATTTCTGATTCTAAATATGCGAGAATAAGTTCAATACGGGAGCGCAGACTTTTGAACTCTAGAATTTTTTGCTTATCTTCTAGGGCCATTGTTAAATGAGCAGCAATTGTATCTGTTAAGCGACCAGGCTCTTCGATACTTTGCGTAGAAGCAATCACTTCAGGTGGCACTTTTCGGCTTAATTTTACAAAATGCTCAAATTGCGTTGTTAAACTACGGCTTAAAATATCAGCCTCACGCTCTTCTAAAAACTCCGTATGACTTTCTTCAACATGCGCAAGCACATAGCCTTGACGCTCTTCGGATGAAGTCATAGCAGCACGGTACTGCCCTTCAACAAGCACCTTAACTGTTCCATCAGGTAATTTTAATAGCTGGAGCACACTTGCAACGCAACCATGCTCATACACGTCATCTGCTCCAGGGTTTTCATGCTCTGGGCTTTTTTGCGCGACAAGAAATATTTGTTTGTTGCTACCCATAGCGGCGTCAAGAGCTGCAATTGATAATTCACGCCCCACAAATAATGGCATTACCATATTTGGGTACACAACAACATCTCTTAAAGGGAGAAGCGGTAAACTGATTTGAGCTTCTGTTTTAGATTCGGACATATGGGTTCCTTTACGTTTTTTACTCGCGCCCTTTGCATATGTAAATACCTTCTACACATGGTGGGCTGTTCTAGAATAATGGAGCCGTTATTCTGAATTACAAGGGTTTTTAGGAGAGTTCACTCTCATTACTTTTATAATGTAGCTAATAAATTCAATATTTTAATTAAAAATGACAAATTTAGTGTGAAAAAAGCATATTTTTTAATGGTAGTTCATAAAATAAGGACCTATAACAAAAAAGAGCCTGCTACCAATGGCAGCAGGCTCTTTTTTGTTCGAGAAGAAAAGCTACTCTTGAGCTGCTTTTTTCTCAGTTGCTTCATCATCAGATTTGTAAACAAGCATTGGCTCAGATTTACCAGTAATAACTGATTCATCAATGACAACGCGAGCAACGTTTTCTTCTGAAGGCACTGTATACATAGTACTCAGTAGAACACCCTCAAGGATCGAACGAAGACCACGAGCACCTGTTTTACGCTCCATTGCTCTGTTTGCAATTGCACGCAGCGCATCTTCACGGAACTCAAGCTCAACACCTTCCATCTCAAACAGTTTTGCATACTGTTTAGTCAATGCGTTCTTAGGTTCAGTCAGAATCTGGATAAGTGCATCTTCATCAAGCTCGTTAAGCGTTGCAATGACTGGCAAACGACCAACAAATTCTGGAATAAGACCATATTTTGTTAAATCTTCTGGCTCAACATCTTTCAAAGATTCACCGATTTTTTTCGTTTCTTCTTTGCTTGTAACACTAGCGCTAAAGCCGATACCACTTTTAGCACTACGATCTTGAATTACCTTTTCAAGACCAGCAAATGCACCACCACAGATAAAGAGTATGTTGGAAGTATCTACTTGCAAGAACTCTTGTTGTGGGTGCTTACGACCACCTTGTGGTGGAACAGAAGCAACTGTACCTTCGATTAATTTCAGAAGCGCTTGCTGCACACCTTCACCAGAAACATCACGTGTAATTGATGGGTTGTCAGATTTACGAGAAATTTTATCGATCTCATCGATGTAAACAATACCAATTTGCGCTTTTTCTACTTCATAGTCACATTTTTGAAGAAGTTTTTGAATGATGTTTTCAACGTCCTCACCAACATAACCTGCTTCAGTTAGTGTTGTAGCGTCAGCAATAGTAAATGGTACATTCAAGAGTCGTGCAAGTGTTTCTGCAAGTAATGTTTTACCACTACCAGTAGGACCAATTAGAAGAATATTACTCTTGCCAAGCTCTACGTCACCTTCAGTAGATGTTTTATTGACATTTGCTTGCGCACGAAGACGTTTGTAGTGGTTATACACAGCTACAGCAAGTGTCTTTTTCGCACGATCTTGGCCAATAACATAGTTATCAAGAATAATCTTGATCTCTGATGGTGTCGGAAGCGCATCATTAGAGCTTTCAGATGTTTCTTCTTTCACTTCATCACGAATAATATCGTTACATAAGTCCACACACTCATCGCAAATAAATACCGATGGCCCTGCAATTAGCTTACGAACTTCATGTTGACTCTTGCCACAGAAGGAGCAGTACAGTCTGTTGCCTTCATCGCCGCTACGCCCATCTCTATCGTTGGTCATGGCATACCCCTTTTTAAACGAATTCTATTTAAAGATGCGTTGAAAATCATAATATTGCAAGCACACATCTTAATTATTCTAGGCGAAGTGTTCAGATGCTTACTTCAAGATCTTGAAATTCAGTAATCTTGGCTTTGCAGGGTGTTTTATTTTTCTTATCTTTTTTGCAACAGCGTTAAAGATACACCCTGCTGGCTAGTAACCGAAAGCCACTAGCCGCCTAAATCATCAAGATTTATTTATCTTTTTCCGCAGCTTTTTGATCTTGTACCGCTTGACGGTTAACAAGAACTTGGTCGATAAGACCAAACTCTTTAGCTTGATCAGCTGACATAAAGTTATCACGGTCAGTTGCTTTTTCTACGATTGAAAGCTCTTGCCCAGAATGACTTGCAATGATGTCATTCAATCTAGATTTAATACCTAGAATTTCTTTCGCGTGAATTTCAATATCAGATGCCTGACCTTGGAAACCACCTAATGGTTGGTGAATCATCACTCGAGAGTTAGCAAGACCATAACGTTTGCCAGCTGCACCTGAAGTAAGAAGTAATGCGCCCATGCTACACGCTTGACCGATTACCATTGTACTTACGTCTGGCTTCACAAATTGCATAGTGTCATAAATAGACATACCAGCAGTCACTACACCACCAGGTGAATTAATATAAAGACTAATTTCTTTATCTGGGTTTTCAGACTCTAGGAAAAGAAGCTGAGCTACAACCAAGTTCGCCATGTGGTCTTCAACTTGACCTACTAGAAAAATAACTCGCTCTTTAAGGAGACGAGAATAAATGTCGTAGGAACGCTCACCACGAGCAGACTGCTCAACAACCATTGGAACTAGTGCGCTGTCAACTTGTGCCGCTTGGCCTAGAGCCTGACTGCGCATTTGAGAAATAATACGTAAATCGCCATTAGAAAGATGTGTCACAACGCGTCCCCTTGCGTATCCCTGTGTACCAAAAACTTTGAATTGACGGAAGTTTTTTAACTTCCCTACTTTCATTGTATTTGGGCATTTTAATAAATTCAAATTGAAATTGTATTTTTTTCAGTTTATACCCGCCAATGACATAACATTGTGACGAGCTCGAATGAGTAGAGAGGAACTGCATTCAAAAAAGGTTCATCAACTCTCAATTCAATTCTAGCCAAGAAAAGATTATTTATCTTTCTATTTAAATCATTGGGCCAAAATAAAGTTTTTTCAAGGTGTTAGACGCTCTTTTTTTAATTTGATTTCAAAAAAAATCAAAAAAAAATGGGTGGACAATCCTGTGCAACTACCAGCATATGGATATTACACAGTTTTATTCCACCCATTTCGAAGCCTTAAAAATAATTGCATTTCGCAACTACAAAAGACTCACTTCATAAGCTCAAATTACTTTTGCGCTTGAAGTTCGAAGTAACCTACTTCTTTGTTCTGAACATTCATTAGAGAAGCAACATGATCGATAAGCTGCTGCTCTAGAACCTCATCCTTGACGCGATCAAGGCTTTGCTGAGATTCTTTAACCTTAGCAACGAAGCTTTCTGGCTCATCATAACGGTTAGCAAGCTTTTGCAGATGCGCATCTAGGGCTTCGTCAGACACTTCAATTTCAAACTTCTTCTGCATTTCACGAAGAACTACAACTTTTTGAACCGTCTTAGTTGCTTCAGCTTCGAACATTTCTGTACCGAACTGGTTACGGTAATCTTCAGGCTTAAGACCGATATTACGTAGAGCTTGGTCACGCATGAAAGAAGCTTGCTGGTCAATCATACCTTTTGGCACTTTGAAGTTAAGTGTCTCGATAATTGAAGAAAGAACAGCATCGTTACGCTTAGAAACGATAGCCAGTTCAAGCTCACGCTCCATATTGCCTTTAAGCTCAGCTTTGAATGACTCTAGATCTTCAGCTTTAGAATCGAACTTTTCAAAGAATTCTTTGTTAAGCTCTGGCTTTTCACTTGTTTCAAGCTTCGTTACTTTAACGAAGAACTCTGCCGGCTTACCAGCAAGCTCTGCTTTACCATAGTCAGCTGGGAAAGTAACGTTGAATGTTTTCTCGTCACCAACTTTAAGACCTACAACGTTATCGTCAAAGCCTTCGATCATTTGGCCAGCACCAATAACGAAACCTAGGTTATCACCTTTACCGCCTTCGAAAACTTCACCGTCGATTTTGCCTTCGAAAGTTACAGTCGCTTTCATGTCTTTAGCAGCTACAGCACCTTCTTCTGCATCAGCAAAAGTTGCCTTTTCACCTTGCAGACGCTCAATCATTTTATCAACAGTTTCATCAGTAATTTCACTTACTGGTGTTTCAACGTCGATTTTATCGAACGCAGGAAGACTGATTTCTGGCCATACTTCTACAACTGCTTCAAATTTGAAGTCAGAACCTGGCTCGTCAACAACTTTTTCAATGCTTGGTGGTGAAACTGGGTTGATTTCGCTTTGCTCTAGAGCTTTAACATAATACTGCTCAACAAGCTCAGAAATTGTTTCACGGCGGATAGACTTGCCAAAACGTTGTACAACAACAGAAACAGGTACTTTACCTGGTCTAAAACCATCAATTTTAGCTTGCTTAGCATAAGCTTTAACTTTTGATTGGAAGTTACCGTCAACTACATCTGCTGGTACACCAATAATAAGACGACGCTCAATGTTAGAAGTCGTTAAGACTGAAACTTGCATAGAAATTCTCCTTTCTGTATTGCCGTTCTTTCAATTTTTTAAACACGTCCAATCTAAATCAAAAATTCTGTTTTTGACTTCGATTTAGAGGAGCTGCTTTCTATCTTTATCAGAATAATCTGTTGCATCACCTTCGCACCTCAACTGAAGCCAAGACTTCTTAGACAAAGAGCCTTTCAGCTGCAGGATTAAGGCACAACCTTCCCTCAACGGGACCGAAGGTTGACTAGTGTAACAGAAAAAAACTTGTTTTAGGAATAAAAACAAACCCAAAACATGCTCTTTACCCACTAATGAATTTTATATACGAACATGAAAAAAGAATCTTTCATATCAGAGACAACGAGACTAATAAAATCATCAATGAATAATATATGAAATTAAAATGAAGTAAATAGATTTAGATTAAAATTGAAAATTAATTTTAAATGGATTTGAAGAAAGAGATGGTCGGGGTAGAGAGATTCGAACTCCCGACATCCTGCTCCCAAAGCAG
>TARA_B100000686_G_scaffold349344_1_pt1 | contig 43916 bp, 43 predicted proteins | sample TARA_B100000686 | Tara Oceans TARA_B100000686 (sample SAMEA2622733) | marine metagenome | biome: marine biome (ENVO:00000447); feature: marine epipelagic mixed layer (ENVO:xxxxxxxxx); material: "saline water (ENVO:00002010), including plankton (ENVO:xxxxxxxx)" | depth 150 m
AAAAAAAGTCATGCCAGGGGCACCGGATTGCAGGAACGCCGTTGGATCAATTAATACTTAGCTTATACCAATCAATCTAAAGAAGGATGAGATGATGGAATTGGACTTAGTAGTAAGAAATGGAAAAGTGGTTACAGCGACGGATACTATGGAATGCGACATTGGAGTCCGTAATGGGCAGATTGTCGCACTTTCGGAACGGCTGGAGACAAAGAATAGTGATATTGTCGAAGCCGATGGTCGTTGGATAACCCCCGGTGGGGTGGATGCCCATTGCCATTTAGATCAGCCTTCGACAGACGGATCTAAGGCAGCTGATGATTTTTTAACAGGCACTCGTTCTGCTTTGGCCGGCGGCACAACAACCGTAATTCCTTTTGCATTTCAGTTTAGAGGACAGAGTTTAGATGCAGCTGTGACGGACTATCATAAAAGGGCGGCAGGGAAGGCTATTTCAGATTATTCATTTCACTTGATTGTTACGGATCCAACTTCGGATGTGATTGAGAGAGAAATTCCAGAAATGATCCGTAATGGCTATCCATCATTTAAGATGTACATGACCTACGAATCGATGAAGCTAAATGATCGTCAGATTTTGGAAGTTCTCTCTGTAGCTCGAGAGCATCAAGGCATGGCTATGATTCATGCAGAGAACAGTGATTGCATCAGCTGGTTAACTGATCAATTAGAAAAGGCAGGAAAAATTGAACCGTTTTATCATGCTGCATCTCGACCTGGCCCAGTCGAGCGTGAAGCAACACATCGAGCCGTTACCCTGTCGGAGTTGGTGGATGTTCCAATTTTGATCGTGCACGTTTCGTCTCGAGAGGCGGTAGAAGAGATTCGGCGCGCACAAGGGAGAGGCTTGCGTATCTATGGTGAGACCTGCCCACAGTATTTATTTTTAACAGAATCTGATTTAGACAAACCAGATTTTGAAGGAGCAAAATGTGTTTGTAGTCCTCCCCCCAGAGATAAAGCCAATCAGCAAGTTATTTGGGATGGCTTATGTAATGGAACCTTTCAGGTTTTCTCGTCAGATCATTCACCTACCCGATTTGACGATCCCGAAGGGAAGCAATTAAAAGGGAAACAGGCATCATTTCGTTGGATCCCAAATGGGATTCCTGGCATAGAGACTAGAATGCCGCTGCTTTTTTCAGAGGGAGTGATGAAAGGTCGAATTGATATTCATACGTTTGTTAGCCTTACTGCAACAAATCCCGCTAAGATGTATGGAATACACCCTAAGAAAGGCACGATATCAATTGGCGCAGATGCAGATCTTGTTATTTGGGATGATAAAAGAGAAGTAAAAATCACAAATGATATGCTGCACCACAATGTGGATTATACCCCTTACGAGGGAATGGAGATCAGAGGTTGGCCAGATACGGTACTCAGTCGTGGTGAGATAGTCTTTACGGATGGAAAGATATTGGGTCAACAAGGTCGTGGTGAGTTCGTGCCGGGTCAGGCGCCCACAGCGGCTATTCCCTCACGAAGATTTGTGTAACCGGAGCGATACCGGGTTTTTAGCTCGATATGTTTTAAATTTTATCCTAGCGACCTTTGTATTTAGGTTTTCGTTTTTCAACAAACGCGGCTATTCCTTCATCGTGGTCGTCTGTTTGCCACAGAAGCATTTTTCGTTCCAAGCTTAGACTTTCATCTAAAGGCTTAGAAAACGACATAATTATTTCAGCTTTAGCCATTTCTAGTGCAACAGGGGAGTACTCCGAAATTGTTTCGGCTATTTCCAGAGCCCGAATTATAGTTTTTTCTATAGGCAGCACCTCAGAGACTAATCCCCACTGATTTGCCAGTTTCGCGTCAATTTTATCTCCTGTTAAGATCATATACATAGCTCTCGATTTACCGATTAATCTGGGCAACCGTTGGGTACCGCCATCACCCGGAAATGCAGAAATTTTTATTTCTGGTGTTCCAAATTGCGCGTTTTCACCACATATTGAGATATCGCATAAAAGGGCTAGCTCACAACCTCCACCCAGTGCGTAGCCATTTATCGCGGCGATCAGTGGCTTCGGAAAATTTTCGATGGTTTTCCAAGCACTTAAACGCTTAACTTCGGCAAACATCGGTATGCCATTTTCAGGCATTTCCTTAATATCGGCACCGGCAGAAAAGGCGTCATTGTCTCCAGTCAGTACCACACAACGGATATCGTCATCTTCGGTGGCTATTGTTAGTGCATTTGCTATTTCTGAGAGAAGTTTTTTACTTAGCGCATTTCTAGCATTCGGTCGATTTAGAGTGATTTGAAGCACTCTTGGTAACGGTTGTTCTGTCAAGATATACTCGTAGGAATGATATTTATTAGTAGACATAGTAGTTTTCATTTTTTGGTGATTAAACGTTTAGTTCATTCTTCCATCTGAAAAACAAAACATTATTTATTGAAGATATCTAGTAAAAGTAATTAAGTGAGAGTAGCCAAGTCTAGGAGCCAACATACCGATTTATTGGCAGTTCAGTATTCGATAGCCCTACACAAAATTTATTTATTAAAGGCTCCAGTTTGTTTACTAACGTTTTTTGACGTGCTGATATCTCCCCCATGCGAATTGCAGAAGCAGTTACTTGCTCTCTTAGAGAATCATAGTCGACGCCAACTGGCGCACGGTTTCGGACCACAAACTCACCAGCGACCATCACATCTTTAACGCCCGAACCGTTTTCTTGAAAAATCACTTGTCGTCGGGCATTGTTAAGTGGCAGATATTGAATCGATCGAGTATCAATAAAAACTAGATCAGCCTGAAACCCCGGTGATATTCGACCAATTTGATCTTCAAGTCCGAGCGCTTTAGCGCTTCCCTCGGTTGCCATTCTAAGGACATCCTCTGCAGAAAGCCAAGATTCGGGGTCTGGTTGATGAATTCGACTAACGTAGGCAGCCATTCTCATGGCTTCGAACATATTAAGTCCATCTGAGCACGTACTGGCATCGGTTCCGATTCCAACATTAATTCCGGCGTTAAGCATATCCTTTGTTTTTGCTATACCGGTTCCAAGGCGTAAATTGCTTGTTGGATTGTGAGCGACATGCGCCCCACGGTCGGATAGCCGACTAATATCAGACTGTTCCAACCATACGCAATGTGCCGCGGTGAAATCTGAAGAGATCACGCCAAGCTTATCTAGATGTTCCGTCAATGAGCAACCAAACAAGTTTTGACCGACTACAGCTTGGAGTTTTGACTCTGCTAGATGTGAATGAATGCGAGCATTAAATTCATCGGCAAGTTTGCGGCAAGTTTGAAAAAAGGTAGGTTCACAGTGGTAAGGAATGGTAGGAGCTAATCCCAAGTAAATAGAATCTTTGGCTAGGGGCCAATCTTTTAAAGCATGGGTGACAGATTTAATTATCGCATCACCAGGTGTTGCCTTTATATCATTAATTTGTCGCCTTAAATCCCGAGGTAGATCATCGATCATGTTTGGCACCGCTTGCCAGAACGTTCGATCTGCTATTAATGGTGCGAGTACAGCCCGCATTCCTACTTTTTTGTAGGCTTCACCTACAGCTATTAAATTTTGCAAATCTGGAAGTGGAAAATCCGAAAAAAGGTCATAACAGGTGGTGCAGCCATTTAAGACCATTTCAACTGCAGCTAATTGAGCGGCCAACGATTTTTCCTCTTGGCGAAAGGTTTCGCTTGTAAGTGGCGACGCATTTAACAGGAGTTCGAGAGTCCAACGGTCTCCAAGTCCCTTGGCTAAACTCACATCTCCATGTGTGTGGGCGTTAATTAAGCCTGGAAGCACAATATTTCCTTTAATATCGATTATTTTGCTATTTTTTGGTATTGGAGAGTCCGGCGGGAGGAGTTCAACTATGATGCCATCTTCAATAAGAATATTAAGATAATCACCATTCAAGGTGCGAGAATCAACGAGACGACCGTTACAGATCATAGATAGCATCGTATCGCTCATATGTATGGTATGTTAGCTTTTGATAAATTAAATCGTTTTAACCTTCTAATCTTTTATTGGCGGTAAGTTAAGATCGAGGAGCCCTGAATTTTTTAAGACCGTTCGTAATTCATCTTCTTTTGTTTTTGGCAAGGGAAGTCGTGGTGGTCTCGGATTACCCATATTTCTGCCCATCATTTTAAATGCGGCTTTCATTCCATGCACATACAAATGATCTCCCAGAAAATCAATTATTGGGACGAGTTCCTTGAATACATCCCATGCCGCATTTTTATCATTTTTATCCACTGCCAAATTAAACATCTGAGCTGATTTTGCTGGCATAATGTTGGCACAAACTGATACCCATCCTTCTGCTCCAACCATAAACGATTCGTATCCCAAGTAACCAGCAAAAACAGTAATTTTGTCACCACATAGATCATTAATTTGGTAAACCCTGCGAGTATCTGTAGTGGATTCCTTTATGTAAGATATATTGTCAATTTCAGCTAGTCGGGCAATCAGTGGCGGCTTCATGTCCAGTACAGTTGATGCAGGATGGTTGTAAAGCATGATCGGCAAAGAGACGGCATCAGCTATTCGCCGATAGTGTTCAAAAATCTCTTCTTCATCAATCCAGCAGTAATAGGGTGTTAACACCATTGCTGCATCGGCGCCTAAACTCTCTGCATCTTTGGTATATCGAATTACGTCAGTTGTGCTTTCGGCAGCTGTCCCTACTACCACTGGTACGCGTCCAGCAGATTGGTCTATCACTATTTGGGCGGTTTGATGTCGCTCTTCATCCGATAAAGAAAGAAATTCTCCATTGCTAGCTAAAGTAATAATACCGTGAATTCCCTCTGATATTTGAAAATCAACAAGCCACCGCAACATCGCTTCATTAATCTCTGAACCGTCTTCCGTAAAAGGAGTGAGTATGACAGTGTAGGTACCCCTTAGTTTTTTCATGATCTTTCCTTATGGGTTAATAATTAACTATCTTTATGTTCTTGGGATTTATTAAACGCAGTGAATTTATCCAAATTCATATTGTTCTTAATTTACTTCCCTATTATGTTGATAGGGTATCATGAATAAAGACTAGATCATTGTTCCTTTGCAAAGGATTTTTGGTTTTAGGCCAGACACAAAAGCTCTGTTAACGTAAAATTGGATAAAGCAACAAATAAAACCAGAAAAGCGGTCTTGCGCTAACCCCAAGACTGCCGAGCGATATTATGAAAACGATTAATCAACAGGACCAAAAAGGAAAAATTCAAACCGTCACTGGGGTTCTTGATCCAGAATCCTTAGGCCCCACCTTGATGCATGAGCACATTCTTTTTGATCTTACACGTCCGGAGGTGGCTTCTAAAGCAAGAAGCGAAAACATTGAAGAGGTCACAATTGGGCTTGAAAACGTATGGGAAATTAATCGAAGATCAATTCTAGATTATGGAAACCAATCTAACCAAACATATTCGATCGCGATGGACGAGCTCAATTTCTTACGGTCAGCATGCGAGAATGCAGCAATTGTCGATCTTACTAATTTTGGGATTAAACCTGACCCGTTAGGATTGCGTCATCTTTCACAGAAAACCAACGTTCCAATCATACAGGGCGCTGGTTATTACGTCGATGAGTACATTCCCGATGAGTTCAAGTCAGCAACAGTAGATGAATTAACGGAAGAAATCACAAATCAAGTTAGGCTTGGTTGTTGGGGAACCGACGTCCGTGCGGGGATAATTGGTGAAATTGGCTGCATGTGGCCATTAAGGCCATTTGAGCGCAAGGTATTGGAGGCAGCCGCGGCTGCTCAGCAAGAAACGGGTACGTCAATTAATGTCCATCCTGGACGGCATAGGGAGGCTCCATTTGAAATTGTGGATATCATCCATAACGCGGGCGGTGATACTAGTCGTTTGATCATGAGTCATATTGATCGAACGCTGACGAATATAGATGATGTCTTAAAGTTAGCTGCCACAGGGTGCGTGATTGAATATGATTTTTTCGGAATAGAGACCTCTTACTATTGGTTTAATGATACCGACTTACCGACGGATTACATGCGACTTGGTTGCATTCGTTCTTTGATTGACCATGGCCATATTAGACAGATTGTTGTTTCTCACGATATTTGCACAAAAACAAGGCTTTCGTCATATGGTGGTCATGGTTACCGTCATATTTTCCAAAACGTGGTTCCATTGATGGAAAGAAAAGGTTTTTCAGAAGTCGAAATACAGATGATTATAGAAAAAAACCCAAGATCAATACTTACGTTCGCTTGATTATTTTTTGATAAATAGCTGCTATGGAAAAGGAAATTATATCTGCTAGGGCTGCGGCGAAAATCGTCAAATCGAGCGATGCTGTAATCGTGGGAGGCTCGGGCGGAATGGGAGTAGCGGAAAGTGTGTTATGTGAATTGGAACAGCGTTATCTAGTTGATCAGAATCCCAGGAATCTCACTCTTATTCATACGACTGGAATCGGTGCGGTCACAAAATTTGGCCTGAACCGTCTTGCTCATGAAGGATTGATTAAGCGTGTTATTGGTGGAAATTTTGGACTGCAGTTGCCTTTTATGCAAGATTTGATAGTCGCAAATAAAATCGAAGCCTACAATTTTCCGCAGGGTGTTATGTGTCAGTTATACCGGGCAATGGCTGCGAAACAGCCTGGTTTGTTTAGTCATGTTGGGATAGGAACTTACATCGATCCTCGAATTGAAGGAGGTAAGATGAATCAAGTGACAACCGCTGATCTTATTGATCTCATAGAGTTGAATGGTAAAGAGATGCTATTTTTTCACGCTCCGGAGGTTAATGTGGCAATTCTACGGGGAACAACAGCAGATAATCATGGGAATATTGCATTGGAGCATGAAGCCGCTACGCTTGAAGGGTTGTCTATAGCGCAAGCTGTTTACAACGCTGGCGGCACAGTTATATGCCAGGTAGAAAGAATTACAGAGAGAGGTAAGTTACATCCACAGATGGTAAGAATACCTGGATTTCTTATAGATAAGATAGTTGTGAGCGCGGATCAGTCTCAAAATTACGCTGTTAAGTTTGACCCAAGTCTTTGTGGGGAATCACGACGACCTATCGAAACAATTACGCCAGATCCCATGAATGAGCGACGGATTATTGCTCGTCGTGCCGCTCTCGAGTTATTTCCAGACGCGGTTGTCAATATGGGAGTTGGTGTTTCAGCGGGGATACCGAACGTCGCGGCTGAGGAAGGGCTTGATGGTATATTCACAATTACAGTGGAAGCCGGCGTTATTGGTGGGTTTGCTGGACATGGTTTGTATTTTGGTTCCGCCTACAACCCAGAAGCAATCATTGACCAAGGATATATGTTTGATTTTTATGATGGCGGCGGTTTAGACATAGCTTTTGTTTCATTTGCTGAGGTTGATGCAGATGCGAACGTTAATGTTACCCGTTTTGGAAACAGAAATGATGGTGCAGGGGGATTCATTAACATTACGCAAAATGCTAAGAGCATTGTTTTTAGCGGCACCTTAACAGGCGGTGGTTTGGATATTGCAATGGAGAAAGGCAAGATCAAAATAAGAAAAGAGGGGACTATTTTAAAATTTGTTCAGCAAGTCAATCAAATTAGTTTCAGTGGGAAAAGAGCAATTAACAATAGAACTAATGTCATGTTCGTTACGGAGCGCGCGGTATTTCGGATGACAAATTCTGGAATCGAAATATCGGAGGTGGCGCCAGGCATAATAATTGAAAGAGATGTGTTGCCATATATTCCATTTCCTATAATTCTGCCTTCCACTATAAAAACTATGGATCATAGAATTTTTTCTGAAGGTCCGATGGGGATCAAGGACGAGATTTTGACTAGAACTCAAAGTAGTTAATTTTAGAAATTGTTCTCAACATATTTGAAGGGAGTGCAGTATGCCTACAATTCATGTTTATGCTTTTGAAAGATCGTTGGACAAACGAAGAAACCTGACCAAAGAAATTACGGAAGTCGTTAGTCGGAACTACAACATTGATCCGAACATTGTTACCGTCTATTTTTTTGACACACCCAAAGACAAAACTGCGCATGGTGGAGTTTTAGTATCAGATGAAGAGAGTCCCACCAATTAACTTTATAATTATTACGACCAATTTTGGTTTATTAAATCTATTAAAAATTATTATTTCCCTATGAACAGTATTACAAGTGAAAGTGAAGCTTCGCTGATCGAATGCCTAACAGATTTAATTGGCATTCCATCAACTTATCCCCCTGGAGATACCATAGATATTTGTAAATACGCAGAAAAAAAACTTAGACCTTGTGGTTATTCTCTAGAGCATTACATGAATTGTAGCCCCATTAATAACTTAATTGCGCGAGCTGACTCTTCATCCAAATATCCATGCGTTGTTTTTAATGTTCATGTTGATACAGTAGAGCCAGGTTCTCTTGATTCATGGGAGGGTGATCCATACCGAGCTCACGTTCGAGATGGACGCTTGTATGGTTTAGGGGCAGCTAATTGTAAGGGCAGCATGGCAGTGCATGTGTGGCTGGCCGAAGAAATTTACCGTCGAGGAGGCATCGAAAGGGGCACTATTATTTTTTCATTTGTGGGAGACGAAGAAGCGCTTGGTCCGCATGGTACGAAGATGTTGCGAGATGAATCTGTTTTGGAGCCTGATATTCTTATCGTGGGGGCTCCGACCTCAAACGACTTACTAATTGATGAAAGGGGCGTGATGTGGCTCCGGCTTGAAACCTATGGGACGGGCGGCCATGCCGGCGACCCTGCTTCAGCTGATAATGCAATTGATCGATTGGTTCGTCTTTTGTCTTCACTTAAAACAAATTTGTTTAGTAGACTTCCAGAACGGAGGAAAGGAAAAATTGCATCCACAGTGAATGTAGGCAAGATCCATGGTGGTACGAATACTAATGTCGTTCCCGAGTATGCTTTCGCAGAAATTGACCGAAGATTACTTCCCGATGAGGATGTCCATGAGGCATTTAATGAAATTCAAAGAGTACTATTTGCATCAGGCGAGCCTGAGGATAGTTATAAGCTTCAGCTTCTTGTTGGCACAAATGGTTTTGAAGGCCAATCGACTGGCTCGGGAGTTGCTGCTTTTTCTAACGCGATCACCAAACAATTAAAAAGGGAGCCCCAGTTTTTAACACCCGTAGGGGCGTTTGATGGAAGACATTTCTCAGGGGATCAAGTAGAGATTTTCAATACCGGACCTGGGGAGAGCACCGAAGGGCACGCGTCAAATGAATCGATAAAAATTTCTGAACTGGTGGATGCTGCGGCGATACATATTGCCGCCGTTGAATCGTTGGTTGGCTTGAAGAATTAATTTTTTGTGTGAACCAGATTTTGTTCAAGGTATTCACTACCCAGCCTTATTTGCTGCTCCCGGTTTTTTTTGTATATCGAAATCTTAATGGTTAAATCAAAAAAAAAGGCAGATAATCATCCCAACTGGCTCGATCGCGATCGAGATGTCGACGACGCGACCACGGTTCATTTTTCATTTAACGGAAAAGACTTAGTCGGACGCAAGGGAGAATCAGTAGCTGCTGCTTTAATTGGGAAGGGAATTCAATCTTTTCGACAAAGTCGGACAGGACAAGCTCGAGGACTTTATTGTGGAATGGGCACTTGCTTCGAATGTCTGGTAACAATTGATGGGCATTTGTCACAGCGAGCCTGTCTTGTTTCCTTAAAAGAAGGGATGAGAGTCGTTAGTCAGGCGTACGCACCTATGATCGACTCGATCAAGGATACGGCGCCATTGCATCGTAGCGAGAATTGCGCCTTTCCGAATAGCGTTGAACTAGCAGTAATCGGGGCAGGTCCAGGTGGGCTTGCGGGCGCTATTTCCGCTGCAAGAGCGGGTGTGGATGTCGCGATTTTTGACGAAAGAGCATTACCCGGAGGGCAGTATTTCAAGCAGCCAGCGATCCATAGCAAATTAGTACAAAAAAATGCATTAGATAAGCAATCAATCGAAGGTAAGTCTTTGATAGCTGTTGCCCGTAGTCTCAATGTCGCAATTTACAGCGAGGCGATGATATGGAATATAGTCAAAAAACAAGACACTTTCGAGTTAAAGATTGTACGGAATAACGAAAGTCATCACATCATTGCTAAGCAAATAATTGTTGCGACCGGTGCCTACGAAAAACCTTTTCCAATTGCAGGCTGGACCCTGCCTGGCTTTATGACGACAGGTGCGGTTCAAACGCTAATCCGAGCTTACAGAGTGACCCCTGGATCAAAGGTGCTTATATGTGGAAATGGCCCTCTGAACCTTCAGGTAGCAGCAGAGCTAGTGAAAGAAGGAGTAGAAGTGGCAGCAGTTATTGAAGTCGCGCGACCACACAAACTTAGTAATTTATCCGCACTAGTGAAGGCTACTTTCCGGGCGCCTATATTAATGCTGAAGGGATTAACTTATATCGCCAGATTATGGGCCGCTAAAGTGCCAATATTGTATAACCATGTTTTAGTCAGCGCTGAGGGCGATGACTTTGTCGAGAATGCTCACGCGGTTGCCATAAATCAAAATGGCAAGCCTATTGCAGGAACTGATAAAAAGTTTGAGGTCGACACCGTTTGTGTGGGATACGGCTTTATTCCTAACACAGACCTTACGAGATTGTTGCGCTGCAACCATGGCTATAAGGAAGATAAGGGTAATCTCGTGATCGACCGAGAACATGATGGGGTTACAAGTTGTTCTGGTGTTTTCTCCGTCGGAGATGCTGGCCAGGTTTTGGGTGCACAGTTTGCTATGGACCAGGGAACATTAGCAGGAATCTCAGTTGCCAAAAATCTTGGAAAAAAAGTTTTTGATTCCCATGAAATTAAGCTAGCAAAACGTAATATTCATTCCCATCAAGAATTCCAGCGAGCCTTATGGACACTTTATGACTGCCCAGAATTCAGTACGGTTCTGTCGTCGAATGTTGAATCAACTATATGTAGGTGTGAAGATGTCAAAGCGTCAGAAGTTATGAATGCGATTAAATGCGGAGCTGATGATATAGCCTCTGTAAAAAAGATGACTCGTGTCGGAATGGGACGTTGTCAGGGTCGATATTGTGGGCCAACCGTAATCAAGATGTTATCTAGTCAAGGACGAACAAAAATAGACGAGTTTGCTTGGTTCGCTCCGCAGGCCCCCCTCAAGCCGCTTTTAGTTAAGAACATTGCTCAAATGAAGAACGAGTGGGGCTCAGAGATGGAGGGTTTTGAGACATCTAGATTGATGAAAACGTCAACGACCATAGCTCAGAATTCTGTTCTTTCGGAAGCTCAAGTAGTGGTTATTGGGGCGGGAATTCTTGGTACATCTGCTGCTTATTCTTTAGCATCAAGAGGTACGGACGTTATTCTACTTGATCGGGGTGAACCGAACGGCGAAGCTTCTGGAAATAACGCGGGAAGTTTGCATGTTCAATTGTTAGCATACGATTTTTCTTTAGGGTCAACAGGCCAAATTAGTCCTGCATGCCAAGTGCTGCCTTTACAGAAGGAATCCACGCGATTGTGGTGTGAGCTTGAGAAAGAACTTGCCAAAGATCTGGGAATTCAAATTTCAGGAGGTCTTATGGTGGCAGAAAATAAGGATCAGATGCAACGTCTCAAGCACAAAGTTGAGATGGAAAGAAGTTTAGGAATCGAAGTGGACCTAGTTTCTCAAAATGAGTTAAGAGATCGTGCTCCGTATATTTCTGAAGGCATGATTGGCGGCGCCTGGTGTCCTGAGGAAGGAAAAATTAATCCAATGTATGCGACACCTGCCCTACTGAATGCCGGTCTATCACGTGGCATAAGACTTCACAAACAAACCAATGTCTTGGGAATACGCAAAAGCTCTAGCTATTTTGAAATAGAAACATCAAAGGGAACCATCAAAGCAGGTCAAATTGTTAATGCAGCTGGTGGTTGGTCGGCATTAGTTGCAGAAATGGTTGGTATTACGTTGCCTGCGAGGCCCCATCCAATACAGATGATAGTCACGGAGCCAGTTACAAAAATGGTCGATCAATTGTTAGCTTACGCGGATCGACATCTTACACTCAAGCAGGTGCCAAATGGCAATTTTATTATTGGCGGTGGTTGGAGAGCTGGGTTGGATCAAACGACGGGTCGTCCGGTAGTTTTGCAAGAAAGTTTCGAAGGAAATCTTTGGGTTGCCAGTCAAGTAATTCCGCAGCTTAATATGATTCAGGTAATACGATCATGGGCTGCGATGAATGTGAGTGTTGACGGTGCGCCGATATTGGGTGAGTCAAAGGAAGTGCCAGGGTTTTACAATCTGGTTAGTGTGAATGGAGTCACATTGGGCCCTTTATTAGGAGAGTTGACGGCGGAAGTTGTCTGCACTCAAAAGAAAGTTCCAGGTATTAGTCCATTTACTTTAGAAAGATTCAACTAGTCAAAGAATACTGTTTGCAAATCCTAAAAAGTTCATAGTTCAAAAAAATGATTTCAAATTATGGCTTCTAATGAATTTTAATTAAAGCTAATTTTTTAATTTTACAGCTGCTGGCGGCTTTCCCTTGATGGTTATTCTATGAATAGTTCTTTTTTCAGTATCGTCGTCGAAGTTAGTTGCCTTATGCATACCAGCTAGGTTATCTGTTGCTACGATATCGCCCAGACTCCATTTGTGGCGGTAAATAAATTGATCGCTTAGCATAAAATTTTTTATTTCCTCATAAACTTTTGTTCCCTCTTCGACTGGAAGCCCGATCGGTTGAATTCCTGGGTTGTAAAATTCATATAATGCACCAGGAAATAAAAAGTGACGCGCCGTTTCAGGGTGTTGACCTATGAGAGGATGCTCGACATCTGGCGTAGACGCACATTCTTCTTTTGATAAAGGTTCTCTTCCTGGAAATGTATAAGACCACCCAGTAATCCAGCTGTGACGTATTCTAAGCGCAAGAAGTTTATTTTTCAGTTTTAGTGGCATAGCGTCATAGACTTCATAGCTATTTAAGAGTAGCGTGTCACCACCTTGGCGCGGTAATTCTTTAGCCAAGAGAAATGTAATTTTAGCAGGTTCACTCGTATAATATAAATCGCTGTGCCAGTATCGACCTGCTTTGGTTAATCCGGTGGGTTTTCCATCTTTTCTTTCTACATTTGATATTACATAGATTTCTGGATGTCCAGGCAAGGTGTACTTGGGCGCGATAATCTCCTCGACATCAGCCTCTGAATATTTTTTCTGACGACTAGTAGCTGGAACCCCCGAGATAATTTCCCCAAATCGTCGACAGAAAGCAATATATGATTCCGAGGTAATACGATGTTGATCCTTGATAATGATGTTAGGCCATTGCAAATGGGCAGAATAGATATCTTGGAAGAGTGATTCACTTAGTGCAGTTGAAAGGTCAAGTCCTCGCAAGATAGCCCCAGAATTTTTTGGCAGTATTTCAATTTCCATGAGCCCACATATTTTTTCCTAGTCAGAATCTGAATGGGTAGATTTTTCTTCAAGCATTTCTATCATTTGATAAAAACCAGCTTTCCGAATCATAGAAAACAAATTTTGCAGCCCTAGTTCTTCTATATTTTTAACAACACTTTTAGTCGACATATCTTTTGGCAAGTTGTTGAAGATATCTGTAAGTATATATGCATAACCACCTGTAATTGGAGTATTGCTCCATGCTTTTAAACGTCCCTTTTCCAACCCAACAAAAAGCTCTGATTGACATTGAGTTACCCGATTCTCTTTTGTGCGATTGTTTTCTGAGAGTGGATCATTTTTTAATTTTTTTCCTAATGATATGAGCCATCTATACACTTCATATGAACTAATAGAATTTAGAGCAACTATTTGTTCACGATATTCAGTAAATTTGTCAGTATTTTCTGTGGATACATTCACCGATTTATTCCATATTTTCAAAGTTCAGTTTCGGATATTATCCTAGGCGGTGCTCGGAATAAACACACTTAACAAAAGAAAAAATTTCACTAAAGCCTGAAATTGTGCCTAGCGTGACAACGTTGCTTGGATGTCGTAATTATTGCTACCGATGATATTACTCGTAGTGGATATTCTCAATAGGTGAATAATTCAATGATTTTAGGATTATTTTTCCGAATTGATTCCAAGGAATACAATTCTTTGCTCCGTAATGGTATCTACAATGTTTTGTTATTTATTGTGTTTCAATATGGATCAGCCGAATTGGGATGAGGCATGTTGCCATTGGTATCAATTGCTGTTAAAACCTAAATCTACCCCTAACGATCGGACAGTCATTTTTATAGATATAGATAATAAAGCTCGTGTTTTCCGATAAATTACTTGAAAGGCATAATTTCTATTATCGAATTGGATCACTATATTTTCTGCTAACGATGAGGCGACCGAGGTTGATTATGAAGCTGAGCTTGCTTTCCAAAAGTATATTTTTTCCTCTTTTTTTTATTGTCTTTCTTCAAGGCTCTATAGCTGACACAATCAGTTTTAGGGGAGGCAAATATAGTGGTGAAATTCTTCGCGGGCTTCCTGATGGAGAGGGTACTTGGGTAATGGATAATGGTGATGTCTATTCCGGAAAATTTGTCGCAGGAGTTCTCCTAGATGGAAACGGTCGATTTCATCAGGGGAATGGAAGCATTTATGAGGGATCGTTTCTTTACAGCATACCTCACGGACAAGGTCGCCTTAATCTATTAAATGGTTCTGTTTATACAGGCACATTTGACTTCGGAAATTGGACTGGTCAGGGATCATTGGTTTTTTCAGATGGGTCGAGTTATATCGGTACATGGCATCAAGGGCAACATCATGGAAAAGGAATACTAACTTTAAGTAATGGCTATTTATTTGATGGCACATGGAGGATGGGCAAGAAGCATGGAATAGGGCGCGAGGAAATCACAATATTTGGTGATACGATAGAGTATGAAGGGACTTTCCGCGATGGTGAAAGAAATGGTTATGGCATCCGTGCATCCAATGATTGGAAGTATATAGGTGAGTGGTATGATGGAAAGCGGCAAGGTTATGGTACTACTATTTTTGGGAACGGGTTCGCTTATGTAGGCTTTTATGCTGAGAACCAGAGATCGGGGCAAGGAACTTTATTTTATCCAGATGGATCTACCTTTGTCGGCAGTTTTGAACGTGGCAGACCATTGAATGGCGAGCGTATTGATGGTGATGTGTTCGTGGGAGTCTACAAAAATGGCATCTACGAGCAAATAGGGGAGTATAAATAGGGGAGTAATTAATGTTCCAATAAAAATAGAGTGATATTTTTTAGGTTGCGAATGGGCCAGTGACAGCTATCGTAAGACCTTCTTTTTGAATGTTAAGGAATAGCCACTTGTTGTCAGGCGAGAAGCATAGACCAGCAATTTCACTAGCTCCTTGATTGAGGAGGTTTTCCGCAAATTGGTATAGATTTCCATCAGGTTGAATTACCCATATACCGTTAGATCCATTGCCGCTGTCTTCTGCTAGAAATACATCTCCCCAGGACGACACTGTTATATTATCAGGATGGTCAAACGTATCTTCTTTATTAGCCTCAGCGATCAGCGTTAGCTTATTTTTTTTGTTACTGATGTCGAGATGGAATATTTGGCCTCGCCCCCATTCACCGCCATCTGTGGAGGATATGTATAGAGATTTATTTTGCAGCCAAGCACCTTCACCACGAGATAGGATAGCAGCGCCTTGGCTATGCGCTTGTTCGCGAGTTGGTATAGTCGTCGCATCGGGATCTGTGATTGCTATCCATTCAACATTGTGACTTTCTCCAATCTTACGACCTTCTGAGAGAGATGCATTTGGCTCTCCTTTTATTTTCAGCGCCTGCAAAGTTCCGCCGGAGAAAGGATTTTTTGGGTCATTTGGGACATGACGATATATAGCGCTTGCAGAAACATCTTCGGTCAGATAAATAATGCCTGATTCAGGGTCAATAGCGGCGGCTTCATGTGGAAATCGGCCTAAGGTAGGCAACGCTCTCGGTTTTTGTAGGCTTGAAGCTTCTGGATCACATAGAAATACATAGCCATGTTTTGGCTCATCAATTTCTTCACAACTAAGCCAACCTTGATAAGTGTAACCACCACCACAATTTCTGGATGTCCCAGTAAGGACCAAATTGCTAGAAATTCGCATTCCGGTTTCCCTATCGACAACTAATCGACTAACACCACCCGCTCTGTCCTTGTCGTAGGCAAGACTGGAATCAACGGCTTTTCCCGAATGATTTTCATGATTGCGCATTAGGATCCATGTATTATCTTTTCCTGAAAAACACGCCATTCCATCAGGTAGGCCCGGAACCACGAAGTTGTCATCCATTAAATCATCAGTTTTTTCTAGAATTTGGTATGTAAATTCCGGCGGCAAATCGAGAACGTTCTGAGGATCTTTGACTAATGTAGATGGTTTTCTCGAAAGCAAACGTCGATTATAAATCAAGCCGATGGTGGATAAGCCGGTTAATGTAGTAAACCCTGCTACCAACAGTTGTCTACGCGTTAGATTCATTTTGTTCAGTGATGTAAAAAAGCTTGTGAAGTTACACAATTATATAGTGGGAAGTCGTCAGATTCGTAGAAAAATAGTTACAAATTTATGGAAAATATAGCAAGTCCACCAGGATGTGAGCGGTCGTGTATTGCGCCAACATATGTGACAAGTAATTTTTTTCGGATGTCATCGTAATATAGTCCATAAGGTGGCCCTGGTATTTGTGCAGGACCGTCTATCGAGAAATGCTTACCATGATTTTGGGTATCTATCATTAATAATTTATTTTTCTGGCCCCACAAACCAACAATAACCCACCTGTTTTGGAGCACTGCTAAACCTGTCAGATTGACGTCTGGAAACTCCGCTATGATTTCAACATCTCCGCTATAGAAATTACTAATTTTTAGAACGTTACTGCCTTGACCAGGATTAAGATTTTCCCGGTTCTCATAAGAATTTGTCATCCAAACGTTGTTAGAGTCACAAACCAACTGACGTCCATAAGCAATTGTTTTCTGGTTGTCTGAAAAAATTTCTATAGATGATGTGTCTTGAAATTTGTATCGTAAAAGTCGTGAGTTGAGGGAATCAGCTACATAAATCCAACCATTGTTCGAGTCGTGACATATACCATGTGGAGCATGCAAAAAACCTTCTTGGGGGCCAACGAAACGTTCTATTTTTCCAGTAACAATATTTACTTTAACGATTCCATGCCCCCAACCTTCACTAATCAAAATTTGTTCTTCATCTATTACATCTATGTAGTGAGGCGATAAGATGGCTAGTTGATCACCATTGTTTTGAGAGAGTACCTCATATGATTCTATGAAAAAAGGATCAGGTGAGAGAAGAATCTGATTACTGAAAAGCTCACTCGATACATAATTTCCGCTAATATAAACTGTATGTGCAGGATGTTTTAGTTGGCCCGTGTACATAGCGTCAAGTGCAATCCCTGGCGTAGATGAAGAGTTTTTTGACCAAAAAAATATTGAGGTAATTGCAGAAATAAGAGCAATGATTATAGAAACTAGAATCTTTTTTGAGATTAACATTCAATAAAAGCTATCGGAGCAAGAATAATTTTTGATTAATCCTATCTAATCGTAGACCAAAGAGGCTTATGACCGGAACCCATCGAATCAAGATCTACCCAAATGGCGTCAATGTGCTTCACTATGTCAGCACTAGCTATATATGTAATCAAGTACTACGTGGCGGATCTTTAGGCGTCTAGGTATGGTCACCATTCGGTTCATTTTTGGTATATAACCACGCATCAAAAAGACTATTTTGGTTTTTCTATCGCATCGTCGTTGCAATGTGTTTGTTTGCACATTTGAATATACTCCGATGTATCAGGTGTAAATTTGAAGTCACTAGCGACAATCGTGCTATTTGTTAATAAGTTAAATCATCAAGATTCTTTAATAGTTTTGAATTTTTGCTTCAGAGCGCGAATCTAAGTATCAATTCCGCTATTCATAAAGTTCACCAGAAATAAGATTCACAGTGTTAACAAATTCGTCCTCCACGGAACTCTCAAATACGGAATATGAAGTCCACATTAGGCTATCGTTCATATAAGTCTCCAGTCGTCCATCATCCATCAAAAATCCAGTATATTCATCTTTTGAAAATGACATAAGAATAGCGGGTCCATTCAAGTTGAAATTTAAAATTTCCATAGCAAAAAATATCCATTGGTAAGTTAAGCATATGGTAACTTTACAGTTCTCGGGGGCTCATCAGATGAGCGCCTCAGATTCCAATCGAGATATAACTTTTAGCTATACGATCAACCGCAATCATCATTGCAGCGGTGCGCAAATCAGGTATATTTTTGTTTTGGTTCCAAAGAGTGGTGATTGCATTGTAGCCTTCCCGCATAGTGTCTTCTAGTCCTGACCTAACTAAATTGATTTCTGTCGCTCCGCTCAAAACTGAGTCGCGCAAATCTGGAGGAAACGATTTTTCCTGCAATTTTTCTATTCCTTGAATAAGTGATTCAAATTGACTTTCTAATTGACGTCGTTGCATTCGCCCAAATCGTATGTGAGTCAGATTTTTTATCCACTCAAAATAACTTACCGTTACCCCCCCAGCGTTCGCGCAGAAATCTGGAATAATTATCACTCCACGTTGTCGCAAGATTTCATCACCACTTGATGTGATTGGACCGTTAGCTGCTTCGATTATTAGTGGCGTTTTAATCAGGGGTGCATTTTCTTCATTAATCACTCCTTCCATAGCGGCAGGTATTAAAATATCTGCATCAGCTTCTAGCATTTCAGATCCGCTAGAAGTGAAACCACGGTATCCTCTGATACTACTTGTATTTTGTATGTGAAGGTATAGTTCCGAAATATCTATCCCATTTTCATTAATAATCGCACCGTCCTTTTCAAGTACATGAGTGATGCGACAACCATCTTGTTGGCTCAAAAATAAAGCCGCATGGTAGCCTACATTGCCTAGCCCTTGAATAATAATTCTTTGGTCAGACAGTTTAGATGTGAGGCCTGTTTTTTCCACATCCTCTTTGTGTCGGAAGAATTCTTGAAGCGTATATTGAACTCCGCGTCCAGTTGCTTCAGTTCTACCTGCTATACCACCTCTTCCTAGCGGCTTTCCAGTAACACAAGCCCACGCATTCAAATTAGTGGGATTTAGCTTTTTATATTCGTCCGCCATCCATGCCATTTCACGTTCACCCGTTCCAACATCCGGTGCAGGTACATTTTGTGAAGGACTAATTAGATCACGTTTTGCTAGCTCTTGAGTAAATCGACGTGTAATTTTTTCAAGTTCTTTATTTGTCCAATCATTTGGATCAATAGCAAGAGCGCCCTTTGCTCCACCGAAGGGGATATCCATAAGAGCGCACTTGTATGTCATTAGTGACGCCAAAGCTTCAACTTCGTTTTGATTAGCATATGGTGCATAACGTATCCCACCTTTTACTGGTTCTAAATGTTCCGAATGTACAGACCGATATCCTGTAAATGTCTGCATCTGATTTCTTAGTCTCACTCCGAAACGGACCACATATGTTGAGTTTGTGACTTTAATTTTTTTCGCCAGATCGTCAGAAAGACCTAGTAGTTCAGACGCTCGATCGAAATTTGTTTCAACTGATTGAAGAAAAGCGCTACTTTTTTTATCCATAATCGAAGTAAGAAGATTGAATTTTTTGAGAAGTATCAATTCTATTTGTTTATCGCCTGCAAGCATAGACTAGATATCAAAGAATCATTTGTTATTAAAGAGCAATAATCACTCGAAAAATAGGTACTTTAAGGATTAAAATTCTATCTCAGGTGCTCAGAATATTTTGGTGAACGTACGCCTACAACTTTTCGATTTTGACGTAAATAGCTAGATATGAACTTGCGCTGTAATAAAACAATATCTGAATATCCACTATAATTCTTTTGTTTGCAGGGGCGTTTTTACAAAATGACAGTTTTTAGGTGGTTTGAATCTCGATTAAATCCTTATCCGGAAGAAGAGCCTGGTATTCCTCCATCTGGTATTTTTGCATTTTGTTGGCATTACACGAAATCTGCATGGCGATGGTTAATTTTTATGTCTTGTCTAACTGCATTAATTTCTGCAGGCGAAGTTTATTTATTTGGTTTTCTAGGCAATGTAGTTGACTGGCTTGCTGCCAGTCAAAAAGAAGGATTCATAAATCGAGAAGGACAACGACTATTCTGGATGGGAATGGTTTTATTGGTATTGCTTCCAGTAATTACTCTATTTCATGCATTGTTGGTTCATCAAACATTGTTAGGTAATTATCCGATGATTGCGCGTTGGCAAATGCATCGGTATCTATTAAAGCAGAGTATCAACTTCTTTGCGAACGAATTTTCCGGGCGGGTCGTGACGAAAGTAATGCAGACATCTCTTGCAGTGCGAGAGAGCGTAATGAAACTGCTAGATGTCTTTGTATATGTCGCAGTTTTCTTCATATCAATGACGATATTGTTAGCAGCATCCGACTGGCGCCTTGCGTTACCATTGTTGATTTGGGCGATAATATATTTTCTGCTTATCAGATTTTTTCTCCCACCATTAAAAAGATTGTCTAAGGATCAGGCAGACGCACGATCTTTGATGACTGGTAGGGTTGTCGATAGTTATACAAATATTTCTACCGTGAAATTATTTTCTCATGCGGGCCGGGAAGCAATTTACGCAAAAGAAGGGATGGACTCTTTTTTAGTGACAGTTCATAAACAGATGAGATTAGTTACAGCATTGGTCAGCAGCGTTTATTTTCTCAATTCGTTAGTAGTTTTTAGTGTCGCAGGAGTAGCGATTTGGCTTTGGTTAAATAATGCTGTATCCATAGGCTCTATCGCAATTGCGATTGCACTCTGCTTGAGAATCAATGGTATGTCGCAATGGGTCATGTGGGAGGTGTCAGCACTTTTTGAACAGATCGGTGTTGTTCATGATGGCATGACAATGATGGTAAAACCTCATGATGTTAAAGATATTGAAAGCCCTCAAAGACTTAAAGTAAGTCGTGGCGGCATTATCTTCGATCGTATTAGCTTCCATTATCAAACGGAACAAAATGTTATTGATAATTTATCCTTAAGCATCGAACCGGGTGAAAAAATTGGATTAGTAGGTCGATCTGGTTCTGGAAAAACCACAATGATGAATTTGTTGTTACGCTTTTATGATTTGCAAACAGGCCAAATCCTTATCGATAAGCAAAATATAGCGATGGTGAGTCAGGATGTTCTACGATCAAATATTGGTGTTGTTACCCAAGATACATCACTACTACACCGATCTATTCGCGAGAATATTGCATATTCTGCCCCTGACTGTCCTGAAAATTACATTATTGAAGCTGCTGAAAGTGCTAACGCATTGGATTTTATCTCGGATCTTGTAGATTCGGAAGGTAGAACTGGTTTTGATGCGCATGTCGGTGAGCGGGGAGTAAAATTGTCAGGTGGCCAAAGACAAAGGATAGCAATTGCTCGAGTATTTTTAAAAAATGCCCCTATTCTGATTTTAGATGAAGCTACGTCTGCCCTTGATTCAGAAGTTGAAACCGCTATTCAAGAAAATTTATTCCGTCTGATGAAGGGTAAAACGGTTATTGCTATCGCTCATCGTCTTTCTACGATTGCCCAATTAGATCGACTGATTGTTTTGGATCATGGACGGATTTCCGAATCGGGCACTCATCAGGAATTGATAAAAGGATCTTCGATTTATTCTGATCTTTGGAGGCGACAATCAGGTGGATTTTTAGCACCAGACGAGTATAAATAGAAATCTGAATTGTAGGTGGTTTTATGGTGGGCCCGGAAGGACTCGAACCTTCGACCAATGGATTATGAGTCCACTGCTCTAACCAACTGAGCTACAGGCCCTCGCAAAACTTCAAATTAACAGGACTAGTTTGAACCAATAGTATTAACGTGAATAACTTTTTCTGTCAATGCGATTAGCCGATTTACAAGACGATGATTTGTTTGGCATTTGGATTCTGGTCTAACCTTGTTTTCTGTATCAGCTTGAATACAACCTAAGTTGAATTAAATAAATAATATTGCTGAACGCCACTTAGTCGAGGTAGCTACGAAGTTTTTCGGATCGGGTTGGATGCCGCATTTTCCGTAGCGCTTTAGCTTCGATTTGGCGAATTCTTTCTCGTGTTACATCGAATTGTTTGCCGACTTCTTCCAAAGTATGATCAGTATTCATGCCGATTCCGAAACGCATACAGATTACTCTTGCTTCTCGATCGGTAAGACCGTCTAAAATGTCACGTGTTGCTTTCGTAAGACCAGAAGTAAGAGCGGAGTCAACGGGTGCTTCTATATTTTTGTCTTCAATAAAGTCACCGAGATGGGAGTCCTCATCGTCACCAATCGGGGTTTCCATTGAAATGGGTTCCTTGGCTATTTTCAACACCTTCCGAATTTTATGCTCAGGCATGTCCATCCTTTCGGCCAATTCTTCAGGAAGCGCCTCGCGACCTTTCTCTTGGAGAATTTGCCTCGAAACCCGATTTAATTTGTTAATAGTTTCTATCATGTGAACCGGGATGCGGATTGTTCTGGCTTGATCAGCGATTGAGCGTGTAATTGCTTGACGGATCCACCACGTCGCATAGGTAGAAAACTTATATCCGCGTCGATATTCAAATTTATCAACAGCTTTCATAAGTCCAACATTTCCCTCTTGTATTAAATCCAAAAACTGTAGACCACGATTTGTGTATTTTTTTGCAATTGATATTACTAAGCGAAGGTTTGCTTCCACCATTTCTTTCTTGGCGCGTCGAGCCTTCGCTTCTCCAATTGACATGCGTCGGCTTATTTCTTTGATTTCAGAGATTGGTATACCGACTTGTTTTTCTAGCTCTTCGAATTTTTCTCGTAAGACATGGAGTTCGTCGGAATGCGCCCTAAGTACTGATTTACTTCCTTCTTTTCCACGCATGAGACTTCTAATCCAAAAGTGATCCGACTCTCTACCCATAAATTTGTCGAGCACTAGGTTACGTGAAATCTTAGCTTTTTTAATGCATATGTTAGCTACCGCTCGTTCTAGAATGCGTGTAACTTCAACCGTATCACGCATAATTCTTGATAAATTATCTATTTGTTTAGGAGCTAGGCGTAACAGCATCACTTGATCAGCGATTTTTTGTTGATGTTTTTTGAGTTGCGGCGCCCCAATTGCATATCTTTGTCGCGCTCGTAGAAAACTCTTGTAACTGTTCAGAATCCCATCTATATGTTCTTTCGCTTCTTCGGGATCTGGGCCTACAGGAACCGACGATTCTGATTCCTGGCCACCGTTATCATCTTTAGACTCAGGAGGGCTTGCTAGAATTATTTCTTCCTCAGCATTTGGATCAACAAAGCCCACTATTATCTCGGGTAACTTTAGCTTTCCTTCTGCATATCGACCAATTATTTCAATTACTTCATTTATCACCAACGGACAAGATGCAATGGCAGCAACACTCTGACGTATGCCATCTTCAATACGTTTGGCGAGATCTATCTCGTCTTGTCTAGTTAAGAGATCGACAGTCCCCATTTCTCGCATATACATACGCACCGGATCTGTCGTTCGTCCGAATTCACTTTCCACAGCTGTTGTAAGTACCGCTTCAGCTTCTTCGACAACCTCTTCTTCATCATTGGTCGTCTTTAATAGTAAAGAATCTGGATCTGGAGCCGAGTCGAATACATCAATCCCCATGTCATTTATCATGTTGACCACTGTTTCTATCTGGTCGGTATCGTTCATGCCCTCCGGCAGGTGATCATTTATTTCGCTATATGTCAGGAAACCTTGCTCTTTTCCTTTGATAATTAAGAGCTTCAGTTCTGTCTGTTGGGTCTGAATATCCATAAGTTAGGTATACGTTCTCTGTGTGCTACCGACACCGATTAAACCGTTCATTATAGCATGAAGCGAATCTTGTCTTTATACCTTTTACTGGCTCCCGCGCTTCATTCGCAGTTTTTCACGACGATTGTAGAGATCAGAGAGTTGTACTTTCTGGTCCCTGTCTAATTTTTCTATCGTTGATCGCTGTAAAATCTCGTTGATCGCAGAGTTTAGGTTTTGTTCCTCGATCGCAAGAATCGTTTCTTCGAAAAAAGCCTTGAGATTATCGCTACCTACAAAGTGCTCTTTAATTGCTAGTTTTTTTAGAAACCGAAATGTGTCTCTTTCGCGAAATCGCTCTAGCATTGCAGGCCCAGTAATATCCGGATTATTTTTTGCAATTTCATATATCTCCGTTAAAAGTTGCAACCCGACATCTGGCACCATTTCATTGGTTTCCGATAAAGTAGGTAAGGACATATCACAAGCAATGAATGGATTTTGCATGAGAATACTTATAGCTGTTGCAGTAGGTGATAATCGTTCATCAGGTCTTTTTTGTGTTAATTTCAATTGTTTTTTTTGAGTACGAACATTTCGCAATCCAGACAATAACTGTAATTTGTCTTGCATCAATTCTCGAAAAGGACCGCTAGGTATTTTTGCAAGTAATGGTTGTGCTGTTTCGGCCAAGCGAGCCCGACCATCGAGTCGGTTAATATCAATTTCTTTTAAGAGGGTATCGTAAAAAAAGTCTGATATGGCAGTCGAATTACGTACCATGCTCACAAATGCCTCAGATCCAGATTTCTGAACCACTGAATCAGGATCTTCTCCGTCGGGTAAGAATAAGAAGCTTGTTTGATGACCGCTAACCATTTCTGGAAGAACTGCCTCTAAGGCCTTCCAGGCAGCCTGCCGTCCAGCGGGATCCCCATCAAAACAAAAAATTACGTGAGGAGTGAGGCGAAACAACATCTTTAAGTGATTAGATGTTGTTGCAGTGCCTAGTGTTGCAACCGAATTCTTTATACTTCGTTGTGTAAGGGAGACGACATCAGTATACCCTTCTACGACCAGGACGTAGTTCTGTTGCCCAATATCGGCCCGTGCTCGATGGAGATTATATAATTCTGATCCTTTGTGAAATACAGGTGTTTCGGGGGAGTTCAGATATTTGGGCTTATCCTCTCCAAGAATGCGGCCTCCAAATCCGATAACACGCCCTCGCCTGTCATGGATTGGAAATATGATTCTTGACCTAAAACGGTCGTAATATCCGCGAGTTTGATGAACGCTAAGCAGGCCTGCTTTTTCCATTAAATTTAGTGTTTCTTTATTATCTTTTGCAGTTTTTGCAAGGTTATCCCATCCGGTTGGCGCAAAACCTAGCTCAAAATAGGCAGCCATCTGACCCGAGACATTTCGTTTTTTTAGGTAGGTTACTGCTTGATTTGCTTGGGGGTGATGTCTTAATTGCGCCTTAAACCACTCATTGGCATCTGCGAGGGTTTGTAAAAGGTTCTCAGTTTCATGTTTTTGTGGCCGAAAGCCATCACCTTTCGGCATCTGTAATCCAACAGTATTAGCTAATTCTTCGACCGCTTCTTCAAAGCTAAAGCTACTAATTTCTCTTAAAAACTCGATAGCATCTCCGCTCGCTGAGCAACCAAAACAGTGATAGAACTGTTTGCTAGGTGAAACAGTGAATGAGGGAGTTTTTTCATCATGAAAGGGGCACCGTGCAGTATAGTTACCTCCAGTCTTTTTTAAAGGCACCCGTTCGTCAATTATTTCAACGATATCTACCCTAGCTAAGAGCTGGTCAATGAATTCTTTTGGAATGTTCACTGATGTTTCCTTAATTTCACACTACACAGTTTAGCATTGTGTAAAATCGAATCTGCAGACTTTTGAAAATTTGGCGGGATAGTTAGAACTTAAGCAATGATAGATGGTAATTCTCGTGAATTCAGGTGCTAAAACTACAGTTGATAACGGTGAGGCCTCCCATCTCAAGGACGGTAGGGCAGTGGGTATCTGGTTGGCTGCTTGTTGCTTACTGATATTCGCTATGATTGTTCTTGGCGGGGTGACGAGATTGACAGGCTCGGGCTTGTCGATGGTCGATTGGCAGCCAATTTCTGGCGTGATTCCGCCTATTAGTGCAACACAGTGGGAAAAAGAGTTTGCTGCATACCGTGAATCTCCAGAGTACCTTGAGATTAATCGAGGTATGGATCTAAACGCTTTTAAGACAATATTTTATTTCGAATATGCGCACCGTATGCTAGGTCGGTTCATCGGCATCGCATTTTTGTTGCCGTTCGCATATTTTTGGCTTAGGCGTAAGATTAACAATAGGGATGTACCACGCTATGTGATTATGTTTATTCTTGGTGGTTTCCAGGGATTACTAGGCTGGTATATGGTACAGAGTGGTTTAGTCGATATTCCGCATGTTAGTCAGTATCGGCTAACAGCACATTTGGCAGCGGCATTGTTTATCTACGGCTACATTCTATGGATGGCTTTTCCATTATTGTGTCCAAAGCGTTCATCACTTGAGGCATCTAGTGTTGGTGGCAAGGCTATGGCAATGATGATATTTATTGCTGTAACTTTATTGTCCGGTGGTTTCGTAGCAGGATTAAATGCGGGCCATGCTTTTAATACGTTTCCCTTGATGGGTGGGCAGATAATTCCGAGTGGTTATTTCTCGTTAAATCCATGGTGGAAAAATCTTTTTGATAATATTCCTTCGGTGCAGTTTAATCATCGCTATTTAGGCATACTTACTTACATCATAGTATGCGTATTTATTTTAAGTAGCTGGAAAGACAATATTCTTAAATATCATCGTTGGGTTTTATCGTTACTTTTACTTTCCGTCAGTATACAGGGTGCGTTAGGAATACTGACATTGCTGCTTCATGTGCCAGTGGTTATAGCGACTGCTCACCAAGCTGTTGGGCTAGTAGTTTTGACGGTTACACTATATCTCGTTTACTTAACCAGAAGTAGATCCTAGAAAAATCTTGAGTTTTAGACGATATACAGGCTTCGATCTACCTACTTAAGTTTGTTCTTTACTAGCGAGCTAACAACAGACATGTCGGCACGGCCGGCTGCTTTTTCTTTGACTTGATTCATTACTTTACCCATGTCTTTGACAGATAATGCCTTAGTATCTTCTATAATTTCATCAATTAATTTTTTTAGTTGCCCTTCTTCCAATGGTTGGGGTGTATAAGATTCTAGTATTCGAACCATAGCTAATTCCTTATTTACAAGATCTTCCCGATTGCCCTTTTTAAATTGTTCGATTGCATCATGTCCTTGTTTTATCATTTTTTGAATCACTGACAAAACATCGCTATCACTGAGTTCTGCATGCTCATCTATTTCTCGCTTTTGAATTGCAGCCTTCAATAGCCGTAATGTTTCCAATCGAGCGTTATCTTTCGAACGCATCGATTGTTTGATGTCAGTGGAAATTTGTTCTCGTAAGGACACGCCAAAAAGTTTAAACGAGATAGGAAATATTAGTACGCTCGGGAACGTCGGGGGTCTTGTCTGGCGGCTCTTTTTTTCTCGCGCTTTTCTGCTGCTGCACCTGCTCGTTTGCGCACAGTAGTAGGTTTTTCATAGAACTCTCGGCGACGAGATTCGGTGAACACTCCAGCTTTTTCACAAGCGCGACGAAAGCGTCTTAAGATTACATCGAAAGGTTCATCCTGTCTTACTTTTACACTTGGCATTAATTGTTTTACTCTTTTTTAGGTTTTTTGCACTGTTTTTGGTTGGGCGCGCGCATTCTAGCTCTTTATGAGCAGTAAGTATATGGTAAATTTTGTGAATTGCCACTTTATAATTGATATTGTTGACAAAAATTCACACAAGTATTGACTTAGATTTTGATTTTATCGAAGTTTTTACTTTAAGACTTTGTTTTGAAAATATTTAACCTCAGAGATTAATTATGCGAGTTTTAGGTATCGAAACTTCCTGTGATGATACTGGTGTTGCACTTTACGATAGTGATATTGGTCTAATTGCACATAAATTGGCTTCACAATTAGATACCCACGCACCATACGGCGGTATAGTCCCGGAATTGGCAGCGCGTGATCACATACGTTTACTGATGCCGCTCGTTAAATCGGTACTCGATGAATCGGGACCACTGCTTGTTGATGGAGTTGCGTATACGAGAGGGCCAGGGCTAGCAGGCGCACTGCTTGTCGGCGCTTCTTTTGGACGCGCTCTAGCATTTAGTTGGGGTGTTCCTGCTGTGGGACTGCATCATATGGAAGGTCATTTGCTGTCGCCAATGCTCGAAGAGAATCGGCCAACATTTCCATTTTTAGCTCTATTGGTTTCCGGTGGTCATTCCATGTTAGTGGATGTGGAAAAGATTGGCTGTTATCGGCTGCTTGGCAGTACGCGTGACGATTCCGTTGGTGAAGCTTTTGATAAAACTGCAAAACTGTTGGGGTTAGGTTATCCTGGGGGCCCAGCAATTGCTAATGTAGCTAAACAAGGTGATCCAAAAAGGTTTCAATTTCCACGACCAATGATAAACCAGCCGGGTTTCGATTTCAGTTTCAGCGGCCTTAAGACACATGTTCGCAATATAGTTCAGAAAATGGATTTGAACGAGCAAGATATAGCTGATATTGCTTGGGCATTCCAAGATGCTGCTGTTGATACACTGGTTATAAAATGTATCCGAGCTATCGAGGCAACTAAACATAATTGTCTTGTTATTGCCGGGGGCGTTGGGGCAAATATCGAATTGAGAACACGACTCGGTGAACTAGCTGAGCTCAATGGGTTTCGTTTGTACTATCCACGTTCGGAATTTTGCACAGACAATGGTGCAATGATTGCCTACGCTGGTTGGCAGCGTCTATCCGGCGGCCAGAGCGACAGTAACAGTTTTTCGGTGCGACCTCGCTGGCTAATTACGGATCTGAAGCCAGTTGAATAGCATCGCTCAGCCTATGACCAAAAATTAATCTTAGGTTCTGTCCCGTTTAACAGTCGTTGAATATTTTTTTTATGCCTAAAGATGAGAAGTAGAGCTATCAGAGTAGTCAGACCCATGAAAATATTGGAGTTTAGCCAAAACCAAACATACACAGGAGTGAGAATTGTTGTGATAATAGCGGCTAATGAAGAATATCGGAGCACGAAAGCGGTTACGATCCATGTCCCTATTTGAATTAACGCTATAAAAGGATTCAAAGCTAAGTAGATACCAAGTGCTGTGGCGACTCCTTTGCCGCCAGTAAATTTAAAATATATAGGGAATAGATGGCCTGAGAATGCTCCAATTGCTATACCAGATAGAAGAAGAGGATCGCTAGATATCCACTGTTCAACTACCAAAATGGGTAATGTGCCTTTTAAAATATCACCTAACAAAGTCAGGCCAGCACCTACTTTGCTACCGAGGCGGAGTACGTTAGTAGCTCCAGGATTGAGTGAGCCATGCTTTCGCGGATCTGGCAGATGTAAAAGCATTGAAACTAAAATCGCGCTTGACAAAGATCCGATTAGATAAGCACCGATGGTTAAAGACCAATAAATCATCAGAGTAAGTAGTTTAATAATTCTTTGAGAGTATAAACTGTAGTCAGGGTGAAGTTCGAACGATAATAGAGATAACACTGTGGATATAATTTTTTTGCATGGTCTTAAGGTCGAATGTGTAATAGGGATTTGGGAATGGGAGCGTCGTATTACACAGACGTTGATTTTTGATCTCGATATTGGGTTCGATATAAAGCAGGCTGCAAGAAGTGGTTCGATAGACGACACGCTGAGCTATAGAGAGGTTGCTAAGCGAGTGAGTAAATATGCAGAGCAAACAAAAGCAAGATTAGTGGAGACTCTAGCAGAAGGTGTTGCAGAGATCGTTTTAGAAGAATTTGGAGCGTTATGGATCAAGGTAAGAGTAAATAAAAGAAATGCGGTTACCAATGCTACTGATGTAGGTGTTGTTATCGAGCGTGGCAGTCAATAGATGCACCAAGTCGCGATAAGTATCGGAAGCAATTTAGAACGTACAAAAAATATTAAGAAAGCGGTTTTTAATTTAGAAAAAGTCTTTGGTTCTTTGTTTTGTTCGCCTGTATACGAAAGTGACGCGTCTGGATTTTTAGGGCCACGATTTTATAATCTTGTTGTTGTTTTTGAGACCGATATGGAGGTTAAAGCAGTTCATGAGCAATTAAGAATTATCGAGATCAGTCAAGGGCGTACGTTAAAAAGCAACCAGGTAGGGTCGAGAACTCTAGATCTTGACCTTTTGCTTTATGGTGATCTAGTTCTTTACGATATTGGACTTGATGTGCCAAGAAAAGAGATTTTGGATCATTCTTACATCTTGAAGCCCCTTGCCGATATTTTACCTAATTTCTGTCATCCGGTAACGGGTGAGCGCTTTTTGGATAGTTGGATGGGATACGATTTGGATCAAGAGCCGTTAATTTGCATCTCAGAATTTAAGATACCCTAGAATTAGTTCACTATGGATCTACCTCCGTCTATGTATAAGGTTTGACCCGTGATAAAGGGTGCATCTTGCCATAAGAAAAGCAACGCTTTTTCGATGTCAGCCGGCGTACCTATACGTTTCAGTGGTGTACTATCGATAAGATTTTGCTGCTTCTCGCCAAATGCCTGGCCCTCCGGCCATAGAATGTTGCCGGGCGCAATTGCATTGACTCGGATATAAGGTGCTAGCTCTCGCGCTAATGATTGAGTTAGTGATTTTAAAGCTGCTTTTGATGCTGAGTAAACGGAGTGAGATTTTAATGGGCGATCAGCATAGATATCTGTAATATTGACAATCGCCCCCTTGTTTTTTCTCAAGTAATTTGCCCCGGCTTGTGAAAGCAAATACGGGGCCATGAAATTCGTATCAATCAATTCGTTGAATTGGTTTAGAGAGGTATTATTAAGGTTTGTCGGGAAAAAACTAGATGCATTGTTAACCAAGAGATCGAGTCGTCCAAAATGTTCTATTGCGCTAGAGATAATCTGCTTTGCCATTAGAGGTTCGCGGAGATTGCCCTTAACCAAAAAGATAGAATTAGCTCGATTTTTTTCCAATTCTTTCTTTAGGTCATGGGCCTCAATCTCAGAACTATAGTAATGAACTACAATATCCATGCCTGAACCATGAAGAGCTTTGACCATACCTCTGCCTAGGCGACGAGCTCCACCTGTTATAAGACCTACAGTGCGTTCTGATGAAGAATGAGTAGTCATTGCACTAAGTATATCAATAGCTATATTGAGGAGTTAGGAGCGTAGCATAATGAGATCGGAAGAATGAACTAGATAGTAATACTAATGGATGAAAAAAATATATTAGATCCGTCTCTGCCGTTGCCAGATAATGATGCGCGAGAGCATTCAGCGCGAGTTAAGGGGCATGTAAGTGCCCATATAAGAGAATTTGATAATCTTCTCCCATTCGATCGCTATATGGATCAAGTTTTATATGCCCCAGGTCTTGGTTACTACTGCAACAGTTCCCAAAAGTTTGGCAAATTAGGTGATTTTGTAACTGCTCCAGAAATAAGCGCTCTATTTTGCAAATGTTTAGCTAGACAGATAGCGGAAGTGTTGCAAATTTTGGGTCATGGAAGTGTATTGGAAGTTGGTCCTGGCACAGGCGCTCTGGCTGCAGGCTTATTAAATGAGCTAGAAATACTTGGTTATTTGCCTGATAAATATGCGTTATTGGAAGTGAGTCCGACTCTTAGAAAATGTCAGGAACGCTTTTTAGAAAGTAATTTAAACAGTCAGTTGGTAGATTACCATTGGCTCGAGGACTTACCGCAGGATTGGGCCGGAGTTGTCTTGTTGAACGAAGTGATTGATGCCATGCCGGTAACTAGATTTCAGGTCAAATCAGGAGTTCCTGTTGTATTAGGAGTGCAAGAAATCGCTTCAGAGTTTGGGATTAGCTGGATCGATGCTAACGAAGCAACTTCTGCAATAAAAATTGTAGATAAATATGGTTTGCCTGAGGGATACACCAGTGAAATATCTGATCGAGCTAATGTGTGGGTTAAAGAAATGGGATCAAGATTGGGGCTAGGTTTACTTTTAATCATCGATTACGGATACACGGAAAATGAGTACTACCATCGCGATAGAGTCACCGGTACTTTGATGTGCCATTATCAGCATCGAGCCCACACGAACCCTTTTTTTTATCCAGGGTTGCAAGACATCACGGCTCACGCAAATTTTTCTTCACTGGCAGCTGCTGGGCATTCAGTTGGTATGAGTTTAGCTGGCTTCACGAGCCAGGAGGCATTTTTGTTGTCTCTGGGGTTGACCGAAATAGCTGACAAAAATGCCGATGTTCGATCAAGGGCCGAAGTCAGTCATGAAATTCAAAAACTTACGGCTCCACTTGGGATGGGTGGCATGTTCAAAGTTCTTGGTTTGTCGAAGAATCTGGATGAACTATTAACTGGTTTTGATCTTCGTGATCGGAGCGAGACCTTATGATCGACACTTCACAAGCATTCTGGCTAGCTTTGGTTCAAGGTGTTACTGAATTTCTGCCTATATCTAGTTCTGGGCATCTGATTCTGTTGCCATATTTTCTGGATTGGCCGGATCAAGGACTCGCATTTGACGTAGCGGTGCATGTCGGGACTTTATTGGGAGTTTTATTTTATTTGCGTGAAGACATTAAAAAAATCACCTTGGATTTAGTCTGGTTTGTCATTCAAGGGAAAAGAGGAGAGGGTAGTAAGCTTGGTATACTCATTCTGTTAGCAACAGTTCCTGCCGTGATTACGGTACTTGTTATTGATGCTAGTGTTTGGAGCAAAATGCGGCATCCAGTTGTAATTGGGGTAACTACCGTCGGTTTCGCTCTTGTGTTATTGATTTCAGACATTTTTGGTTCTAAAAAACGGAAGATCCAAGATCTTGGGTGGCGTGATGCGTTTGTCATCGGGATAGCTCAGGCTATTGCGCTGATTCCAGGAACATCACGGGCAGGCATAACGATGACCGCGGCGCTTATGATGGGTGCTGATAGAAGATCGTCCGCAAAATTTTCTTTTTTATTATCGATTCCTGTGATTTTTGCAGCTGGTATTCAGCAAGGTTTCTCGCTGATCGAAAATACGACAACAATCGATTGGCAAGTGTTTATTACTGGGTTAGTGGTGTCTGGTATTAGTGCTTGGTTGGTAATAAAGATTTTTATTCGCTGGCTTACTCGAATTGGAATGCTACCATTTGTGGTATATCGAGTAATACTTGGAATATTGATCCTGATGTGGATTTACTGAATATAAGTAATTCTTACAGCAACGATTCCTTCCAACTGCGATAGACCGTTGAAATAGCGTCTAACCGTCTCCGGTCAGCTTCTGCACCTTTATCTTTTATTTCTGAACCGGAAGTTTGGAGTTCACTAAAGTCTAAGCTAGTAGTTTCGGTCAGGCAATGGATTAAAAGATCAGTCATATGACTTACTTGCCTTGATTTTCCTATTGTATAGCCTATGGCATGACAGCCTGTCAGGAAGGAATCAAATTGATCTCGGTTTCGAAAAGCGCTTAGACTTTTTAGCAAAGTTAATATAGTAGTTGCCGACCATTTGGTTGGATCATTCATCAAATGGTGGTATTTGGCTAGTGTTAGCGCCAGCGTACTATAATTGCTAGGTAAATGAAGTCGAGAGCAAAGTGATTTAACAGTGTCTGTACCGCCGTCAAGGTCGTGCACAAGAACCGCGAATCGAATTCTGGCATCATTAGTTATCAGCGCTGATTCATCAAGAGCTGAAAGCGCACGTTCTCCTTTATTGGCGTCTAGTTTTTTATCGTTACCAGGATGTAAAGCAGATTTATCAAACATTTCATCTATTTCTGGAAAAATTCTCGCCAGAGCTTCGTTATGGCGCAATACCTGAAAGAAGATTGATGGTTGATGCTCATTTAAGGCGGTAACTAGTTCTCGCCAAATACGCTCTGGAACAAGTGCATCAACTTCGCCGTTATGCACCATTTCCCTTATCAATTTTTCTGTGTCAATAACAATGGTAAATCCCCGTTCATTGAAGCGGGTTGCAAAGCGAGCGATTCGCAATACTCGTACTGGATCTTCGACAAATGCTGGTGAAACATGCCGCAAATTACCCTTTTTTAGATCTTCAAGACCACCAAATGGGTCGAATAATTGCCCATTAATATCTTCAGCCATGGCATTTATTGTTAGATCTCGACGTCGCAAATCTTCTGTTAGGCTCACCGATGAGTCAGCATCCACTGCGAATCCCTTATATCCCGAAGCCACTTTTCGTTCGCGTCGCGCGAGCGCATACTCTTCCCCAGTTACTGGATGCAGAAATACTGGAAATTCTTTACCCACAGATTTGAAGCCTAGTTGCTTCATAGCGCCCTCGGTTGCTCCGATAACCACCCAGTCTCTATCGCCAGCCGGCTCTCCAAGCAATTTATCTCTGACTGCACCACCAACCAGAAATCGTTGAAGTGAAGAGGCGGGATCTTTCACTGGGGTTGGGGCTCAATATTAATCAACATATTGCACGTGGCAGGATCTCTTGAACGGTTGATGTTAAGAAATATTCTTTCCATAGTGGCATCACATATGATCATTGAGAGCACCATATTTTTCTCTATAGTTTTCGAGAATGCTAGTGAAGTGAGAGAGGTTTTTTGATGGTCTTATACAAGTAATAAGCTCAGCGAAAGTGGTTATCGAGTAAACTTTAAACATCATTTCATTTTGAATTATTTGGACCGCAGAATACTTGAGATCATCAATTTTTTCTTGGCGATCTAGAGCAATTATTACACCGACTGGTTCAGCTCCCGAAGCTTGTATTATCCTAATAGAATCTCTCACACTAGTACCAGCTGTGATGACATCGTCAATAATTATAACTCGTCCTTTTAATTCAGCTCCGACAACCATACCTCCTTCTCCATGCTTCTTCTTTTCCTTCCGGTTAAATGCATACGGCACATCTCGCCCATGATGTTCAGATAGCGCGCAAGCAGTAGCGCTTGCTAAAGGAATTCCCTTGTAGGCAGGTCCAAATAGCATAAAATCCTCAGTTTCCATCTGATTTAGCCTGGTAGCGTAAAATCTAGCGAGTGAGGCTAGCAGTTTTCCTGAATTAAATAAGCCAGAGTCGAAAAAGTAGGGACTAATTCGTCCGGACTTTAGTGTAAATTCACCAAAACGAAGAACTTTGTTGTCAATCGCAAATTTTAGGAATTGGTGCGCGTTAAAATCTTGAGAAGAGTTTGACATGATGTAATCGACGATGATTTAGTTTATATGGAAATAATAACCTTAAATTGCAATGGAATCCGTGCTGCGGCACGAAAAGGTTTTTTTGATTGGCTTTCCAGCCGATCGGCTGACATCGTTTGTTTGCAGGAAACGCGGATTCAACCTGATCAGCGAATTGGTCCAAATTTTAACCCTCCTGGTTTTTTCGTGAATTATCTGGATGGTCATCGCAAAGGTTATAGTGGTGTTGCGATATATAGCCGGATTCAGCCTGATCGGGTAGTTGATGGCCTAGGCCTCAAAGATTTTGACTTTGAAGCTAGAGCGGTTCGTATCGACATTGGGCAACTCAGTATTATTTCCTTGTATATGCCGTCTGGAACGAGCGGGGACACCAGACAATCTTTCAAGTATGGGGTTATGAGTCAAATGAAAAAAATCTTAACTAATTTTGCAAATGATACCCGAGAATACTTGATTTGTGGAGACATCAACATTGCTCATAAGGAGATTGATCTAAAAAATTGGCGTGCTAACCAAAAGCACTCAGGGTTTTTACCCGATGAACGGGCCTGGATGGATTGGTTGTTTGAGGATCTCGGATTTGTCGACGTTTTCCGTCATTTGAACCCGAATGCGGAACAGTATACTTGGTGGTCAAATCGAGGAAAGGCTTGGGCGAACAATGTAGGATGGCGTATTGACTATCAAATTGCTACACCATTGTTAGCCGAGCGAAGCCGGTCGGTCTCAATTTACAAGGAGCAGCGTTTTTCAGATCATGCACCTCTAATAATAAATTATGATATTCCTAGAAAATGGTTGTGAATTTAATTTATTGTCTTGGCAAAGTATTAACGAGAGCTTGACAAGTCAAAGTACAAACATCGCGGTATAATAGGGCGAGTACCCAATATTACTACAGTAGATGTGCAGCTAAATTTGGTTGTGGAGTGCCTTAAATATGCCAATTTATGAATATCAGTGTGACCAGTGTGATCACAATCTTGAGGCTTTGCAGAAGATTTCAGATGAGCCATTGGTTTATTGTCCTGAGTGCGGTGAAGCTAGTCTTCGAAAAAAAGTTTCTGCTGCAGCGTTTCGGTTAAAGGGAACTGGTTGGTATGAAACAGATTTCAAGAATGATAAGAGTAAAAAAAGTGGAGATGCAGACACCAGCAAGACACAAAAGAGTGAGAAAGAAGGGGTGAAAAATAGTGACGGAAAGGGCTCAGATGTTAAAGAAGGAAAATCTCAGACTTCAAAATCTGGAGGTACTAAAAGTGAATCGCAAACTGATAAAAAAGTCAGTAGTGCCGCTAGTGCAAGCAAAAATGATTCAGGAGCATCTTAAGACCAAAAACGGTATAGATCGTCCCACACGTGAGACCGTAGTTTCCCTAGGATAATCATTATGCGAACGCATTACTGTGGGGAACTTAGCATTTCAAACATCAACGAAGATGTAGAGCTATGTGGCTGGGTGCATCGGCGTCGTGATCATGGAGGAGTTATTTTTGTTGAACTTCGCGATAGAACAGGACGAGTTCAAGTGGTGGTGGATCCAGAGAATCCTGAGCAATTCAACAAAGCCGAATCATTACGGAGTGAATATGTTCTGCGAGTAAGAGGGTATGTTCGTGCCCGTCCCGAGGGTACCGAAAATTCGGAAATGCTTACTGGAAAAATTGAGGTTTATGGCGATGACGTTGAAATACTGAATTCAAGCGACCCATTGCCTTTTCAACTGGAAGATAGTGATACAAGCGAGCCTGTACGTTTGCGTCACCGTTATCTAGACTTACGTACAGATCGGATGCAATCGAATCTTAGATTGCGGCATCATCTCTTTTCTCAGATTAGGAAATTTCTTGAATTAAGAGATTTTACGGATGTTGAGACACCCATATTGACGCAATCGACGCCGGAAGGTGCGAGGGATTATCTTGTGCCAAGTAGAGTTTATCCCGGTTCATTTTTTGCATTGCCTCAATCGCCTCAAATATTTAAGCAGTTATTGATGGTTTCCGGACTTGAAAAATACTACCAAATAGCTCGTTGTTTTCGAGATGAAGATCTTCGAGCCGATCGGCAACCTGAATTTACGCAACTAGACATTGAAATGTCGTTCGTGAATGAAGAGGATGTTATGGCGCTTTCAGAAGAAATGATTAGGTCAGTATTCAAATCAGTGTTAGATACCGACTTACCATCACCCTTTCCTCGTCTGTCGTATCAGGATGCCATCAGTCGTTATGGCTCTGACAGGCCTGATCTGCGCATTGACACGGAACTTGTAGAAATCTCTGATCTCATGCGGAAAGTGGAATTTAAGGTTTTTTCTGAGCCAGCTAATGCAGATGATTCTCGCGTAGTCGCGTTAAGAGTACCACAGGCAAGCGACCTTACAAGGCAGCAAATTGATGGCTATACGAATTATGTCTCGCAATTTGGAGCACGGGGGCTCGCATATATAAAAGTAAACAATATTGATTCGCACCGAGAAGGATTACAGTCACCGATCCTAAAGTTTCTGGATGATGATGCGATAAATGGATTAATGGAACGGACTGGAGTTAAAAATGGAGATTTAATCTTCTTTGGCGCAGATAAAGAAACAATAGTCAATGATGCAATGGGTGCTTTAAGAGTCCGCTTGGGCCATGATCTTAAAAATGTGGAAGAAAAATGGAAGCCTTTGTGGATAGTAGATTTCCCACTAATGGCGTTTGATGCGGCAACTTCTTCTTGGCATTCGGAGCATCATCCATTTACATCCCCTATAGATGCTGATATTCAATTTTTGAAACAGAATCCTGGCGTAGTTCGGGCTCAAGCGTATGATATGGTTTTAAACGGTGCAGAAATCGGTGGTGGATCGATTCGAGTGCATCGATCAGAATTACAAAAACAAATATTTGAAGTACTTGGAATAAATGAAGAAAAAGCGAGAGAGAAATTTGGTTTTTTACTGGATGCTCTCAAGTATGGCGCGCCTCCTCATGGTGGGATTGCTTTTGGTCTTGATAGGCTCGCGTCAATAATGTGCAGAGAGAATTCTATTCGCGAAGTCATCGCATTCCCTAAGACTCAGAAATCTGCTTGCTTGATGACAGATGCGCCTAGTGCAATTGATAAAGAGCAGCTTAATGAGCTTGGAATTTCGATCCAATCTGAACTAAGTAATCTAGAAAAGTGAAATTTGATTGAGATGGTTAGGAAATCTGCGGATAGCATAAATTTCAAACGACCAGAATCAATCCTTGTGGTTATCTATACAGCAGATGGACAATCGTTACTGTTGAAGCGTGTTCGACCAGTTTTTTGGCAATCAGTTACCGGCAGCCTTAAGTGGCATAACGAAACACCAGAAGATGCTGCTAGGCGTGAGGTTTATGAAGAAACTGGAATTCAAGCAACGAGTGGTTGGATTAATTGGAATATCATTCGTTGTTTTCCGATACATTTAGATTACAGAGAAAAGTACGCACCTGGGATTACAATCAACCAGGAGCATATGTTTTCACTCCTTTTGGGTGAACCCTGCCCCGTGCACTTAAGCGCTGGTGAGCATAGTGCTAGTGAGTGGTGTTCACTAATTTCAGCGAGGAAAAAAGTTTGGGGATGGACTAATCAAATTGCGATTGATCAAGTGATTGAATTACATAACGGTAATTCGAGAATTCATTAGATTATCAGGAATTATTAGGAAAAATAAATGGCTGGACACAGTAAATGGGCAAATATCCGTTTCCGGAAAGCAGCTGTTGACGCTAAGCGAGGGAAGTTGTTTACTAAGCTAATTCGTGAAATTACAGTGTCCGCAAGAAGTGGAGGCGGGGATATCTCGAGTAATCCAAGATTAAGAAGCGCTATTGACAAAGCTCTCGCATCCAATATGTCTCGTGATACAGTCGATCGAGCAGTAAAACGTGGCACAGGGGAAATAGATGGCGCTACTTATGAAGAGGTACGCTATGAAGGATATGGAATTGGTGGCGTCGCAATTTTAGTAGAGTGCACCACTGATAATAGAAATCGAACAGTTAGCGAAGTTCGCCATGTATTTTCAAAATACGGAGGTAATCTTGGCACAGATGGGTCTGTAGCATATCTATTTGAAAAAATCGGTTTATTTGGGTTCACATTCGACATAGATGAAGAGGCCGTAATGGAGATTGCAGTTAGCGCTGGTGCAGATGATATTGAGACTATGGACGATGGCAGTATCGAAGTTACCACGCAAACCATAAATTTTGAAAAAGTGTCCAAGGCATTTCAAGATGCCGGGTTACAACCGGAATTATCTGAAATAGTGCAGCGAGCGACCACTGATTGTCCCTTAAACATTGAAGATTCCGACAAAGTTATGAGTCTTATTTCTGCACTTGAAGAACTGGATGATGTTCGAGACGTTTTTACCAACGCTACTTTCCCCGAGGAATATGACCCTGTCTTATGACGGGTCTATACTATGACTTCCCTAAGAGTGCTTGGGATAGATCCTGGTTCTCGGATTACAGGTGTTGGTGTAGTTGAAGCGAATGGTACAGTATTGCGTCATATATACAGCGCTTCTATACGGGTTGGAGAAGGTGATTTCGGTTTTCGTCTTGCCGGAATTTACAAAGGTGTTAAGGATGTTATAGATGAATATTTGCCAGAAGAAATTGCGTTAGAAGATGTTTTTATAGCAAAAAATCCTAGGGCTGCCTTGATTCTGGGTCATGCACGCGGAAGTGCATTCTTAGCGGGAGTTCATGCAGGACGAGTGATTTCAGAATACAGCGCATTAGAAATCAAACGAGCAGTTGTGGGCACTGGTCGAGCAGCGAAGGAGCAGGTCCAACATATGGTTACAATGTTATTAGGACTCAAAAAATCGCCTTCGACTGACGCCGCGGATGCTTTAGCCTGCGCAATTTGCCATATTCATGCCAGCGCTTTTGCAAAAAGAATATCTATCGAGGGTAAATTAAAATGATTGGTCGCTTGGTTGGACGTTTGATACGCAAGCAGCCGCCTGCACTTGTGATAGACGTTGAAGGGGTTGGATACGAATTAGAGGCACCGATGACAGCATTCTATAGTCTCCCAGATTTGGAGCAAGAGGTCATAGTCCACACCCATTTAGTTATTCGCGATGATGCCCATCTACTTTTTGGATTTACCGATATTGAACAACGTGATCTATTCCGTCTCTTGTTAAAAGTGAGTGGGGTTGGACCTCGGGTAGGGTTGGCAATCCTCTCTGGTCTGACCACTGAGGACTTAGTTTCTTGCATTAGCATAGGTAATGTCGATCAACTCACCAGGATACCGGGAGTTGGAAGAAAAACGGCAGAGCGATTAATCGTAGACCTCCGAGATAAATTAGAGGCATCTGAGAATGGAGTTAGATCACTGTCAAGTAAATTTTCTACTCCTGAACAGGATGCCGTTAGTGCTTTACTAGCACTAGGTTATAGAAATAACGAAGCAAGTCGTGCGGTGAGAGAATCTAATAGAAAAAGTGGTTCAGTTGAGGAGCTGATTAGAGATGCTCTTAAAAATCTTGCGAAAGGTGGTTAAGCATGAATGATAGAATTATAAATTCGACCGACGAAAATGATGATCATGAAGATCGCCGAATTGATCGAAGTTTAAGACCAATAGTAATGGCCGATTTTATTGGTCAGACCAGGACTAAAAAGCAGCTTGAGATTTTTATTGAAGCAGCCAAAGGTAGAGGAGAGCCGCTTGATCATGTTCTAGTATTTGGCCCTCCCGGATTAGGTAAAACTACACTTGCCCATATTTTAGCTTATGAAATGGGTGTTCAGTTGCGTCAGACTTCGGGCCCTGTCCTCGAAAAGGCTGGTGATCTAGCCGCAATACTCACTAATTTAGAAGAGAACGATGTGTTGTTTGTGGATGAAATTCATCGGCTGAGTACCGTGGTGGAAGAAATTTTGTATCCCGCCCTGGAAGATTTTGAACTAGATATTGTGATCGGTGAAGGTCCTTCTGCCAGATCAATTAAATTAAATCTACCCCCATTCACTTTGGTTGGCGCAACAACTCGAGCAGGGCTATTAACATCCCCTTTACGCGATCGATTTGGTATCACTCAACGGCTCGAGTTCTATGATGCTGAAGAGTTAGCAGAAATCGTCGAGCGTTCAGCAAAAATATTGTCCGTCTCATGCGACAAAAAGGGCATAAGTGCAATTTCTCGGCGTGCTCGTGGCACCCCAAGAATTGCTAACCGACTTTTGCGACGTGTGAGAGATTTTGCTGAGGTTCGTTCGAACGGCCAAATAACACAGGTGGTTGCTGAAGATGCACTCGATATTTTAGAAGTTGACGAATTTGGATTAGATGTTCTGGATCGACAATTTTTGCTTGCTGTCATGGAAAAATTTAGTGGAGGACCGGTCGGAATTGAAAGTCTATCCGCTGCAATTGGCGAAGAGCGTGGAACGCTAGAAGATATGGTTGAGCCCTTTTTAATCCAATCGGGATTTTTAACCAGAACTTCTCGGGGCCGCATCGCGACGGCTCGAGCCTTTAATCATTTTGGCTTGAAACCACCAACGGATTTGCAAGGCCAGAGTGAGATTTTTGATTAGACTTACCTATAATGAACTTTTCGTTTTTTACTTAGATTAGACAATTTAACAAAAAATCATCATGTTTGAGCCACAAAAAGCACAGGATTGTAAGATACCCTTTGGTTTGACTAGAAAATCGCACATTTTAGAGGTATTAAAGTGAGTAAAAATATGGATCTTTTTCAGTGGTCTGTGCGTGTTTATTTTGAGGACGTTGATTCAGGCGGGATAGTTTATTATGCGAATTACCTGAAATTTATGGAGCGCGCTCGTACCGAATGGCTGAGAGCAGATGGTTTGGATGTTGCTGAGCTTGAGAAAAAAGACCGCATATTATTTGTCGTGAAATCACTTGAAATAGAATATAGTCGACCAGCCCGATTAAGTGACTTGCTTAGCGTGTCTATAGTTTTAGAGGAGATTGGCCGTGTCAGTCTCGATCTTTTCCAAGAAATAACATACGATAAACAAGTCTTGTGTTCAGGGAGGTTGCGCCTAGCCTGTCTACATGCAGATACGTTGCGACCCATAAGAATTCCCGCAGGGATAATTAGAAGCCTTTGAAGTAATATGCTATGAACGAAACATCTACCTTGATTATTGCAAATGAATCGTTGTCTCTTTTGGATCTAATAATAGATGCTAGTTTATTGGTTCAGCTTGTCATGTTAATTTTGGTGTTGGCATCAGTCATATCTTGGACGGTAATATTTTCTAAAGCGTCTTCGTTTAAGAAGCTTCGACAGGAAGCTGATCGGTTTGATGAGATTTACTATTCAGGAAGCGTTGATCTACATGATTTTTGGCAGGACTTATCGGCGGATTCAAATCAATCAATCGGCATGGCGAGTATTTTTGTCAAGGGTTATGGTGAACATCATCGATTAACTGGTAGTGGACAAGTCAATAAAGACGATCTTGTTGATGGCGTGCACAGAGTGATGCGCGTCTCATTGAGCAGAGAGATTGAAGAATTAGAATCTCGCCTCCCTTTTTTGGCGACAGTAGGATCTACAAGTCCATACGTTGGTTTGTTCGGCACGGTTTGGGGGATCATGAATTCATTTAGATCTCTAGGTGCGATGCAGAGTGTTTCTATCGCAACCGTCGCTCCCGGTATTTCAGAAGCACTCATTGCCACTGCCATGGGTCTCTTTGCCGCGATTCCCGCTGTAATATTTTACAACCGGTTTTCTAACGATTCAGAGAAATTAATTTCACGTTACGAGATTTTTATGGAAGAATTTTTGAGCATTGTCAGTCGCCATGCACTCACTCGACGCAGAAGCAAAAGCACAGGCCAATAAACCGAATCAAAAATTGTAATATTTTTATCATGGCTATAAGACACCATCGTAAGCGACGACAATTGAGCGAGATAAATGTTGTTCCCTATATTGATGTAATGTTAGTCTTGCTCGTTATTTTTATGGTGACAGCACCTTTGCTGATGGAAGGAGTGCAGGTTGACCTTCCAGACGTTGATGCGCGACCGGTAACCGAAGATAGTGAGGAGCCCTTTGTAGTACATGTCGACAGCAAGGGCCAATATTTTCTTAACGATAGCACGGTTTCTATCTCTGAGCTAAATGAAATACGAATTAAAGCTGCGGCTGTTTTGCGAAATAATCCGGAAACCCCATTTATGGTTCGAGGTGATCGTAACGTTAGTTATGATGCGGTAGTTCAGGCGATGGTTCTGTTGCAGCAGGCGGGTGTTGCTAGCGTAGGGCTAGTGACCGATTCATCAAGTCCTTAGAATTCTTGCCTCATTCTAGCCGCTCCATGACTGCCTGGGCGCGCGCATTTTTTTTCGCGTTCTTAGTACATATTTTTTTTGGAATAATGGTTGCAATTGGTTTACGTTTTGAATCTAAAGTGGTTAAGGCAAGTGAGGCGATTCCCGTTCAAGCGGTTGTGATTGACCAAGCATCAATTACTCGGGAGAAAGAGAGAAAGGCTGAGTTGGAGCGGAGCAGGGAAGCAGAAAAGAAACGAAAGATTGAAGAAAAACAAGCCAGACAAGCGGAAGAGCGCCGTCAATCGGAATTAATCAAGCGTCAAGAAGCTGAACGACAACGCAAAGAAGCAGAGGTTAAACGTGTAGCAGAAGAGAAGAAAAAGAAGGAAGCAG